>OFGP01001371.1_pt1 | contig 18126 bp, 17 predicted proteins | sample 1521781 | NCBI WGS metagenome assembly OFGP01 (sample SAMEA3504113, study PRJEB24116) | mouse gut metagenome | biome: mouse gut; feature: mouse-associated habitat; material: faeces | place: Denmark | collected 2011 | reverse complement strand
GCCCGCAGGGGCTCCACCTGGAGCTCCAGCTCGCCGATCTTGTCGTTGATGCGCACCAGATTTTCCTGGGTGCGCTGGAGGCGGCGCTCCGACTCCTCCTTGCGGTGGCGGAACTTGGAGATACCCGCCGCCTCCTCGAAGATCTCCCGCCGGTCGGCGCTGCGGACGGAGAGGATCTCGTCAATCCGCCCCTGGCCCACGATGGCGTAGCCCTCCCGGCCCAGGCCGGTGTCCATGAACAGCTCGTTCACATCCTTGAGGCGGACGGACTGCTTGTTGATATAATACTCGCTGTCCCCGCTGCGGTAATAGCGGCGGGTCACCATGACCTCGCTGCTGTCAACGGAGGAAAACATCCCGGCGCTGTTGTCCAGCACTAAGGTTACTTGGGCGAAGCCCACAGGGCCCCGCTTCTCCGTGCCGCCGAAGATCACGTCCTCCATCTTATCGCCCCGGAGGCTCCGGGCGGACTGCTCACCCATGACCCAGCAGATGGCGTCGGAAATATTGGACTTTCCCGAACCGTTGGGGCCCACGATGGCTGTGATGCTCTCGCCGAAGTTCAGAACGGTCTTATCCGGAAAGGACTTAAAACCTTGAATCTCTAATGCTTTTAAGTACATGCGCTTCTCCCTGACGGGCCCTTGCCCGCCCCTGTCCTCATATCTTTTTAATTAAAGTATTATAGCAGAATACCCAGTCCTTGACAAGCCGGATTTTATGAACTTTCTGTATAAGATTTCCAGTTTCTAAAAAAGAATCCGAAGGCGCCGGCCTTCGGATTCCCCCTCCCCTATTTCCAGCGGCGAAGGGTCATAGCCCCCTTCCCGCAGCCGTCAATGGCGCACATGGTCCCCATCGGCAGCGTCGCCATGGGGCTGCAGTGGGCGGAACGAACATTCCACAAAACGGGCTTGGGCCATCCGGCAAAAAAGTCCTTGATCATTTCCAGTGGTCCATAGTCCTCCCGATAGGCGTTGCGGCAACCGGTAAACGCCCCGAACACCAGCCCGGCGGCGGCGTCCAGCGTCCCGTTGTATTTCAGCTGCCACAGCATTTCCTCCAGGGCGTAGACGTCCTCCCCCACGTCCTCCAGGAAGAGGATGCAATTTCTGGAGTCGATCTGCCACGGCGTACCCAGAGAGGTGGTCACCAGGGACAGGTTGCCGCCGGTGAGCCGCCCGCAGGCATGGCCGGGGCGCAGGATCTGGATCTCCTCCCCCGCCGGATTCTCCACCGGCATACACTCCTCCATTTCCAGCGCGGACCGCAGGCTCCGCCAGGAGAACGGGTCGTCCTGCCAGCCCAGCGTCCGGTTGGCGGTTGGCCCGTGGAAAGTCACAAAGCCGCACCGCTGCTGGATAGCCAGGTGGAGGGTCGTCACATCGCTGAACCCGATAAAGGGCTTGGGATGAGCGGCAATGCAGGCATAATCCAGCAGGGGCAGCAGCTGCCAGGAGGTACTGCCGCCCCTGGTGCACCAGATGGCATCCACCGAAGGATCGGCAAAGCCCCTGTTCAGGTCGTTTGCCCGGACCTCCGCCGGAGCGGCGGCGTAGCCGCTGGGCGTGGAGGCCCGGCAGGATTCGCCGATCCGTACCCGGAACCCCAGATTCTCCACTGCCGCAGCAATGGCCTCCACCGGCTGGTCCGACGCCAGCGGAGACGAGAGGGACACCAGCAAAACGGTATTCCCCTGTTCCAATTTTTTAGGAAATCGCATCACAGCCCCCTATTCCCCGCACAGAAAGTCCACCGCCGCCTGGGCCTCCACCGCCGCAGCCAGAGGCAGCGCGTCCGGGTCCGCCGCAAAATGGGGATTGTGGTTTGGATATGTGAACCCCTTCTCCGCGTTCCCAACGCCGATGTAAAAATAGCAGCCGGGGACGGCATCGGAGAAATAGCCAAAATCATCGGCGCCCAGGGAGGGCTCCTCCAGTTCCAGAACGTTCCGCTCACCCAGAATTTTCCCCGCCGCACGGCGGACGAGGTCCGTCATGGCCGGGTCGTTCCGGCATCCGGGATAGCTCTCGAAAATCTCAATTTCCGCCTCTACCCCCATCCCGGCGGCAATACCGGAAACAATGGAGCGGAAATCCGCCTTAACCCGTTCCCGGGCCTCGCCGCCCATGGTGCGGAGGATGCCGGTGAATTTCGCCTCCTCCGGCAGGACGTTTCCGGCCTCGCCGGCGTGGAAGGAGCCCACCGTCACGACCACCGGCTCCGCAGGCGAGGTCCGGCGGCTGGAGATCGTCTGCAGGGCGGAGATAATCTGCGCCCCCGCCAGGATCACATCCGTCCCCAGGTGGGGCTTTGCCCCGTGGGTTCCCCGGCCCCGCAGGGTGACGGCGAAGGGGTTTGACGACGCGCAAATCGGCCCCGCCTTTACCGTCATGGTTCCGGTGGGGATGCCGCTCTCCACGTGAACGCAGAGGGCCGCGTCCACATGCGGCTCCTCCATACAGCCCGCCGCGATCATCCGGGCCGCGCCGCCATCCCCCTCCTCGTCCGGCTGAAAGAAGAGCTTTACAGTTCCCGCCAGCTCCCGCCGGCGGTTCTGCAGCAACTCCGCCGCGCCCAGCAGGGCGGCAGTGTGAAAATCGTGGCCGCAGGCGTGCATTACGCCGGGATTCTGGGAGGAATACGCCAGGTCCGTATCCTCGGCAATGGGCAGAGCGTCGATGTCCGCCCGGAAGCAGAGGGTCCTGCCGGGCCGTCCGCCCCAGATCACCGCCATAGTTCCGGTATCCGCCATGGGAACGTATGGGATACCCAGCTCCTCCAGCCGGCGGCGGATCATGTCCGCCGTCCTCTGCTCCTTCCTGCCCAGCTCCGGGCAGCGGTGGAGGTTATAAAATAAGTCCTGCCAGCGGGAGGCCGCCGCCAGGGCCTCCTCCTTGATATCGAGGATCATAAGCCGCTCCTTTTTGCAGGGGGAGGCGTCCGCCGCCCCTTTAGAATTCTTCTTCATTATACACAGCTCCAGTGGTTTTGTCACGTCTTTTCGCAAAAAGAGAGGCCGGATTGTCATGGTCAGGCCCAGGCGCATACGCTGGAAGGAGAAACCTAACAGTTGGGAGGAGAACCCATGGCAATTACAACCCATTTCTTTCTCGGCGCCAACAGTGGGCAGGGCTTTCAGAGTCTATTTCCACGATTCTGCGCGCCGGAAAACCACTACGATCTGCTGGTCCTCAAGGGCGGTCCCGGCGCGGGAAAGTCCACCATGATGCGCGCCATCGGCCAGGCGATGGAGAAAAAAGGGGAACAAGTGGAATACCTTTACTGCTCCGGCGATCCAAGCTCCCTGGACGGCGTACATATTCCAAGAATCCGCACCGCCGTGGTGGATGGCACCGCGCCCCACGGGAGAGGAACGAAAGGACAGTTTTGCGGGACAAGCATGATAAAAATGAAAGCGTAACAGCTCAAATAGGAGAGGAATGAGGTGAGGTTACGGGTTAGGCAGCTCGAAGAAAAAGCGCCCTATGAATGAAAAATGGCCGCTTCATTTGATATGAAACGGCTGACGGCGTTGGAGGGTAAGTTGCAACGTAGTTGCGATTGCGGAGGTGTTCTAAGAAAGGAAAGCTGGCGATAAATGGGTGGTAATTATCAATCTGCAAGAATATCCACAAGAAATGTCCGGTAATTCGTTGGGTTATGAGCCCAACGAATTTTTTGATGAAAACTTTCAATTTTGAATATTCGACCGCTGATATTTCGGTAAAAGCGAAAGATTGGCGGTTTTTATATAACAAATTTAGAACAGACTGCTAAAAACAAGTTGCAAGCAGACTGCATAATGGAGGGATATTTATGATAACAGGTAGATTGATTGAAGTCAAGGGGAAATACTACGCAATTCTGAACCTTAAGCATTCAAACGGGAAGCGGTTGCAAAAGCGTTTCGACTTAGAACTGCCAGTACCCAACAACAAGCGGCGGGCTCAGGAAAAGTTGAACGCACTGTGTGAGGAGTATACTCGAAAGCAACAGATAGAGCAAAATAACCAGAATGTCGTTTTTATGGATTTCCTCCAAAATTGGTTGGAATTGAGAAAACTGGAGATATCACCGTCCACATACCGAAGCTACAAGAATATGGCAGATCATCGTATGCGAATATTTTTCCATGATGAACTGATTCGTGAAATCACATTCTGGCATATTGAGGATTACTATGGTTACCTTCTGCACGATGAGCTTTCCAGCACTACGGCGCAACACCACCACGCCCTCCTAAGAAGTGTATTCCATGAGGCCCATAGGCGGGGAATTATCCTGGAAGATCCCATGGAGTATGTAAAAAAGCCGAAGCGAGAGCAACCGAAGGTGAGCTATTATTCTCTGGAAGAGGCACAGCATCTGATTGATAAAGTGAGGGGAACAAAGCTGGAACTGCCAGTTACGCTGTCTTTGGCCTATGGCTTCCGCCGCAGTGAGGTGTTGGGATTGCACTGGCAAGATATTGATTTTACGGTTAACCGCATTTCCGTCTGCCGGGCGGTGGTGGAAGGAGTCGATGATGGGAAACGGATATTGGTTGAGAAGGACTCCATGAAAGTGCCAGCGTCTCGCCGTTCTTTGCCATTATTTGAGCCCATCACTACAATGTTAAAAGAAGAATGGGAGCGGAAGGAGAAGTTGAATCCCACTTTTATCTGTTCCGATAAGAATGGCCAGGGAATGAAACCGGATGCCTTGACCCATGATTTTAAGAAATTCCTTGCTGACCATGAAATGCGGCATATTCGCTATTAAGACTTACGCCATAGCTGTGCCAGCCTCTTGATAGCTGCCCATGTACCGCTCATACAGGTGCAGCATTGGCTGGGGCATAGTACGATGCTGACAACTGCTAATATGTATGCGCATCTTGATACCAGTCTTGTTGATGAGTGTGGAGAGGACATCAAAAAAATTTCGAGCAAATAGTTAAGTCAAGAAAAATAGAGATTCTACATATTTTTCTTGACTTAACTTTCGCCTATGGGTAAAATATACCTACGAGGTGATGACAATGAAACGAAAAATTGAGGATCGTCTCCTAACATGGAAGGATAAAACCAGCAACCGACTGCCGCTGATCGTCAACGGTGCCCGTCAGGTGGGGAAGACCTATATTCTCCGTAAGTTTGGCGCGGAACAGTTTAACAATGTAGTCTATATTAACTTGGAAACCAATTTGACAGTTGCCTCTTGTTTCAGCGACAATATTACGCCAGAACGCCTCTTACGGTATCTGGAGGCATCCACCGGCGAGCGCATCATTCCTGGAGAGACACTGATTATTTTAGACGAGATTCAGTCCTGCGAGCGGGCGCTAACTTCGCTGAAATATTTCTGCGAGGAGTCGCCGGAGTATCATATTGTGGCCGCTGGGAGTTTGTTGGGAGTGGCGATTAACCGGCAGAGATATTCTTTTCCGGTGGGGAAGGTGGAAACGATTACCCTATATCCTTTGGATTTCGAGGAATTTCTCTGGGCCAGAGGAAAAGAATTTCTTTGCGAAGAGATTCACAGAGCTTATAAAACTATGGAACCATTACCGGAGGCGCTTCATCAGGAGGCGATTGAACTGTATCGGGAGTATCTGCTGATTGGAGGTATGCCGGCTTGCATCAATGCTTTTCTAAACAGTGGCAGCTTTTTGGATGTACCTCTGGTTCAAAACGAGATTCTGGATAACTATATTGCAGATATGGCGAAGTATGCCAGCAATACGGACAGTGTGAAAATCCGTGCTTGCTACAATTCCATCCCAGCTCAGCTTGCCAAGGATAATAAGAAGTTCCAGTATAAGGTTGTCCAAAAAGGGGGAAGCGCGGCACTGTTCGGGGCTTCGATTGAATGGCTGAATCTTGCTGGTGTTGTGTTGAAGTGCCAGCGGATCAGTCAGGCTTATGAACCTATTGCCGTCTATGCGGATCTGTCGGCGTTTAAGCTCTACATGGGTGATGTGGGCTTGCTGACGATGAAATCTGGCATCTCCCAGCAAACGGTGCTTTCTGGGGAGGGAAATACCTTTATGGGAGCTGTTACGGAAAACTATGTGGCACAACAGCTGGTTGTTAAGGGGTATGACCTTTACTATTGGGAGAGCGGCAGTGCGGCGGAGCTGGATTTTGTGCTGCAGAAGGATAACCAGATTATCGGAATTGAGGTTAAGAAAGGGGAGCATGTGCGGTCACGGAGTCTTAATGTATTTGTAAGTAATTATAAACCAGACTATTCAATCCGCCTATCACTGAAAAATTTTGGAGAGAAAGAATTATTGAGATCTATTCCTCTGTACGCAGTTTTTTGTATATAGTGGCAAGACATATAGAAACTGAAGTTTTCCACTAAAATGGGAAGCTTCGGTTTCGGCATTTATCACCTCAAACAGAGAATAAATTTGCTCTCCACTCAAAAAGGCTTAGTCAGGTTTTCATCATTGGCGATGTAATAATCCATTATTAGTTTATAGTAGCCAATTTCAACAGAAAACATTTCAAGTAACTCTCTCCAGAAATCATAGCGAGATTTTTTGAAGAAATTGGCCTGATTACAGTGGACTACTAAAGTGCCCAGCAACTCATTGTGGTGAGATAACACGGGTAAGATTATTGTTGATTGTATACGTTCTTTCTGCCCGTCATAAGTAGCTTTATACTCAGGATTATTTGTTGCATCTTCTATTAGAGTCATTTTTGGGCGCGGCATTGCATAGATTTTAGCTGTTTCCGTGTTAGCAAAAATATTGGGATTGGTTTGCCGAAGGAGCATGGAAATTGGAGTCCGGTTTTCTTTGTTTGCTGAATAAGGAATTGTAATTGCATCATCGATATAGGACTTAGTCATAAAGGTTACTTCAAAGCTGATATCATCAACCAATTTGCTGGGATTAGAAAAAGAACTTCTAAAGAATTCATAACAGCTGTCTACCGTCAGTTGCATACATTTACTGGATTCATTAACCAGAAATTGATTAGACAGTTGGGCACCTGGTACGGAAACTGTCTCCTGAAAAGATGCCTGCCGGTTAGAACCCAACCTCCTGAGATGCAGAAATGCGTGTTTCATATGACGATCATCCCAGGTTTCCGGATAGATTTGATGTTCAATCCATTGAACAAAGCAGGCAATGAGGAAAAAGAAAACGGCCAGAAGAACCAGGTACACAACTCCGATCAGAGTCATAACCCCTGTTGAGACGTGCGCCCTAATCATTCCTTGGAGTTTCGTATAAAGATGATTGGAAAAAATTGCCAGGATAATGGAAATGATGGTGCTAATAGTAGTAGCAACTTGCGAACTGTACTTTTCCAATAAAGATCTGATGTGATTCATGATCCACTGCCTTATATGCTTTATATATTTTATGATCCATTGCACTATAGGTTTTATGTATTTCATAGCAAGTATATCCCCTATTTTGACTTACGAGGATCGCGCAATTCGGTTTTCAACCAGAAAAGGAGTAAGATTTCCTTCGGCAATGTATGGTGGAATTTTTGACAGGCTTGGTACACGGACATATTTTACAGAAGGAAGTTCCTGAAAACCGCGGACAAAAAAACTATTGGTTAGGTCAGCAGATTCGAAAATCACAATTGGGATATGCCGGGCGATAGCAATACCCAACTCTAAATGAACTCCAATGCTGTTGCCGGGAATAGCGACAATCGCCGCAGCATTTTTTACCGCATCAACCAATCGCGGCGTCAGGTATTCCGTAGGATAGCTCGTTTTGCCCCAGTTGTTGATATCCCGGTGGGGCAAATGTACCGGCATTTGGCATTGTTTTGCAAGCGCCCGCTCAATTTTTTTCAGTTTATTTTGATAGGCGGTATTTAGCCGTCCATAGGACGGCCTATCTCCTAAGCCAGAGAATAGATTTTCCTCATCTGTTTTTGATAATTCTTTAGGTGGTGCCATCTGTGTAAAAGGAGCGGCTAAATAAATATAAGGATCGGCTCGATTTTGGGGTGGCTGTTGAGGATGGCTTTGATCAAAATGATGGAAAGTTAGACCAGGGGTAACAAGCTTAGTGGAATCTTCAAAAAGGGAAACCTGCCCAAAATGTGACCCATTTGAAAATTGGTCAAAGATTCTGCTGCAGAGATTAGATAGCACCTCGTCAATAGTAAAATCATATAGTTCTGTATCGATTTCAACGCATGGAGCATTTAGGGAAAGAATTAGTTCTTCATAGTATTGTGCTAACAATTCGACATGATGGTGGGGGTATTGCGCTTCAAAATCACGGGGAGGACGTCTGGCAATTCGCTGCCGAGATATATAAGCAGGACAACGGCAAAAAATATATAGATCCGGTTCAGGCAGCGATTGATAGATGAAATTAGCGGTATACTGGTATAGTTCGACGATTTTTTTATCAATATCTCGATTCTCAATCCATAGCCGGGCGAATACAGCAATGTCCTCTAGCAGGCTACGATCAAGAACAATGCTTTTCTGGCTGTGAAGAAGCTTTTGCAGTTCAGCAGCTTTGCTGATGAGAAATGACAGTTGGGTGGGCAAAAATGTTCCTTCGATATCCTTAAAAAAGCCATCTAAAAAACCAAATTCCAGACGTTCACAGGGTACATAACGCAATTCATATTTTTTACACAAAAAACGCGCTAATGTTGTCTTTCCGCTGCCAATATTACCAGATACTGCAATTAGCACAGTGATTCCCCCTTTCTCCTATTATATAACAGGTTAGATGTATCTTTCAAGTAAAACTTCTTTAATATGAATATGAACTTGACAAAGTTATACGTACCTGCTGTTTTTTATATTGGAACCATCTTGTAGGAGTTGATTTTAATGAAAGTTCTGAATTTAGTTTTGATTGAGCGGCAATTTCAGATATCTCAAGCAGAAACTGTCGCAGCTCTTCAGAAAACCATTACCTCATGGCTTACCAAAGAACTCAATTATCCCACAAAAGATGCCTGCACCGTTTTATCGGCGCAGGCATTTAAAATAAACTCTTGCCAGACGACTGCTCATAAGGTATGATGGTCATGAGCAGTTACGCCTTGAAGGAGGTGTAACAAATCCTTTGTGCAATCTATGTACGTCTGAGTAAGGAGGATGAAGAGAAACAGCGGCTTGAATCCGAGAGCATCCAAAACCAAAAGTCCCTTCTCACCCATTACGCCATCAATCATGGATGGGACATCTACTCCATCTACTGCGATGAAGACTACTCCGGCGCCGACAGCCTCCGTCCGGACTTCAACCGGATGCTGGTTGCAGCGAAGGCAAAGAAGTTCCAGATCGTCCTCTGCAAATCCCAGTCCCGTTTCACCCGAGATATGGAACTGGTGGAGAAGTACATCCACGGACTGTTCCCCATATGGGGCATCCGCTTCATCGCGGTAGCTGACAATGCCGATACCGAGATCAAAGGCAACAAGAAAGCCCGCCAGATCAACGGGCTGGTCAATGAGTGGTACTTGGAGGATCTCTCCGAAAACGTCCGTATGGTCTTTGACCTGAAGCGCCGGGAGGGACAGTACATTGGCGGGTTCCCCATCTATGGCTACAAAAAAGACCCCGCTAACAAGAACCACATCATCATTGATCCTGAGGCAGCCGAGGTAGTCCGTCAAATTTTTCAGTGGTCCCTGGAAGGCCGTGGAAAGCAGAATATTGCGGCTATGCTCAATGATGCAGGCGTTCCGAATCCTACCCGTTACAAAGCGGAGAGAGGCTGGACCTGCAACTACCCCGCGAAAAACGACTTTGGCCTTTGGAACAAAACCACGATCTGGCGCATCCTCCATAACGAGATGTATACTGGCGTCATGATCCAGGGACGGCGGAAGAAGGTCAGCTATAAATCCAAAGTTTTGATCGATGTGCCGAAAGACCAGTGGTATCGGGTAGAAGGAACCCATGAGGCAATCATTGACCGGGAAACCTTCGATACTGTTCAACAGAATCTGGCGTTGCGATCCAAAACCGACGGCAGCGGGGAAGTACATCTTCTGTCCGGTCTGGTGAAATGTATGGACTGCGGTAGCACAATGAGCAAAACCACCAACTGCCAGCAGGGGCGGCCCCGTGTCTCCTATCTCCGGTGCAAGCTCTATGCCGACAGCGGCAAATCAAAACTCTGCACCCGTCACTCCATCCGCCTTGACAAACTGGAGGAGTTGGTATCGGACCGTATCCGCTATTACATCCAGACCTACTACAAATTGGAGCCGCTGGACATCCAGCCTAGTCGGGACACCCAGAGGGAAGCCTTGGAGCAGAAGCAGAAAGCATTGAAAGCTCAGCTGGAGAAGCGAAGCCAGGCTCTAAAAACCCTATACTTAGATAAAGTTTCCGGCATCCTGACAGACGGCCAATTCACCGATCTGAACCACTCTTTCCTGGAGGAAAAAGCCCGCCTGGAACAGTGCCTTTCAAAAATTGAAGTAGAACTCTCCGACCAGGAAAAGCCCCAGCAGCAAGCTGACCTGATGGAGCGGGCAAAAGAACTCCTAAAGCTGGAAACCGTCCCCCGGGAGCTGGTCGTAGCCTTAGTAGAGAAAATCGAGATCGGTGAAAGAAATCCGGATACCGGAGAACAACAGGTTCGCATCACCTGGAAATTCTAAAAAGTGTCCTACTGTTACCGCGCCCCACGTTGTCGAACCCCAATCCCCCGCCGCCGTAGACCGCTATGTAAACCTGGGCCAATTCTACGACGTCGCCGCGGCAAAATCCGCCCGCAGGGAAATCGTCCACTACGCCCAGGCGGGCTCCGCCGCCTATCAGCGGGCCTACCGCGCCCTGGGCGCGGCCCGGCAGATGGACGACAGCGCCGCCGTCCTGGCGGCGGAGGGACTGGACAGGGAAAAGCTGCTCCGCCGCACTGACGGCATCATCGGCCGGGAGCTCCGGGGAAAGGGGTCCGGCGGCAGGGACGCCTACCGCTTCCTGGGCAGCCTCACCTGCCGGGGGCCCGTCTGGCGGTTTGACTCCGTCCAGGCCCTCTGCCCGAAGATCTACCAGCTCCAGGATGCCTATGGCTTGGCCGCCCCCATGCTCCAGCGGCTCCATGCCGCCGCCTCCGCCAGGGGCTTTTCCGCCATTGTCTGCCCCGATCCGGAGCACGCGGAGCGCATCCAGCACCTGCTCCTGCCGGAGCTGGGACTGGGCTTCGTCACCAGCCGGGAGGGCATGGCGTACACAGGCCCCGCCTACCGCAGGGTACGGCTGGATGCCATGGTAAACGCATCCCATTATAAGCGGTTCAAGGCCCGCCTCCGCTTTTCCGCCCGGGTGTCCAGCGCCCTCCGGGAGGAGGGGCTGGAAGCCCTCCGGGAAGCCAAGGCCGCTCACGACCAGTTGGAGGCGGTCTACCATCCCCACGTGGATTTCGCCGGCGTCCAGCAGCTGGCGGAGGAGGAGCTGGCCCGGATCGAGAGCTACCTCTGACCCTCCCTGCCGCGCCGGGAAAGTCCTCCGCAGGCGTTCATGCCGAAGGCGCAAATCCATTTCATTCCATCACTCTCTTGGTGCGCCAAAGCGGCCGGACATAAAACCGTCCGGCCGCCTTTCTCTACTGTTTCGGCATTCCTTTCCCCCGTAATACCTTCTCGTAATTCTCGATTTTATAGTTGAGCCGGTCCAGAGATCGCTGCATCTCCCCCATCCGGTCCAGGAGCTGCGCCCGCTGCTCCACCAGAATCTCCTTTCGGCGCGCCTCGGTTCCTTCTCCCTGCCGGTACAGCGACGCATATTCGATCAGCGCCTCGATCTGCACCCCGGCGGAGCGCAGGCATTTCATCAGCTCGATCCACCGGCAGGATTCCTCGTCGTAATCCCGGATGCCTCCCTTGGTCCGGGGCACCGGCGGAATCAGACCGATGCGCTCGTAGTACCGCAGGGTATCGGCGGTCACGTGATACCGCCTGCTTGCCTCTGAAATGGTCATAACCGCTCCCTCACCCGCCAAAGAGCTCCGCCGCCCGCTTCATATTTTCCACCGCATCCACGCCGAAGGGGCAGCGTTTGGCGCAGGCGCCGCACTGGATGCACTCCCCAGCCTTGTGGGGCAGAGCGGCATAGTGCTCCCGGACGGTTTCCGGAATCTCGCCCTGGGCCCTGCAGAGGTTGAGGAACTTGGTCACGTCGGCTACGCTGATGCCCTGGGGACAGGGCGCACAGTGGCCGCAGTACATGCAGTGGCCCGTCCAGCTGATTTTCGGCATGGCGGCAAAGGCGGCGGCATAGTCCCGCTCCTCCTTGGACGCTTCCTCATAGGCGATGCTGGCGCGCAGCTCCTCCATGGACTGGGCCCCGCACAGGACGGACGCCACCGCCGGACGGGTCAGGGCGTAGTGGAGGCACTGGCTGGCCGTGAGCGCCATCCCCGCCGGGGACATGTCCGCTTTCAGCAGATCCCCGCCGCCGAAGGCTTTCATCACGGTGATGCCTACCCCCAGCCGCTGGCACGTCTCATACAGCGCCTGTCTCTGGGGGTCCATGTTCACCAGGGGCTCGGCGTAGTTTTCTATAGAGCCCAGCTCCTCGATGTCCCTCTCTGCGGGCTGGAGATCATAGCAGGGGTTGACGCTGAACATCAGCACATCGATTTTCCCGGTGTTCACTGCCGTCAGGGACACTGCCGCGTTGTGACTGGACAGGCCGACGCTCCGAACGATTCCCGCAGCCTTCAGCTCCAGGGCATAGTCCAGAATACCGTTTTGCACCACGGTATCCCAGTCGCTCATAGCGTCCACGTAGTGGATCATGCCCACGTCCACCCAGTCCGTCCGCAGCAGGCGAAGCCGTTCGGCGAAGTTAGCCTTCGCCTCATCCAGACAGCGGGTCCGCTTATACTGCCCGTCCTGCCAGACGGCGCATATGTGGCACTGGAGAACAAATTTTTCCCTTCGTCCCTCCATGGCGCGGCCCAGGCTGTCCAGCAGCTCCGGCTCAGGCGTGTACAGATCGATGCAGTTGACGCCGGCGGCGTCCATGAGGTCCACCATCTCCCGGACCTGCCGGGCGGTCTTGCCGGAAAAGCCCTCGCAGCCCATGCCGATCTCGCCTACCCGGATGCCGGTGCGGCCTAATGTACGGTATCGCATATTATTGTATCTCCTTTTTTATGTTCTGATCTCAGCGGTTTTCCCTGTTTCCCAGTATAGTATATGGAGCAAACTCCAAGTCAAGCGGTTTTATCAAATTTTCCGTCCATGTGAAACCAACAGCGCCCCCGACGGCCACGCCGGCGGGGAACGCTGCGCACAAATTCTATTTTAATTCTTGCCGTATAGATCCGCGAGGATCTTGGCATACAGCTCCTCCGCCCTCTCCCGGAACCGTTTTTGCAGCTCCAGCGCCATATCCTGCCGGGTAACCAGCAGTTTCAGGCTCATCAGCTCATCCAGCTCATCGCTGAGGGACAGGGAAACCTCGTAGCCCCCCTTCTCCCGGGGGCGAAGGTCCGCCTTCACCAGCGCACGGCGCTTAAGCTGCTCGTTGCACAGGATCAGCCGCCGCTCCGCTTCCATCCGCACGGAGTAAGGCAGGCTGCTCTCACAGACCGAACTGTTGCGCCGGCCCTTGTCCGTAATCTGATAGAGCCCCTCCTCCAGACGCAGGTGCTCCGTCCGCACCAGGTCCGCCAGGCACTCAGAGAAGGCAAAATAATCCACCCCGCCGTCAAACATGCTCAGCTCCTGGATCATTTCGAAGGGCACCGGCTCCACCACCCGGGCCATGATATAGAGGATCAGGAATTTGATCTCCAGCTTGTCACTGATAAAACCGAAAGAGGGCATAGTCCGCCTCCTGTCTGTAGTTGTATCCATTATACCTTCTCCGCTCCAATTTGTATAGCCCAAATTTTCACCACTTGGCTCCGGGCGCATAGACTGGAATGAAGGCGGACGGTCCCAGCGGGACGCCGGCTTCGCTCCCCGCCCGATGCGGCGCATAGGCGCCGCCCAGGAGGCGGCGGAGGTCCGTCATCAGCGACGGATTGTATCACAACTAGGAGGTTTATCATGCCTGAACGTATTGCTCCCGGCCCTGTTTCCGGTCTGCGGGATAATTGTGAGGCCGTTTGTATCCATACCAAGAAGATCTTTGACAGCTGCCGAGATAAGGACTGCATCGAGGACCTTCGCTTCTACCCCACCGCCTGCGGACAGGACGTACTCAACCGCGCCCAGACGGTGAAGGGCGGCAAGGCGGAGCTGCTCTATACGTACATCGACGTGGAACCCGTGGCCTTCAACCGGGGCTTCTACACGGTGGATATGCGGTTTTTCTACCGCGTGACCCTCAACGCCTACTGCTCCTGCCCCCGTCCGGTGGAGGTAGAGGGCCTGTGCGTCTTTGACAAGCGGGCCATCCTCTTCGGCAGCGAGGGCAACGCCAAGATCTTCTCCTCCCAAATGCGCATCGACGCCATGGACCGCCAGCTGCTGGAGCAGAGCAATCTGCCCACCGCCGTGGTGGAGGCGGTGGACCCCATCGTCCTGGACGCCAAGCTGGTGGAGTGCTGCGAGCACCGCTGCTGCGACTGCGACATCTGCGAGATTCCCGCCTGCGTGTGCCAGTGCTTCGGCTGCGAGCTGACCATGGGCGACGACTACCGCCGGGCCTATGTCACCCTGGGCCAGTTCTCCATCATCCGCCTGGAGCGGGACAGCCAGCTGCTCATGCCGGTGTTCGACTACTGCATGCCCGACAAGGACTGCTCCTGCGGTTGCGGCTGCGCCGGCGAGGACCCCTGCGAGCTCTTCCAGGGCATCAGCTTCCCCGTGGATGAGTTCTTCCCCCCCAACAGTCTGAACAATTGCTGCGACTACGAGGGCGCAAAGAATCACTGCGGCTGCTGCCGCTGACCGGCCCGCCTCTGATCTGACCTGACGCTTCCGGCCCCCGCGGGATCTTTCCCCGGGGGCCGGAAATGTAAGCGCTGCTGAGAAGGACACCGGCAAATTTCACTGCTGCATATTGCGCCAAGAGGATGCCTATGGTACAATTTAGGGTGGGAAAACTCGATTTTGCGAGGTGGAAGTATGGACCGAGTAGTAGAGTTAGGCGGATTCGTCACAGGGTTCCATGTCACAAAGCATTGTATTGACTGCATGTGTGGGAGGGATCTACTGAAAATTGACAAGCGCTCCCGAGAAATCATCTATCGAAGGGCGGTTTTTGAGAAAGAAGGATCGTCAAGAAAACTGCTCGCAGATGATGAACAGATTTACATATACGATTTTTGCACTCTTTATGTATTGGACCAGAAAAATTATGAGCTGCTTGGCAAATGGCAGTTAGGCAATGATTTAAGTTCTGATATATGTGGAATAGCAGTTGATGACACCGCCATTTACTGTTCCATCCGAAATGGGAAAATCATTACGCTTGACAAGCAGTCATTTCTGGCAAAAGAATCCATTGTTTCCAATAGCAGCATGTGGAGTATGGGCACATATGAGCAATATTTGATCTGTGGAACAGTGGACGGGAAATTGCTGTTATTAGATAAATCTACTCTTTCCATTGAAAAAGATATTGCTTTGGGAAAGAAAAATATCGGCAGTTTCTATATGGATGGAGGAACAATATACGCCGCAAGTCATGCCGGAAAGCTTTTCAAAATTGGTATGGGAAACTTTGCGATCGAGGCTTCGGTGAAGGATGCGCATAAGAAAATGTTTGCCTGCGCGGGGATATGCGGGGATATGTTGACAACCGTTTCTTACCCCTGCTCGGAGATCGCCCTTTGGAATAAAGATACATTGAAAAAAATAAAAGTTATTCATGCTCCATTAAAGTTATCGGGAAGCACACATATAGAAAATAATGGTATGTATATTTGCTCCCGCAATATCTTTGGAATCGATTGGATCCAATTGAACTGACCGGCGAATTACCGGTTTGATGACCAGTCATCCAGCGCGGACAAGCTGACCGGTTTTAATACCTTGACCAAGGATATTGCCGCCCAAAATAGGCATACGGCAACGCGCAGCTTGAACGGGGTCCTGGAAAACCGGCGGTGGACTTTTCCTCTGAAATGGAGTATACTGGATCCTGATCAACTGCCGCGAAAGGGGGGAGAGCCATGGTACAGCGGGTAGAAAAACCGGACGAGCGGGAGGCCGCCGCCCGGGAGGTCCTGGAGGCCCTGCCGGACTGGTTCGGCATCCCGGAAAGCCGGGAGGCATACATCCGGGACAGCCGCGCCCAGCCCTTCTGGGCGGACCTGGAAGACGGCGCGGTCCGGGGATTTCTGGCCTTAAAGGAAACCAGCCCCTATACGGCGGAGCTGGCCGTCATGGGCGTACTGCCGGCGTATCACCGCCAGGGAATCGGACGGGCTCTGTTCGCCGCGTTCCACCAGTACGCCAGGGAGAAGGGATACGCCTTTCTCCAGGTAAAAACCGTCCAAGAGGGCTGCTATGCGTCTTACGACCAAACCAACGCCTTTTACCGCAGCCTGGGCTTTCGGGAGCTGGAGTGCTTCCCCACGCTGTGGGACCGGCAAAACCCCTGTCAGATCTACATCAGAAACGTTTAAGGAGGAAAACATGCGGCATAAGAATACCGTCGCCCTGCGGGAATTTTTAAAGGGCTATCGTGCAATAGACGAGGCGGACGTACACCCCACCGACCAGCAGGAGCGTCTGCCCATGCCCCCGGTGTCTCTCCGCCGGAACGGAGAAATCATCCCTCTGCCGGAGCGGGACGCGACGCCCTTCGGCGTCCTGCTGGAAAACCGATGCAGCCGGCGGGCCTATTCGGAAAGTCCCTTGACCCTGGAGGAGCTGTCCTTCCTGCTGTGGGCGGCCCAGGGAGTCAAGCAGGTTACGGAATACCGCACCCTGCGCACCGCTCCCTCCGGCGGCGCGCGGCACCCCCTGGAGCTGTACGCCTTCGTCAACCGGGTGGAAGGCCTGCAGCCGGGCGCATACCACTACCTGGCGGTGGAGGGCCAGCTGGAGCGGCTGGGCTGCCGGGGACAGCAGGCGGATCAGCTGACCTACGCCCTGGCGGGCCAGGAATTCGCCGGGAACGCGCCGGTGTGCCTGGTGTGGACGGCGGTGCCCTACCGCAGCGAGTGGCGGTACGATGACCACGCCCACAAGGACATCCTTCTGGACGCGGGACACTCCTGCGAAAACGTGTACCTGGCCTGCGAGGAGCTGAAGCTGGGCTGCTGCGCCCTGGCGGCCTACGACCAGGAGGCCATGGACGAGCTGCTGGGCCTGTCCTCGGAGCCGACGGACAGCAAGGAGGCGGAATTTGCCGTCTACGCCTGCTGTGTCGGCAGGCCTAAATAAGCGCGGGGAGGAACCTGTATGCGGGAGTTCACCATCGGGAAAAACGACGCCGGCCAGCGGCTGGACCGCTTCCTGTCCAAGGCCATGCCTCTGCTGCCTCCGGCGCTGCTGCAGAAGTACATCCGCATCAAGCGGGTGAAGTGCAACGGCGCACGCTGTCAGCGGGACCAGCGGCTGGCGGAGGGGGACGTGCTCCAGCTGTACATCAATGACGAATTTTTTGAACAGCCCCGGGAGGACAACCTGTTCCTGACCCTGTTCCAGCCGAAATTGAACATCCTCTACGAGGACGAAAACCTCCTGCTGGCGGACAAGCGTCCCGGCATGGTGGTCCACGCTGACGAGACGGAGAAGGTCAACACCCTCATCAACCATATCCAGGCATACCTCTACCAGAAGCGGGAGTGGAATCCCAAATGGGAAAACGCCTTCGCCCCGGCCCTGTGCAACCGCATTGACCGCAACACCGGCGGCATCGTCATCGCCGCCAAGAACGCGGAGGCCCTGCGCATCCTCACCGCTAAGATCCGGGACCGTGAAATCACCAAGAAATATCTCTGCATCGCCCTGGGCCGGATGGACCCGCCCCAGGGGAAACTCGAACGCTTCCTTTTGAAGGACGAGGGCAAAAAGCTGGTTTCCGTCTACCGCCGCCCCGTCCCCAACGGGAAATCCGCCGTCACCCTCTACCGCACCCTCCAGACCCGGGGGGAGCTGAGCCTCGTGGAGGCGGAGCTCCTGACGGGCCGCACCCATCAGATCCGGGCCTCCTTCGCCGACGCCGGCCACCCCCTCCTGGGGGACCCGGTGTACGGCGGGCGGGGGA
>OFGP01001361.1_pt1 | contig 18240 bp, 18 predicted proteins | sample 1521781 | NCBI WGS metagenome assembly OFGP01 (sample SAMEA3504113, study PRJEB24116) | mouse gut metagenome | biome: mouse gut; feature: mouse-associated habitat; material: faeces | place: Denmark | collected 2011 | reverse complement strand
CGTCGATGGTGTAGCTCATGGTCTGGAAGGTGTAGAAGGAGATGCCGATGGGCAGGGTGAAGGGGATGGAATCCCCGCCGGGCAGGGGCAGGCGCTCAATGATGGGCAGCACGCCCGCGCCGATGGAGGCCAGGCTTCCGGCGATGAAATTATAATACTTGAAGAAGCCCAGCAGCAGCAGGTTGAAGATCACCGAGGAGGCCACGGCCATTCGGGCCCCCCGGTCGTTCCCCTTGGCCTTGCAGCGGGTGACGATGCGCCCGTGGGAGTAGTCGATGGCAATGGAGAGGAACATGATGAGCACGTACACCGGCTCGCCCCAGCCATAAAAGATCAGGTTGACGACGAGTAGCACCAGGTTGCGCCATTTCAGGGGAGCGATATAGTACAAAACCAATACGACGGGGAAATAGAGAAATAGAAAATACGGACTGGAAAATATCATGGGCGGTCACCTCGCCGGGAATATTTTGAAGGGAAAGCGCCCCGGCGCGAGCGCCGGGGCGAAGGGAGGGCTTATTCAAAGAGCGTGTTGAACTGGGCGACAATGTCGTCGCACTTGTCGTAGGCGATGAGCAGGACGTAGCAGCCGTTGGACACGATGCGGGAATTGTTCTGCCACCCTTCAATGGAAGCGGGATACCATGCGGCGCCGGGATTTTCCTCGTCTCCCACCATGTAGTCCACCCGGGCTTGGAGAATGTCCAGCACGGCGGGCACGTCCGCCTGGTCCGTCACCTCCACCAGAGCGATCTCGCACACCACGGCGGACATCATGGGCTGAAACACCACCAGCTGCCGGGTGGAGATGGCGGTGAGGCCGGGATAGAGCACGTCCAGATACTCGTTATACAGCTCGGCGGTGGCGGCAAAATCCGGGTCGTCGAACATAATATTCTCGTAGAACTGCCGCAGGTCGGGCTGGCCCGCCGGGGCGGAGGACTCACCGGGTTCCTCGGGCGTGACCTCGGGATCGGGCGGGAGGCTCAGGGTGGGCTCCGGATTGGGGGTGGGCGTGGGCTTCGGCGTGGGCGCGGGGGTAGGCGTGGGCTCCACGGAAGGCTCCTCGCTGGGCGGAACCGAGGGGGTCTCGGTCTCGGGGGGGAGGGACAGGGAGGGTTCCTCGCTGGGGTCGCCGGAGGGCTCCTGAGATTCAGGCTTGCCCACGGGACCGTCCGCCGCTTCGGTCTGAATGGGATCGGACACCTCTGCGGACTCGTCAGGTGTGGGGCCGTTGAGCCCCGGCTTGGCGCAGGAGGACAGCAGGGATAGGGCCATGGCCGCGCACAGGACCAAGGGAAGGATACGTTTCATATGTCTCTCAACTCCTCATTGCTATGTCACCGCCGCACTGTCGGCGGATTTCTCACTGGAAAAGGGCGTTAAACTCGTCCACGATGGCGTCTGCGTCCTGATGGCAGACCAGCATCACATAGGTGTCGTTGGCGGTGACGAGCTTGGAATTGTGCAGCCACATCTCTACCTCCTCGGGGTAGTTGCCAGGCCCCTCGGTGGTCTTGGCGTCAATGCGGGCCTGGAGGATTTCCTTCACCTTGGCGGCGTCCTCTTCGTTCTTGGCCTGGACCAAGGCCAGCTCCCCGCCGGAGAAGGAGATCAGGGCGAGGTAAACCTCCAGCTGCTCCAGGTCCATGTCCTTCAGACCGGGGTAGTTGTTTTCCAGCATGATGGCGCCCAGCTCCTCGTCGGCGGGGTCGGCCTTCTCCATGGCGGCGAACTCGTGGCTCTCCTGCACGGTTTGGGCAAAGGCGGCCAGGTCGGCGTCCTTACGGGGGGCGGTAGAGGGGCTGTCTCCACGGGGGCCGCCGCAGGCGGACAGCAGGGACAGGCACAGCGCCGCGGCGGCGCACAGGGAAAGGATTCTGATTCGTTTCATCGTGATATACTCCTTAATAAGATATAAAGTTTTGGGTTAGGCAAACAGGGCGTTGAACTCGTCTACGATTTGGTCGCAATCCTCGGAGGTCACCATCAGCACATAGTTGCCGTTGACCTTCACCCGGGCGGAATTGTTCCACAGCTCGGTGGGGCCGGGGTACCAGGCTCCACCGGGGGTCTCGCCGTCCCCCGCCATATAGTCGATGCGGGCCTGGAAAATCTCCCTGACCTTGTCGGCATCCTCGGCGTTTTTCGCCTGGACCATGGAAAATTCCCCGTTGTTCAGCGTGATCATGGACATATAGATCACCCGCTGCTCCAGCTCCAGGTCCAGCAGGCCGGGCAGGTACTGCTCTATGGACTGCTTGGCAAATTCATCCGCTTCCGGGTCCTGCTCCATGAGAAAGGCGGCGAAGTCATACTTTTCCTGAAGGGCTTGGGCAAAGGCGGACAGGTCCGCCTGCTTCTGGGCTGTTCCGCCTGAGCAGGAGGACAGCAGGAGGAGCAGCACCGCTGCGGCGGTGACTCCCATGGACAGAATAAATTTCTTCATGGTTTGCAGCACTCTTTTCCTTGTGATTTTGCGCCGGCGGCCCAGGTTTTATACAGGGCGCCCGGCGCTGTCGATATGGCTTCTCACCCGCTGGACAATCATGTCCAGGGCCACAAGGTTGTGCCCGCCCTCCAGCACCACAATGTCGGCGTGCTGGCGGCTGGGCTGGACGAACTGCTCGTGCATGGGTTTGACGGTGGTGAGGTACTGGGAGATCACCGAGTCCAGCGAGCGCCCGCGCTCCTTTACATCCCGGAGAATGCGGCGCAGGATGCGCACGTCCGCGTCGGTGTCCACAAATATCTTCACGTCCATCAGGTTCCGCAGGGCCTTGTTTTCAAAAATCAAAATGCCCTCTACGATAACTACCTTTGTGGGGCGCACCTCCACGGTCTCCTCCGAGCGGTTGTGGATGGTGTAGTCGTACACAGGGCAGCGGATGGCCTCCCCCGCGGTCAGCCGGCGCAGATCGTCCACCAAAAGAGCGGTGTCGAAGGAGTCGGGATGGTCGTAGTTCAGCGCGGCCCGCTGCTCATAGGACAGCCCCACGTGCTTTTTATAGTAGTTGTCGTGGTAGACCACGGACACATCATCCCCGAAAGCGTCTTGCAGCCGCCGGGTGAGCGTGGTTTTTCCCGAACCGGTTCCGCCGGCGATGCCGATGATCATGGTGTTCATATGCCGTCCTCCTGTGCTCAGAAATGAAGCCTGTGTGGATTTTAGCATATGCCGGCGAAAATAGCAACCATTTCCATGGCCCTGTCAGAAAGCGTCCACTGTGGGGAATACCTTTAGCCGGGGAGAAAGGTTGCATGAAGACGTTAAAAATGATATAATTCCTCTCGCAATTTTTGACCATGGAAAAGGAGCGGCAGACCAACTATGATTACTGTCACTGATTTAAGCCTCAACTACAGCGGAACCCCGCTGTTCGCCCACGTGGACCTGCAATTCGACCGGGGCAACTGCTACGGCATCATCGGCGCCAACGGCGCGGGCAAATCCACCTTTCTGAAAATCCTCTCCGGCGAGCTGGACTCCACCTCCGGCCAGGTGAGCGTGCTGCCCAACATTCGGATGTCTGTGCTCAAGCAGAATCAAAACGCCTATGACGCCTTTTGCGTGATGGACACGGTGATTATGGGCAACCAGCGGCTGTATGACATCGGCAAGCAGAAGGACGCGCTGTACGCCAAGGAGGAGATGACGGACGAGGATGGTCTGCTGGCCTGCCAGCTGGAGGAGGAGTTCGCGGAGTTGGGCGGCTGGGAGGCGGAGAGCGGCGCCAGCCGCATTCTCCAGGGCCTGGGCGTGGGCACCGAGTACCATCAGAGCGGCATGGCCACCCTGGACCCCCGGCTGAAGGTGAAGGTTCTGCTGGCTCAGGCGCTGTTCGGCGAGCCCGACCTGCTGATGATGGACGAGCCCACCAACAACCTGGACATCGAGGCGGTGAACTGGCTGGAGGATTTTCTGCTGGACTTTGAGGGCACGGTCATCGTGGTGTCCCACGACCGGCACTTCCTCAACACCGTGTGCACCCACATCGTGGACATCGACTACGGCAAAATCAAGATGTACGTGGGCAACTACGACTTCTGGTACGAGTCCTCCCAGCTGGTGCAGCAGCTGATTAAAAACCAAAACAAACGCAACGAGGAAAAAATCAAGGAGCTTCAGGACTTTATCTCCCGCTTTTCCGCCAACAAGTCCAAATCCAAGCAGGCCACGGCGAGGCGCAAGCTGCTGGACAAGCTCAGCGTGGAGGAGATGCCCGCCTCCTCCCGGCGATACCCCTTCGTGGGCTTTACGCCCGACCGGGAGGTGGGCAAGGACATCCTATTCGTCACCGACGTGTCCAAGACCATCGACGGGGTGAAGGTGCTGGACAAGGTGTCCTTCATCGTGGGCCACGATGAGAAAATCGCCTTTGTGGGGGACAATGAGAACGCCCACACCGCCCTGTTCAAGATACTGGCGGGGGAGCTGGAGCCGGATGAGGGGACGGTAAAGTGGGGCCAGACCGCCACCTTCTCCTATTTTCCCAAGGACAATACCCCCTATTTTGAGGACTGTGAGGACGATTTGGTGCAGTGGCTGCGCCAGTACTCCCGCGACCCCCAGGAGCAGTACCTCCGGGGCTTTCTGGGCCGGATGCTGTTCTCCGGCGAGGAGGTCAACAAGCCGGTGAAGGTGCTGTCCGGCGGGGAAAAGGTGCGGTGTATGCTCTCCCGGATGATGCTGTCCGGGGCCAATGTGCTGATGCTGGACCAGCCCACCAACCACCTGGACCTGGAGTCCATCGCGGCGCTGAACAAGGGGCTGGAGGCGGTGCGGTGCAATGTGCTGGTGGCCTGTCACGATCACCAGCTGATTCAGACTGTATGCAATCGTATTTTTGACTTTACGCAGGACGGCAGACTGATCGACCGCAAGACCAGCTACGACGAGTATTTGGAGGCGCAGCGCGAGCAGGCGGAATGAGAGGGGACTTTTGCTGAAGCGCCGGTGGCGTTGACCCGTTCCGCGGGCGGAACAGAGGGAAACGGAGCAGGGCTGTGTTTTTGCGACGGGCGGGGCAAATTTTTCTGCTGACGGTCAGGATTGGAGCGCACTGAAAAGATCATATAATATGAAAAAATCCGCTTGGAATCATTGATTCCAAGCGGATTTTTGGTGGGCGGCACAGGAGACGGCCCTCGGGCGAGCCGACTCAGTTGCCCGCGCATGGGCTGCAATTCGTTTTTGGCGTGAATCTTGCTAATAAATGTTATGAGAACGCTATAAGACGAAAGGGCTTTGCGCTTGCGCATGGGGAGGGTTAATATGGTCGTTAGTTTCATCGGAATCCTGGCTGCAATAGCAATATTTGTTCTGCTTTCTATGAAACGGGTCAATCTGATTATCAGCGCTGTGGTTGCCGCAGCTGCGGTCTCCATTTTTTCCGGCATCAATCCCTTTGACCTGCTCACGACGGCATTTATGGAAGGATTCTCAGGGTTCATAGAAAAGTTCTTTTTGATTTTTGCCTTGGGCGGTGTCTTCGGGAAAATGATCTCAGAGTCCAAAGCGGCCACTAAGATCGCGAAAAGCTATCTCGCTTTCGTAAGCCGCACCCGGCATCAAAAAGCTCTGGGCGCTGATGTTTGTGCCCTTTATGTATGGAGTTCTTACATACATTGGGGTGAACGGATACATCATTATTTTTACAGTGCTCTATATGGGGGCGGAGCTTTTTCAGGCGTGCGACATCCCATGGCGGTTTTACTTCTATTCTGCCAGCGGCTGCATCGGGGTCGGCATCCTTGGGGGAGCCTATACTATGCGAATTTATATCCCCGTGACGTTTTCAGTCCCCGGCTGTTCAGATCGTCCACGATGGCCCGGACAGTTTCACCCTCGGCGTACCGCTTGAAAATCTCCTGGACGATTGGGGCCGTTGTCGGGTCAATTTCCAGCTTTTTGTCAGCCCCCAGCTTGAACCCCAGGGGAATACGCCCGCCATTATTGCGGCCTTTCAATGCGTTATCCTTCTGGCCCCGGTGTATCTTCTCGGACAGCTCGGCGCTGTAGTATTCGGCCATCCCCTCCAGCATGGATTCCAGAATGATACCCTCCGGCCCCTCGGTGATATGCTCGGTGGTGGACACCACCCGGACGCCGTTCTTCTTCAGAATGTTCTTATAGTGTGCGCTGTCGTAGCGGTTCCGGGCGAACCTGTCCAGCTTCCAGACGAGAACCGTATCAAACAGGTGCCTACCGCTGTCCCTAATCATCCGCTGGAAGTCAAGCCGCTTGTCCGTGTCCTTGGAAGCGGACAACGCCCGGTCAATATAGCTGTCAATCACCCGGATTCCGTTCTTGTCGGCGTACTCCCGGCACTCCCGCAGCTGGCCCTCTATGGATTCCTCCCGCTGGCGGTCTGACGAAAACCGGGCATAAATCACGGCGTTGGCGTTCATTGTTTTGATTCCTCCATCATCTTAAATAAGGTGTCTTTCAACTTGGCATTGAAGGGAGAAGCCGGGTCAAAGCACATCTCTATAAACTCTCTCACGTCCTCGCTGGTGGCTTTCATGCGGGGCTTACACTCGAACAATTTCCCTTCCGGCTGGTCTGTCCGGCAACAGAGATAATCCATGGACATATCGAAGTATTCAGCTATCCCCATCAGCAGTTTAAGGGAAGGGGCCGTTTTCCCTGTTTCGGTTTTGGCAATCGTGGCTTGATTGCTCCCGCACAATTTGGCAAATTCGGCCTGGGATAAATGATGTGCTTCCCGCAGTTCCTTGATACGCTTTCCAATATCGCCCATATTGAGCACCCCTTTCTATAATTCTATTATACCATTCTTTCGAGCGTTTGTCAATTCCAAATAGAATTTGTTTTGATTCCAGAGCAAAACAAAACGCCCCTGAAGCCCCATAAAGGGCCGCAGGAGCAGCGAAAGGCTACAGCCGATGGAAATCCCCATCCCATGCCCCGCAGGGCATACGAGCGACGCAATCCCCACGGGGCCAGCCTCCCAGGGCTTAGACCGCCCATCGGCGGGGGATTGCACCGAGCGGACACACCTTTGGCCCCGCCCTGCACCCAGGCCCCGACAACCACCTGCCTGTCCTGTCGTGGCGGGCCACCCCTTTTCTGGACACCTGAAACCCACTTTACCCACAAAAAACGCTTGCATGATATTGTCATATGGTGTAGAATAGTGGCACCGAGGCAAATAAAAGGCAGGGTGTGGAGAGTTCGCAGCTCTCCACACCCCTATGCGGGAGACTGCTCCTCCCACACAACAGTATAATACTGCGCCAACCCCCATTATAGCGGAAAAACTGCTGTTTTACAAGGGGGCTTTGTGTCTGTATCTATGCGGTGTGGGGTTAAAATCCCGCACCGCTTTCTGTTTGCCTCGATGGGAACGCCCAGCGGGGGCCGGGAATGGAAGTACCACCCCCAGGGCAAGTACCATTGAGACAAGGGAACATCTAAAAAAGAAGGAGAGAACGACATGAAGAAAAAACTGTTTTCCCTGGCGCTTGCCCTGGCCCTGTGCCTGGGGCTGGCCGTCCCTGCGTTTGCCGCAGGGGACACCGTGTCCGTGACGGACGCGGGCATTTCCTTTGATGCCATATCCACCAGCAAATATGATAACGCAAAGGACGCATTCGACTGGCGCACAGGGCCGGAGGACGAATTTCTGTACTCCGTTGGGTACATCACCAACTCGGAGGGAGGTTTTGGCAGCTTCTGGACTTATCTCGTCAATGACGATGTCAAATTGGATTTTCATCTGAAGAAGGGCGAGAAATTTTCAATAGACGCGTACTATCTCACCGAGGGCGGGAAATCGTCCGGTGGCGTTACGATCTATACCCCTATTAGTATTGCGTGTTATTGGATTCGCGCCAATGAGGATGGTGAGTTGGTTGACAAAGAGCTCATTGATGAGTTCTTTCCCGGAGCCAACTATCTGGTCTGCTGGCGGGGGGAAGAATATGACTTCGATAACGCGATCAACATCGTGTTTGCCGACAAGAACGGGATGCCCAGCACCGTCCCCGCGTTTTCCGATGTGACACCCACGGCTTTCTATGCCGCGCCGGTGGCCTGGGCGGTGTATAAAGAGATAACTAATGGCTATGGGAGCAATGATAAGTTTGCCCCGAGCATAGACTGCACAGAGGCCCAGATACTTACGTTTTTGTACCGGGCGGCTGGCAAGCCGAGCACCACCAAATCCCCCGTCAGCGTGGCGGCCTCCTATCAGGACGCAATCAACTGGGCCTATGAGAAGGGCATGATTGGCGAGGACTTTAAGGAAAACACACAATGCACCCGCGCAACCGCCGTCAATTACATTTGGCAAGCCTTTGATAAGCCCAAAGCGGAAAAGGCCAGCAGCTTCACCGATGTGGATAAAGGCGCGGATTATGCCGAGGCCGTGAGCTGGGCAGTGGAGAAAGGCGTCACCAACGGCTATGGTGGGAATGACACCTTTGCCCCGAATAGGGTTTGCAACCGGGGAGAAATTGTAACCTTCCTCTACCGGGCCTACAAGAAATAACCACATCATTGAGATTAAAGCCCTAGACGCCCGCATTGTGGAACTGATGGAGGACAACGACATAACCAAAAATTCCGGCGTGTATGAATACCTGCTGGACGGGCAGGAGAAGCATTTGAGTATTCGGGCGTTTACCCCGAAAATGGCCGCGCCGCCTATGAACGGCAAAAGGGTGTGTGCCCCACGTGTGGGAAGCAATGCAAAATTGAGGAAATGCAAGCAGACCACATACCCCATGGAGCAAGGAGGGAAGAACCGTCACGGAGAATTGCCAAATGCTTTGTGCGGAGTGTAACAGAAAGTCAAATATTTGATAAAAAGCAAGAAAAGAGGCATTGCGTCACGAGCTGGCGCAGTGCCTCTTTTCCTTTTTAGGTTTCATTTGCTTCTTTGAGCAAGTTTTCAAGTTCAGCTTGCAGTTCCTTCCTTTTTCCTTCTTCTTTTAGCATTTGATTTAGTTGCTCAACGGAAATCAGGAAGCAGTCATATTTATTTGATGGGTCATTAACGTTGAATCTAAGCAGCATTCTTGCCTTTTTAATACGATGACTGTATTCATCTTCTGATAACTCTTCTTTTAGTTGTTCCGCTTGAAGGATTTCTCGTATCGCAGAGAAAAAACGTTTTGAGGCTGACAATACAATATAATCTTCATTTTGGGACAGTAAAAGATCAGATTCATTCTTGTACACTTGCTTATTATTCTTATTTGTTGTTGTTATTTTGAAATGCGCTAAGATGTACTGAATAAAATGATCCTCGTCTGTCGGAAGAGGGTCTATCCCTAAAATGTATTCCGGAGTGACGTTTAATACTTTGGCTATTTCATTGATAAGGCTTCTGTCTATATTTTTCCGTTTGCCATTCTCTATGTTGCACATTGTAGACTTATCAATGTAAATCTTTTCGGCTAACTTTTCTTGCGTTAGTCCAAGTTGGTCCCTAGCTTCTTTTATCCGATTACCGATAGTAGATGAGTTTCCTTCCATATACAACACCTCTCTCTTTTGTTAAAAATATACTGCACTCTTTTGAGGTCTATGTCAAGGAGAAGTTGCTCTCTTGCAAACATGGCAACCATGTTGATACTGGCTCAAGATGTCTTGCTAGGGGATTTCTATTGTGATACTCTGGTGCAAAGGGCGCTGACGAGCGTTTTACATATACCGCAGACGGCAAGGGAGCGTATGCCCTTGCTAAAAGCGGACAAGAAATTTTATGGAGGCAAAAATGGAAATTATTGGTGTGAATCGCAAAACGGGAGACTACGAGGGACGGCCCTACGACAACGTCAATTTTCACGGCAAAGAGCCGTTTGAGGATGGCGAGGGTGTCGGGGAGAAGGTAAAGAGCTACAAGGTCAGATACAGCGTTCTTACTGAAATTTTCGGCAAAGAATTGACGGACAAAGACCTTTCTGCTTTCGTTGGACAACTAGTAGAGTTCTATTTTGATGAGTTCCGTAACGTGAAGTTTATCGCCGTTCACAAATAATGATTTTATAGCGGCGGGGGACGGCCGCTCCTGCCGCTATAAAAGGAGGTAGCCATGAAATGTTATGACGAAAATTCCCACGATGGGAAGTTCATCAGTATCAGCGCAAAAGCACTATTGTCAGGAATCATTCTCTACACTATTTCTATTTTAATGTTTATGCTAAAGATGGTGCTGAACCGCGTTCAAATTTTAAGTAGTATTCTACCAAAAATGTATCAAATCCTGGAATTTTGTGGGTTCACAGCTTCTATTTGCGGGACCATTTTTTTAGCTAGCGCGATTGCTCTTTATACCATGCTCCCCAAAAATCTTTACATTGCGTGGTTGGTTCGGCGGGCGCTGTCTTCTCCACCACGAGGAAACCCCCTGGGGCTCGGTGACGGCGATCTCTTGCCTCGTGTGTCTTGTTCTGGAAAAGCATCTAAATATAATTTGAAAATTTGGACTGAAAGCTTTAACCCTGATGAAATAAAGAAACTGGCCCCGATTATATCATCAAGTTTAACAGGCCGCGTTAAAAATTTCTCTGTAACGGCGGTTTCTGAGGACGAGGCGAGAAATAGTGTGAACTTTTTGATAGAGGATGTTATGCAAAACTATCAATATAGCTTTGATGATTTCCAGCAATTCATTGATGTTTGCCGTACCTTGCCCCCCACAAAGCTATTCATACAAAAGGGAACTGTAATAGACCTGACAACCGCAGGTTCGATACTGATTGTAGCCAAAACCAGAAGTGGGAAAACTACAGGCGCGGTTGTTCTTCTTCTACAGACGCTTGTGCGTGGCCCAGATATTTACAATTCTGTAGTCCTTATTATTGACCCGAAAAAGGCAGAACTGAGCAGATTGCCCCATGTCGTGACGTTGGATGAGGACGGGGGAGGCCGTGCTATTCTGAACGCCCTTCGAGTATTTGCAGAATCTATAAAAAAGAGGCAGGACATTCTCAATATGCTCTCGGAAGTCGATGGAAATACGGTTTACTGGTGGGAAGCGGGGTTCCTCCCCTCTGTCGTATTCATTGATGAAATAGTGGCCCTCCGAGGCATCCTACCTAGGCGCCCAGAAAAAGATAGCCCAGAGTATAGCCTTGCCACATTTGATGATTTACTTAAAACGATAGTAACGACTGGTGCCAGTGCTGGCTGCTTCGTGATAGGCTCAATCGCAGAGGCAAGCGTGGTCGAAGGGGGCTTACCGTCAATGGTCCAAGCGGCAATGGGAACAAAAATTCTTTTTCGTCCGACAATTAAGGAAGGGAAATTTTTATGGAGTAGTGAGAAATTTGCCAATATGCCAGAACGCAAATACAAACCCGGCGAGGCGTGGTATACCTCTACGGATGGAGAACATGATAATACTGTAAGTTTCGTAAGATTCCCGCAAATGGATTTTCCCATATATAGAGAGTTGCGACGTTTACTGACTGAATATTACGAGGGATGAACAAGGCCGCGCCGCCCGCTGGGGCAAAGCCATAGGCGGGCGGCGCGGGCCAGCCTCCAATATCTAGTAGGAGGCATTTATAGTACAAAGGGGATGGTAGCATTTCTACAATATCATAACCCTATCAAAACAGGCAATCTTATATTATCTATCGACAACATCGTATTAGATTTACATATCTCTAGCCCAACTGCCAGGGACGAACTCATGCACCTGCTGGAAAAGCTCCCTATCACTCATGCCGTAGAAGTAACGCACTGGGATAGTTTTCGGATAGGAAGTTTTCGGGAGCAATTCACAATCCGATTTCAGGATGGCAACAGTTTTTGGGTAGGGGCGGTACTCAATGGACGCAAGCCCGAATGGGGGCGTGTCCGGCTGGATATGAACCCAAACAAGGTTGCTAATCACAAGGCGTTCCAAACGGTGCTGAGGCATTGTGTAAGTAGTGCGCGGCCAATGCACCGAAAGATTCGGCGGTATGATTTAGCTGTAGATATACCTGTAACACGTCAAGACGCTTTCCTTGTGAAAGATTCGCGGGCATACCTAGAACGCCGACACGGGCGGGAGTGGACCCAATACCTTGGGGCGAAGTCTTCCACTGTGGGCAGAGTGAAACTATACAACAAAGCGGTGGAAGCTGGCTTGTGCTATCCGCTGACACGCTTAGAAATGACACTGGACCCATCAACGCCATATGAGAAAATAAATTTTCCGACAGCGTACTACTTGGACGATATGCAAATGAGTTTTTCCAGTTACAAAGCCACTGAAACGGAGCGATTTATAATGAACGCATTGTTTCAAGGGTGCGGGACGATGGACCAGCTTGGGCGGCGAACCCGGGAGAAAATCAAGGTGCTGATGGCAGACCATGTAAAAAAGGTGGAAATCAGCCGGGAGGACTATGAGCAGGTGCTAAATCAGGTGAAAGGATACACCAGCGGTAAAGAACAAAACACCGCTACGGACCAGGACCAACCCCCGCCGCAAGAAAGGAGGGTCCCGGCATGGGTCCGGGAAGCAGAAGCATCGAAAGAAGTGCTCACGTAGGGGTAGGAGGACCAGGGGGCAGAGGGAGAAAATTAAATCGCCGCGTAGCGGCTACCTTTGCCTCCCTATTCAATAACGGCCCCGCAGGGCCGCACCTTTGAAAAACCGAGTAAAGGAGGCGGTAAGGGTGACCCCGGCAGACCTAAAGCGGGCGGAAGATACACAGACTGTCATACCTGACTATGAGATAGAAGCAATGGCTCGTGTCTTACTCCCGGCGCTCCGGGCTTTCTATGCCAGTCCGGAAGGCCAAGCGGCGTTTGAAGAATGGAAGCGAAACCAGGAACATACATAAGAGAAGCGGCCCCCGCCACATGGACAGGGGCCGCTCTCCTTATGCGCTGATATTGTCCAGATAAACAACAAATCCGAACCCGTCCCCGATGGGGAATAGATTCGGATAATGTTGCTTTGGTGGACGATACAGGACTCGAACCTGTGACCTCCCGCACGTCAACGCCGGGAGGAAACTTTTTTGCTTTGTTTACAGCGCTTTCTAGTTGTTTTTATTCTGTTTCAGTTGCTTTATGATGGCGTTTAACTGCGATGATTCCAGGTGTTCCCGGCGCGTCTGTGGTCAGTTATGTGGTCAAACGGGAAAAGGGCCTCGCGCGGCCTTTCTGATTTTCGGAGAGCAAACAGGGAAAATTTTACTACGCCGTAATCATAAAGAGACTTCTCCATAGCGCCCAGCCAAGTATTTTTCCGCTTCCGCACAAAAAGACTCCGCGCCGGAAAACAAGGCATTCGTATCCGAAACCGAACAGATATAGAAGTCCTCATAATCGCTGCGGTTACGAATCAGCGAGGCATTGGAAATCAGCTTGCTGTATTCTTTGGGCAGTATTTCAGGTTTCAGGTAATTCAGCGTGAAACGGGCAATGACCGCCGAATGCTTTTTGTAGTCCTCCCCATCCAAAGCAAGCACGGCCCTCATAGCGTGAAAAATCGCGTAGTATGCTCGATTATTGGCGGAAGCGTAGTCATTCGCGTCCATATCCCGTTTAGCGGAGGCAAGCATCTCTTTCGCTTTCTGCAAACGGTACCGGGATAGGTCGATCCTCGTGATATCAGGCACTTATCCGCACCCCTTCCCGGGCAACATTGCGATAAAACGGCAATATGCCTATATTCCTGTTGAAGTAATCCCGGTTTTCTACGATTGGGGACACTACGACTCCGTAATTCAACAAAAGCTCTGCAGCCATATCTCCCACCTGCCAATTCTGCGCCGAGATGTCCTGGCGGGATGCGTCCACCAGGATTAGCACATCAATATCCGACCCAGGCTCCGCATCGCCTCTGGCATAGGAACCAAACAGGATGGCCTCAATTTGATTTTGAGGAAATAAAGATGCCATACTACTGCACAACTCCGCAATAATTTTTCTTACTTCCAGATTTGTTCGCATACGGCGCTCTCCTTCCCTGGAATTCTCTATCGGTTTGGATTTAGTGTACCACAGTGGATCACAAAATACAAGCAACGAAACTGCAGAATCTATACTGCCATGTACATAATTCCGCCGATAGGAAATAGTTGTTGAATTCATTGCCCGTTTTATGCTATAATTACGATATATGTACATAGAATCTGCTTTTTCAAAATAACTTCCGATAATTTTTGATTGTCAGAAGTCTTGTGGAGGAGGTATCCATATGGGCGGCTTAATGAAAAAATGCGAAATGACTGAGGAGGATATTAAGCTTCAGTTCATTACTCCGGCGATTGAAGCTGCTGGATGGGACAGGCAACGCCAAATCAAAATGGAATACAATTTCACGGATGGCCGGGTGATCGTTCGCGGAAACGTGACCGCCCGTGGCAAGCGGAAGAAAGCAGATTACCTTCTGTACTATAAACCCAATCTGCCCTTGGCAATCGTGGAAGCGAAAGATAATAACCACAGCCTCGGGGCAGGAATGCAGCAAGGTATCGAATATGCTGAAATCCTTGATATTCGGTTTGTGTACAGCTCCAATGGCGATGGTTTCCTGGAACATGATATGAAATCCGGTACAGAGCGTGAATTGACCATAGAGCAGTTCCCATCCCCCAAGGAATTGTGGCAACGTTATGTCGGTGATGAACATATTACGCCGGAGCAGGAAGATTTGATCACTGAGCCGTACTATTATCAACCGGGAGACAAAACCCCACGCTACTACCAGCGGATTGCCATCAATCGGACGATTGACGCAGTTGCTCGAGGACAGAACCGCATTTTGTTGGTGATGGCGACCGGTACAGGAAAAACATATACAGCATTCCAAATTATCCACCGACTTTGGAAGTCTGGCAGGAAAAAGAAAATTCTGTTTCTTGCAGATCGCAACATTTTGGTGGATCAGACCATGCAGCAGGATTTCAAGCCCTTTGCAAAGGTGATGACAAAAATTGAGGGGAAAAAGTTGGACAGTTCTTATGAGCTTTATCTCTCTCTTTATCAGCAGCTGGCTGGCGATGAAAACGAGGAACCCTTCCGGGCGTTTAAGCCGGATTTCTTTGACCTAATCGTGATTGACGAATGCCATCGCGGGAGCGCAAAGGAGGACTCACGGTGGCGCAAGATACTTGAGTATTTCCACAGCGCAACACAAATCGGTATGACAGCAACGCCGAAAGAGACAAAAGAGGTTTCTAACATCTCCTACTTCGGTGAAGCAATATATACCTACAGCTTGAAGCAGGGCATTGATGATGGATTTCTTGCTCCATATAAGGTTTTTCGGGTTGGCATTGACAAGGACTTGGAGGGCTGGCGTCCTGTTGCGGGGCAGCGAGATATTTATGGTTATGAAATTGATGATCGTGAGTACAACATCAAGGATTATGATAAGAACCTTATTATTGACGAACGCACTGTGGCAGTAGCCAAACGCATCACTCGCTTTCTGAGAGAAAATGACCGTTTTGCCAAAACCATTGTCTTTTGTGTAGACATTGGCCATGCAGAGCGGATGCGTCAGGCACTTGTAAACGAAAACAGCGACCTCGTGGCAGAAAACACAAAGTATGTAATGCGGATCACAGGCGATAACGCTGAAGGTAAGGCGCAGCTTGACTATTTTATTGCCGAGGACAGTACATATCCCGTTATCGTTACCACCTCAAAGCTAATGACAACGGGCGTGGACTGCAAAACCTGTCGGCTTATCGTTTTGGATAACAATATCAATTCCATGACTGAGTTCAAGCAGATTATTGGCCGTGGCACCCGGCTCAAGCCCGATTATGGAAAAGAGTATTTTACCATCATGGATTTCCGCAATGCCTGTCGGCTATTTGCTGACCCGGAGTTTGACGGCGATCCAATCTCCATCATAGAGGATGGCGATGCTTCAGGCGAGAGTGAGACCCCTGATGAACCCCCAATCCCTTCTGTAACATCTCCCGAGCCGGGCGGGGAGGGAGAACCCCCTGAAAGGCGGCATAAATTCCGTGTGTGTGGTGTGGACGTCACCATACTGAACGAACGGATTCAGTATTATGACAAAGACGGGAAACTCATCACAGAGAGCGTGACAGACTACTCCAAGAAAAATATTCTTGGTGAATACGCGACGCTGGATACCTTTCTTCGCGCGTGGAACTCTGAGCAGCGGAAACAGGCAATCATTGACGAGCTGCGGGAGCGAGGTGTTCTGCTGGAAGCGCTTCGGGAGGCCTCCAGCAATAAGAATATAGACGATTTCGACCTGATTTGTCATATCGCCTATGACAAGGCCCCACTTACAAAGGCAGAGCGCGCCAACAACGTCCGCAAGCGCGGCTATTTATACAAATACTCCGGCTTGGCGCAGGAAGTTCTAAGCGCGCTGTTGGACAAGTATATGAACGAAGGTATCCGGGATATTGAAAGCCTGGAGATCTTATCAAATGACCCGTTCCGTAAATTTGGGACACCTATGAAAATTGCAAAACTTTTTGGTGGAAAAAGCGGTTACCTCCAAGCGGTTCACGAGCTCCAAACAGAGATTTACGTGGCGTAGGGGGTATAGAATATGAGCTTAAACAATTTAGTAAAACGTCTGCAAGATATTATGCGTAACGATGCTGGTATCAACGGCGATGCCCAGCGTATTGAGCAGATGGTATGGATTCTATTCTTGAAGGTCTACGATGCCAAGGAGGAAATCTGGGAATTCTACGATGAAAAATACACATCTATTATCCCCGAGGAACTACGCTGGCGCAACTGGGCGGTCGATCATAAGGACGGCAAGGCCCTCACTGGCGATGCGCTGCTCAACTTTGTAAACGTCAAGCTGTTCCCGACCCTCAAAAGCATTGAAATCAATGAGAATACACCAATGAGCCAGATCATTGTCCGCGCCGCTTTTGAGGACAACAATAACTACATGAAGGACGGTATCCTGCTCCGACAGGTTATCAACGCCATTGACGAAATCAACTTTGAGGAATATGAGGATCGGCACGCCTTCGGGGAAATCTATGAGACGATCCTCCGCAGTTTGCAAAGCGCGGGCAATTCCGGTGAATTCTATACGCCCCGGGCAGTGACAGATTTTATGGTGCAGATGATCAAGCCCAAGCTGGGCGAGTCTATTGCTGATTTTGCCTGCGGCACCGGGGGGTTCCTCACTTCGGCGCTGAAGGTACTGGACACGCAGGTACATGGCGTTGAGGACAGGAAAGTATACAGCGGCTCAGTTTACGGCATTGAAAAGAAAGCCTTGCCGTTTTTGCTCTGCGCTACCAATATGTTACTCCATGACATTGATAATCCCCGCATTGTTCACGGGAACAGCCTGGAGAAAAATGTCCGTGATTACAAAGATGGTGATCGGTTTGATGTAGTGCTGATGAATCCCCCCTACGGCGGAAATGAGAAGGAGGGTGTCAAGCAGAATTTCCCGGCTGATTTGAGAAGCAGCGAAACCGCCGATCTGTTTATGTCGGTCATCATGTACCGGCTGAAGCGGGATGGTCGTTGCGCCATCATTCTGCCAGATGGATTCCTGTTCGGCACTGATAATGCCAAAGTAGCGATTAAGCAGAAGTTGCTTTCCGAGTTCAATTTACACACCGTGATCCGTATGCCCCACAGCGTATTTGCCCCCTACACCTCTATCACGACCAACATTCTGTTCTTTGACCGCACAGGACCCACAAAAGAAACTTGGTTTTACCGTCTGGATATGCCGGAGGGATACAAGAACTTTTCAAAAACCAAGCCAATGAAGTTGGAGCACTTTGCCCCCGCAATGGAGTGGTGGGACAACCGACAGGAAATCATTGAGGGCGGATTTGACAAAGCAAAAAAGTACACGGTTCAGGAAATTGTGTCAAGGAGCTATAACATCGACCTTTGCGGGTATCCTCACGAGGAGGAAGAAATCCTGCCACCTAAAGAGTTGATCCAGCAATACCAAGAAAAGCGCGCCAGCCTGAACGCTGATATTGACCGCATTCTTGCCCAGATTACAGACATTCTCGGCATCAGCCTGATAGAGGAGGACCGCAAATGACCGCGCAGCAACTGAAAAATTCTATTCTGCAAATGGCTGTGCAGGGCAGACTGGTTCCCCAAGACCCGAACGATGAGCCTGCCAGCGTGTTGTTGGAGCGTATCCGCGCCGAGAAGGAGCGGCTCATTCGGGAAAAGAAAATCAAGCGGGAAAAGAATCCATCTGTCATCTTCCGAGGTCCCGATAATACCCCTTATGAGCAGATAGGGGATACAGTCACGCCGCTGGA
>OFGP01001350.1_pt1 | contig 18364 bp, 10 predicted proteins | sample 1521781 | NCBI WGS metagenome assembly OFGP01 (sample SAMEA3504113, study PRJEB24116) | mouse gut metagenome | biome: mouse gut; feature: mouse-associated habitat; material: faeces | place: Denmark | collected 2011 | reverse complement strand
CTATAGTATAGCCCTTGGGATTGAGGCTGTCCTCTCTTTTTCTGCACGTTTGGGAGAGGCCGGGACTGACAGCAGGGGAGCGGCCCTCCCGTCCCCGGAAGGGCCGCTCCCGCGCGCTTGCATATATAGTATTACCCTTACAGCGTATAGTACTTCTGGAATTCCACAGAGGTGGGGATTTTGGAGATTTCCTCCTCCTCGGCCCGCTTGAGCTTGATCCAGTTCCGGATCAGCTCCTCCGGGAACACGCCGCCGGCGGTGAGGTAGCCGTGGTCCGCCTCCAGGGCGTCCAAGGCCTCCCCCAGGGACTTGGGCAGGCCCTGGATGTGGGCCTTGTCCTCGTCGGAGAGCTTGAAGAGGTTAAAGTCATAGGGGCCCCAGCCGTTTTCGTGGGGATCGATCTTGTTGAGGATGCCGTCCAGGCCGGCCATGAGGATGGCGGCGTAGGCGTAGTAGGGGTTGCAGGTGGCGTCGGGGTTGCGCAGCTCGAACCGCTTCTGGGCCGGGGTTTTGGCGTAGGCCGGAATGCGGATGATGGAGGAGCGGTTGGCGGTGGCGTAGCCGATGGTCACCGGGGCCTCGAAGCCGGGCACCAGCCGCTTGAAGGAATTGGTGGAGGGGTTGGTGATGGCGCACAGGCTCCCCGCGTGCTTGAGCAGGCCGCCGATGAACCACAGCGCCGTGTCAGACAGCTGGGAGTAGCCCTTCTCGTCATAAAACAGGGGCTTGCCGTCCTTCCACAGCCAGATGTGGACGTGCATGCCGCTGCCCGCCTCGCCGTGGAGAGGCTTGGGCATGAAGGTGGCGGTCTTTCCGGTGCGGATGGCGCAGTTCTTGATAAGGTACTTGGTAATCATGGTCTTGTCGGCCATTTCGGTGAGGCTCTCGGGCTCCACCTCTACCTCCAGCTGGCCAGGGCCGCCCACCTCGTGGTGGTGGTACTTCACCTGGACGCCCCAGTCGGCCATTTTCATGCAGATGTCGTTGCGCAGGTCGAAGGTCACGTCCTGGGGCAGGGCGGCGTGGTAGCCGTCGTGGTGGGCAGTCTGATAGCCCAAGCTGTCGGGGTCGGCGGCGGTCCAGTCTGCCTCGGCGCAGTCCACCCGGAAGGAGGCTCGGTGGGGGGCGTTTTCAAAGCTGACCCGGTCAAAGACATAGAATTCAAACTCCGGGCCCACCACCATCGTGTCGGCGATGCCGGTTTCCCGCATGTATTCCTCTGCCCGCTGGGTGACGCTGCGGGCGTACTGGCCGAACCGGCGGTTCTCCGGCTGGTCGATGATCTGTACGTCCCCGGTCATGGACAGGGTTGGCGCGGCGGCGAAGGGCTCCAGGCAGGCGGTATCCAGATCTGGCACGAAAACCATGTCGCTCTTCTCCACTGATGCGTAGCCGAAGTTGGAGCCGTCGAAGCCGATGCCGTATTTGACGGTGTCCTCGTTAAACCGCTCCACGGGGATGGTGACGTGGTGCCAGCGGCCAGTGAGATCCGCGGTCTTGAAGTCGATCATCCGAACGCCCTTTTCCTGGCAGAATTGCAGAATGTCCTCCACTTTTTTGGTCATAAGCCACCTCAAATATGATTCATATTTCACCGGAGCCCTATCGTCGGGACCAGCGGTAAACTGAATGTAACAGGCGCTGGGCGGGATGTCAATATGTTGGTGAAAATTCTCCTTTTGGCACAAGTTCTGCAAGCATAATTTGTGCAGATTGTATGCTTTCCGTGGACGCTAGGCGGTCCTTTCCAGCCGGACCGTGAAGCGGTACCACCCGCTCTCCGCTCCTTCCCGGGATACCAGAACCCCTGCTCCGGCGTCGTATCCCTCCTGCTCCAAAGCGGCCGTCAGCGCGAAGCCTCCGGCGTTGACGGCCGCGCCGTCCCACACATCGTATCGCGCCAGCTCCCGGAGCAGCGGGCTCCGGGCCAGCTGCCAGCCGCTGCCGGAGGTTCCCGTGAAAGCCATGGCAGCCAACTCCGTTTTTCGGGTATTCAGCCAGGCGAGGGACCGTTCTTCCCCGTTAAAGCCCCCCTCTTCTGTGCGGACCACGGCGGTAACATATCCGTTTTCATCCGTCTCCACCGTGTAGACGGGCTCGTCCGAGATTGGCTCCCCATAGACCTGCTCCACCCAGGGGCCGTCTCCCTCCCGCCAGCTCATGGTCTGCTGCGCCAGCTCATAGCCGTCCTCGTCCACCCACAGAGCGTAGTCCAGCCGTTTCGCCAGAGCGTTGATATTTTCCGCCAGCTCCGCTTTGGTGATATCCCCCCGGTTGGGCGGCAGCAGCGCCTGATAGCCGCACCAAGTACTCACCAGGGAAATGAGCGCCGCCAGCGCGACGGAAACCGCCGCCCGTCCGTACCACCGGCCGGGGACCAGGCTGTAATACTGGAAGTCCTGCTCCCGGTCGTAGGGCATCCCCTCTCCGCTGGAGCAGGCTTGATAGCTCTTGTAAAATCGGTACAGCCCGTAGAAGGGGATCTCACACCCGCACCCCTTCCACAGCACGCCCCACAGCCGCTCCAGGGCCTCCGTGCGGCTGAGCTTCCTTCCCTCGCTGTCCCGGAGCTCCAGCCCCAGCAGCCACTTCCCCGGCGTGGTCCCCCAGACGCTCAGCAGCAGGGGCTCTGCGGCGAATACCAGCGCCCACTCCAGCAAAAGGACCAGGAGCTGGAGAGCCCTGCTGTTCATAGTCAACGCGCTGACGTGAAACCCCAGGGACAGCGTGACCGCCACGGCTCCGGAGGCCAGGGCAAGATCCAGGCTCCTGGCCCAGAACCGCTGCCAGGGCCGGTTGGCCCACTCCGCCCCCTCTACCGGGGGCCTCTTGGGCGTTTCCGGCTCCGTCCGCCGTCCGGACAGGCTGGGGTGCGCCCCGTCATACCGGGCGGGCTCCAGGGCCGCGTAGGTTACCTGGTCGGCCAACATGGACCGGCAGACCTCCCGGGCCTCATCCAGCTTCGCCGCCTCGTTTTCCAGCAGCCGTTCCTGCCGCGCCACCGCTTCGGCCAGAGGTACCTCTCCCGCCTGGACTGCCCGGATGGTTTCGATGGGCATGTCCAGCCGCCGCAGCAGCCGGATCTTCCGCAGCGTTTCCACGTCTTTCTCGGAGTAGGTCCGGTAGTTGTTGCTCCCCCGCGCCGGGTGGAGCAGGCCCTCTTTTTCATAGTACCGGATGTTGGCCCGTGGAATGCCCAGCTGCCGTTCGATCTCTCGGATGTTCATATTCCGTCCGCCTCTCTGTCGTTTTACACCTTATTATAGGGTATCAAGCGGGTTTACAGTCAAGAGATTTTTCGAAAAAAGGTTGAATTTCATGAAAGGGTCTGGAACGGGATGGCGGCAGGGGTGGAAAAATGGGTGCAAAAAAGGGCCGCAGCAACGAATTGCTGCGGCCCTTTCGGGTGGTCGTTATTTGCGGGCCATCATGTTCGTCTTAAATCAGACGTTATCAAGCGCACAGAACCTCTTACTTCAGCTCCACCTTGCCGCCGGCCTCTTCGACCTTCTTCTTCATCTCCTCGGCCTCGTCCTTGGAGAGAGCTTCCTTCAGGGTCTTGGGAGTGCCCTCAACGACAGCCTTGGCCTCAGCCAGGCCCAGGCCGGTGATCTCGCGGACAACCTTAATGACCTTGATCTTGGCGGCGGCGTCAAAGCCGGCCAGGACCACGTCAAACTCGGTCTTCTCCTCAGCAGCGGGGGCAGCGGCGCCGGCGGCGGGAGCGGCCATGGCGGCGGCGGAAACGCCGAACTCCTCCTCCAGGGCATGAACCAGCTCGCTCAGCTCCAGAACGGTCAGAGCCTTAACTTCTTCGATCATAGCGGTGACTTTCTCACTAGCCATTGTTAGTTACCTCCTAATAATGTTTCAGTAAAAATAGATGTTTTGGGATATGACGCCGCTTACTCGGCGGCAGCCTCCTCTGCGGGAGCCTCGGCAGGGGCGCCCTGCTTCTCGGCAATCTGCTTGAGGACGCAGGCCAGGCCGGAAATGGGGGCCAGCATGGTGCCCAGAACCTGGGCCTGCAGGACGGGCAGCGGGGGGATGTTGGCCAGAGCCAGCACCTCGTTGAGGGGCATGGCCTTGCCGTCCATGAAGCCGCCCTTGATCTCGAAGCGGTCGTCGATCTTCTTGGCGAAGTCGTTGACCACCCGGGCGGGGGCTACGGGGTCGTCATGGCAGATCGCCAGGGCGGTGGCGCCGTTGAGCAGGCTGTCCAGCTCGTTCATGCCGCAGTTGTTGACGGCGAACTGGAGCAGGGTGTTCTTCACCACGGCGTACTCGACGTTGTTCTTGCGCAGCTCGGCGCGCAGAGCGGTGTCCTCGGCCACAGTGATGCCCTTGTAGTCCACCAGCACACCGGCGGCGGCGTTCTGCAGCTTATTGGTCAGATCGGCCACAACGGCCTGCTTCTCGCTGAGAACCTTTGCGTTAGGCATTCTTGTTTTCACCTCCATTAGATTTCGCTGGGGTATCAGGTGCGTTCAAGAAACGGAAAACGGTCCTTGCGTCAAGACGCAAAGACCGTGCTAATCATAAAAGATTGGCAATCCTCGGCAGGATTTACGGGCATAGCCCACCTGCTGTCTTTGGAACGCATGGTGTATTATACTTGTCCTGCCGGTATTTGTCAAGAGGAATTTGAGAATTTTCCACGCTCTGCGGCCGCTAATATTAGATTTCAAGTTCCCAAAAGGGAACAGGCGATCTTATTTTTTATGCCCGGGGAGGTGATTGGGTGGCCGGTTACCCTTTCCGCATATTTGATAAAGGGAAAAACAGAAGATTTAAGGGGAGCCGGCACCCCCACAAAAGACATTGCCACAAAACTGAACATGTCCGCTTTTGTGCTCTATACGGAACTGCACCGGGGCCAGGACGGAACCAGACTTCCCAACCAGCGCCGCCGCTGCAATGCAAACCTGGCCCAACTTAGGGTACAGCAAAGCCTCGAACGGCGGGGACGCAAGGCAGCGAAAGGGGCGGGAGAGCATGAGCAGCTTTGAGAAGATTTCGGCGATGTCAGAAGCGCTGGGCAAAAAGGGGGTAGGGACTGCAAGCGGCCATAGGCCCTACGTCGCCCTTTGGGCGGCAAACTCCTGCAGAGGGCTTATAGACTGAGGGGCGGCCTTTTTTAGGAGCCGCCCCTCTGAATATTCCGTTTCTCCGCCGTAGATATTACTGGGTCATCGCCCGGTGGAGCAGCAGGGCCATATCCGCCCGAGTCAGGTTCGCCTTGGGCGAGAGCCGGCTGTTCCGGGTGGGCAGCAGGCCCAGCTGGGCCAGTCCGGCCACCGCCCCCCGGGCGTAATCGGCCACCTGCCCCCGGTCGCTGTAGGCCGCCAGGGCGGCGGAATTGCCGTCCGGGATCTCAATCCCCGCCTGGTTCAAGGTCCGCTGGATCATCAGGGCCGCGTCCTGGCGGGAGAGGGTGGCGGAGGGCTGGAAGCGGCCGCCGCCTACACCGTTGACGATGCCCAGGGCGTAGAGGTCATTGACCGCCGAGGCGTAGTAGGCCCCTGCCGGCACGTCGGTGAAGCCACCGCCGGAGCCGCCCACGTTGAACTGGAAGGCCCGGGACAGCATCACGCAGAAGTCTCCCCGCCGGATGGACGCCCCCGGCTCATAGGTCCGGTAACCGGTACCATTGACCACGCCGATGCTGGACAGGTAGTCCACGGCGGCCTTGGTCTGGGCGGAGTAGCCGTCCAGATCGTCAAAATTGACGGAGGAATTCGGCGCGGATACCGTGATCCGGATCGTCCCGGCGTACCCGCCGCTGGAGGTAGCGGCGGCATAGGGGATCTCCACCGTTCCGGTATAGCCCGCCTTGGGAACGAAGGTCAGGTTGGACACGGAGGGGTCGCCGTAGAGGCTGTACTCCGTGGTGGTATTGCCCTGCCAGCTGTACTGGGTGGGGCCGGCGTACTGGTAGTACAGCTTTCCCTGGCTGGCGTCGGGCAGGCCGGTGAGGCGCAGGGAGGATGGCTGCTCCCCGGCGGCGGACTGGATGTCGGCGGCGCTGATATGCACCGGCGCGCCTCCCGTCTGATAGCGGACCAGTCCCCCCAGGGCCGCCTCGGAGCGCACGGTGATTTCCGCCATGCCCCGGTACTCCGTGCCGTCAATGGCCCAGGCGGTGAAGGGCACCGAGGCGATGCCCGCAAAGCTCTTAGCGGGGACGAAGGTCACCCGGTCGATGGACACCTCGCCGGAGCGGTAGAGGTCGGTGGCGGGGTTCAACGCCTTGGGCGTACTGCCGGCGCGGTAGTCGTAGTAAAGGATGCCCTGGCCGGAGGAGGGCAGGTCGAAGCGGAGATAGCTCAGCGCCGCGTTGGTGGCCTGCCGGCAGGCGTCGTCAAAGTCCTTGCCGGAGAAGGTCACGGAGCCGCCGCTGGTAACGGTGTACTGCACCGCTGCCGAAGAGCCGCTGCCGGCCCCCTCGCCGCTGCTGATATACAGGATGGCCGTGAAGGTTTCCCCGCTGACGGCGCAGCCGGTGAAGGGGATCTCCACCCCGCCACGGAAGCTCTCCGTCGCCCAGAAGGAGAGATTGGATAGATAGGGGGTGGCGCTGTTGAAGTACTTGGTGGCCGTGGTCACCCGGGTTCCGATGCTGCCGGAGCTGGTGCGGTTGTGGTAGAGGGTCCCCATGTGGAAGTCCGGCAGGCTCTGGAAGCTGATATAGTGGAGCCGCTGGCCGGTGAGGGTCTGGCACAGGGAGGTGAAGTCGGAGAGGTTCAGCTTCACCGACTGGCCCGGGGCGCAGATATAGGAGACGTCCCCCCGGGTGGTCCCAACGGACTGGATATGGACCTCCACGGTGCCGGTAAAGGTTTCGCCGGAGCGGTCCGTGCCGGTGAAGGGGATGCGCACCACCCCGTGGAAGCCGTCGGCGGCCACGAAGGTCAGCCGGTCGATCTGGGAGGGGCCGTAGGCGTCGTTAGAGGTAACGGCGGAGCCCCGGAGGCCGTTCCAGCTGTAGTACAGCGTACCCTGGGAGGCCGGGGGCGGGGTGAAGGAGACAGAGGACAGCTCCCGGCCCGTCTCATTCTTGCAGAAGTCCTCGAAGTCGTAGCGGCTGAAGGAGACGGAACCGTCGCCGTTGTAGGTGATGGCGTCGTCCAGGCCCTGCTTGACCTGGATCACCAGCTGGCCGTTGTAGCGGCTGCCGGAGGCGCTGTAGCCGGCGTAGCTGACGGTCACCGTGCCCACGAAGCCCTGGGCGGGGACGAAGGTCATGTCGTCCAGCTGCTTCTGCTTGTACTGCTCGTTGGCGGAAACCTTGGAGGCGTAGTCCCACTCGTCCTTATAGCCCAGGTACAGGGAGCCCTGGTTTGCGGGGGGCAGGGTGAAGACGACATAGCTCAGGGGCGCGCCGGTCTGCTCCTGGCAGGACTTGCTGAACAGGGTGGAGGACAGCTTCAGCGGCGTGTCCCGCTTGGTGGAGACGGTGAGGTCGGTTTTTTCCTGGGTGAGGGTGACCTCGATTTTGCCTTTGAAGGCGCGGCCCGAAGCATTCTGACCGGTAAATACAATGATTGCCTTCTCCCCTGTAAACGAGGGATTCGGGACAAAGGTGACATCCTGGAGGTACGGTCCCCGGACGGCGGTACGGACATAGTAGGTCACAGAGCTGCCTACACCCGCGCCGGTATCCTCTGGGGAATTGTAGCCCTGGTACAGGGTGCCCTGGGCGGTGGGGACGCTCAGCCCAATGACGGAGGCCAGGTCCTCGCCTGTAATCTCCCTGCACTTGGCTGCAATCTGCGTTTCAAGCGCGGAGAACTTCAGCGGCTTGGCGGGACTGCATCCCTCTGTCCAGGGGATGGTCGTCTCATTGGGAGTCACCTTCACAGGGAACTCCGCCGTATAGCTCTTCCCGGCGGCGGAAAAGGTCAGGCGTACTGTGGCATCGCCTGCAACCCGGCCCTCAATGGTCAGGTCCTTACCTTTTTTGAGCAGGTAGATGTTGTTCTTGTTGTTCACCACGGCGGCCTCAAACACAGCGTTTTCCGATGCCGCATTGCCGAAAAGCGTAAAATCCGTACCAGCCTTGATCTCGACCGTTCCGTTCTCCTTGACCTGGATGCCGGCAGCCAGGGATTCGCTGATCTGGATACCGCTGACGGTAACGTCGATAGTGCATTCCTTACGGTTACCCACCGAGCCTGCCGAAACGGTAATTTTCTCTTTGCCGGGAGCCTTGCCGAAAAGATAGCCGGTGTGGCCTTCTTCCGACTCGGAAACGCCAACAATGGATGAATTGGTGGGGGACCAGGCAACGTGGAGCTGCTGGACCTTGTCGTCCTTAATGGGCTCCAGGATGGTGTCGACACGGACGCCGCCCTTGTCCTTATCCGCTCCGGGCTCCAGAATAAGCGCATAGCGGGGCGGAGAGGTGTTTGCGCTGTCCCAGCTGTCGCAGCTCAGGCGCAGATCCGTGAGGACGCCCTCGCTGGGGGTGGAGTCCGGATCGTCCGGGTCATCCGGGTCCGGATTGTCCGGGTCGGGGGTGGTCGTCGTGCCGCCGCCCGTCGTGCCGCCGTCCGGAGGGACCAGCAGCGCCGTAGGAGCCAGAGCCAGAACCATGACAAAAGCCAGCAGCAGCGATAACAGCCGCCGTTTTGTGGATATCTTCATGAAAAATACTCCTTTTTCATCATTTGCCGGATAGGGAAACGGGAGCGGGCGCAGGCCCGCTCCCGTGGGGGAAAACCGCTTATTTTGTCTTGACTGCCAGATTGACTCCGGCAACGTCGCTGCCCACAAGCTTGACCGTGAACTTCTGGACCACAGTGCCGACGGTAATGGTTATCGTTGCCTGCTTGCCCGCGTTCATAGCCAGGAAGCTCATCTGGACCGTGGCGGTCTTGCCGTCCTGGCTCAGCGTCAGCGAGCCGGGTTTGACTGCTTTGGGATCGCTGGACTCCACGGACAACTTGGCGTTCTTCATGGACAGGCCGGTGGAGAAGGTCAGTTCCGCCTCCCGGCGGCCGCTGCCGGCGGGACGGGTCCAGGTCCAGGAGCCGTCGGATGCCTTTGCAATGGTGTCCTTGCTGCTGTCCGGCTTGAAGCTGGTGACGGAGAGGCTGGGCTCCACGGTAATCAAGATGGTCTTGGTGAGGCTCCCCACCGTAACCGTAATGGTCGCGCTGCCGGCGGCCTTGCCGGTGATGACCGCTGTGCGGTTCGCGCCGGACACCGCCGCCACACTGGAGTTGGAAGAGGTCCAGTACACCCGGTCGGTGGCATTGCTGGGAGTGACCTCAGCCGTGACGGTGGAGGACATGCCGTTCGTACCGTTCAGCTTGAGGGAGTAAGTCGCGCTGGTGCCATAGCCGGAAACCAGCTTCGCACCGCTGGTACTCGCCAGTTTCAATCCGGTAGGCTTGACGGGGTCAAGGCTGGTTGTGGTTCCGCCGTTGCCGCCAGGATTTGTGGTATCAGGGGTCTGCGGTTTCGGGGTAGAGACAGTAGATACCAGGAATTCTTGCTCGACTAAGGCTTTGTTCCCCCATTTGATCGTTAATGTAAGGTATTCATTTCTAATGGACTCTTTTTCTGTTTCTTCTGTCTCAAACCGCTGTTTGGACAGTCCGATGGAAAGCGTTTCATCCGCAGGAATGTGGTCTTTATTCCAGATCACTTCGCTATCCTTATCATTTAAGACCACAAATCCGCTCGTTGCCTGCATTTTATCACAGAAGAGGGTAAATCCAGATGCAGCAGCGCCAGTACTCGGCCACGTTAACTCAGGTTTGATGCTGTTATCCGGAGTCGCAAGGAGCGCCGTCAAAAATTCATCCTTCGTCAACGGGTCCTCATCTTTGTTATACAGAGGCTTATCAAACTTGAGCATAGCAGACAACGTATAGGTAGTGTCATACTCATCGCTATTGGGTTTCTTATTCCTCACCACAGAACACATTTCCACAGATTCAAGGTCAGGCGCATTGCTGTCACTTTTGTACACCTCTATGTTCGCTTTGAAGGCATCACGCAAATAGTCGATTTTAGGATCATCGCTGCCCATGACCTGCCTTTGTCCAGCAACCAGAATAACATATTCGCCGCTGTCGATGGGCGGATCAAATTCAAGATTCTTCTCGTCATCCTTTTTCGGCGAGTACAATCTGTCCTGACCGGAGCGAATCACTTCTGCGGGCTCTCTGCCGTCAAAGTTGCGGATCAGCGCATCTATCTTTTGCCGAATATCTCTGTTCGCATAAATATCGAAGACAGAATATCCACCTTCATAGAGATCAGCCGTACCATCCTGCCCGAGAGGAACGAACGCATCCGCTTTATTGCCTGCATTCTCTGTTGCCGAGTTGCTGTAGGTGGTCCGAAGCGCATCCAGCACCGTGAATTTCCGGTCCTTTCCACCGCTGTCACCTTCCGGCGCCGTCCATTTATCTCCCCAGCAATCGGGTATCGTTTTCCCTGTCGGGACAAACTCTCCACTCGTGTCTATATACTTAGAAAAGTCATCTTTCAGAATTGGGATTTTCCAAGCATTCGTTTCTTCGAACAGTACATACGCCATAGTTGAATCAACATCGGGCGTCCACAGGTCTACCGTGCCGTTTGTATAAGGACGGATATTGATCTTCGGTTTAGGCGTTTTTTCTGTCTTGAAGTGATACATATAGACATGGGATGTTTTTTGGGCTTCATTGTCTATAACAGCATAGATAAAGTAATCTGTATCGGGCTCCAGATTTTTCAGCTCTACCTGTTCCGGCTTCGACGGGCCGCAGTGGACAGAACCCTGGTCCGCAGGAGCGGAGCCGATCCAGAGTTCTTTAGGCCGGGCAACTGCACCTGGGGAGGGTTGCTGAATGGTATTCAAGTTGCCGGGCTCATCCACATCATCATCGCCAGGGATAGTCCCCGGAACTTTGGGCCCCTTCATCCAGTTCGGGATAGGCTCTTTACCGCTGTTCGGAGGCGGGTCAATACCTTCAGGCGGATTCCAAGTGATCATCATGAGCTCACCCACCTTTTCCCAAAGGTCCGGGTTCTTATTCAAAATATCCACTTCTTCCGGCAATGGAGTACGAATACCGTTCACTCCGCCTTTCCCTGCCTTATCTACAACATAATAGACCGTGCCGGGACTGGAAAGACTCACATCCATGATCACGGAGTCGTGCTCAATCTTGGAGAAGATAGGCGTATTGTTGTAGAAGCGGGGCAAGCCCTTAGCTGTCTGGGACCAATTCAGCGTCAGCGGATGCTCGCTGTCGTCCAGCGACCAGCCGATATCGCGCAGGTTTGAACCGGGCGCGGTGAATTCCTCAAATCTCTCTACGGACAAATTGTTTGCCAGCTGGTCGAGGACATTGCCTTGACCAGCAACGATATTGACCTTAAAATTCACTGCTGCGGTAGGCCAGGAGGAGCGGTCCGCTTCGCCCTTGTATGTCTTCAAAGAAATGACAAACTCGTAGCGCAGCTGATCACTCAGGTTTTTCAGCAGGGGGTAAGACGGCGCATCGCAGTTGTTAAACACAAGTCCAACAGATTTGCCGCTCCAGCTGTTTTCCTCCGGAAGCATATCTTTGGCAGTACCCAGAAGAATCCACCCGTTTTCATCCGCCTGCTCCGGGCCGGTTCTGTTGAGGGAACGGATCAAATAGTCCTTAATCTTGATCTCCTCGTTTGTGGCGGGGTCCGTGTAGGTATATTCCACAGGATACTGATGCGTTGTTGCGTCATCGATTCTCTTCCCAACCTTGGTATTTCTATTAACGACGCGGTAGTAGACGTCAAAGTCAGTGGACGGCATGTCGCACCACAGGATTATATCGTAGCCCGTAGCCTCGTCAACCGTGCTGGTAGACTTCGGCTCCACCTGGAAAACCTTATCCATGGTAGCCCGCACAAACTTATCGTCTTCTTCTTTGATCCCGCCGCTGGCATCCCGCTCATACGGACCATCCTGAGAACCCACGGTCGCCTGATCCTCGCTCATCTCAATTCTTGAGAAGCCGATATCGAAGGGCGGCACATTATGGCCATTAGCCTCGGCATTCTTCTTGGAGTTTTCATCCCGGAAGTCCACCGGATTCGGTTCGATCTCGTTCTGGTTATTGGAAAGATCGTATACATCCTGGATAGCAAAGCAGTACTGCGCGCCGTTCTCCAGATGCAGGCCGCTGGCGGGGAACGTAATCCGAATGCCGCCCTCCTTGCGGGCCTCCACCGTGGCCTGGGTGTAGTCGATGGCCATGTAGTCGGCAAACTCATCGTCGCAGTTGTGCCGGTCGTCCACAGGGGTTTCCGAATTGCCCTTATAAAGCTTAATGGTGTTGTACAGGTTAAGGGCCAGGAGGTTCTTGGCAATGTTTTTGGCGGCTCCGGTGGCGTTCTTCACATCGTTGTAAAGAGACAGGAAGTCCTTTCCGCCGTATTGCCCCAAATGCTGGATGTTCTCGTTGACATCCAGATAAATATCCGTATTAGACTGCGGGTCCTTAGTCTTATCCGTGCCAATCGTACGGGAGAAGGACTGGGTAAACACAGGGCCCTTGTCGTCCGCAGTGCTGATGGTAATTTTCTTCACCATTTCAGAGAAGTTGCGGTCCGGCCCGGCGTTGTCCTTGGCTACATAGTAGAAATCGTAGGTAGTCTCAGGCTTGAGGCCGGTGACGGTAATGGTACCATCGGCGTTCTCCTTGGCGGTAACCTTGCCGGCTTTGCCGTCGGGGCCGATGTTCATGCCGGAACTGACCTGCAGCTTGGCATAATCGCTGTTAAGCGGGGCGGTTTCCTCCGGGGTGCCGGGCTCCGGCTTGGGATACGGCGTGCCTGCAGGCACCGCCACCCAGTAGACCGTACCGTTCTCGTTAAGACGGAAGGTCAGCCCCACGCTGGTAGCCTGGACCTTGTTAACAGTGGGGTCCACGATAAACTCCGGCGGCGTCTCGTCATCGGTGGTAAACTTCAAGGTAACAATCTTACCCTTGTTCACCCCATCGGCATCCACCAGCCACAGATAGAGCACATAGTTGGTGGTTTCATCCAAGATCACATCATTGACCCGGAACGCATCCTCTACGTTCTTCTTCACGTCCCGCACGCCGTAGCCCAGCGCGCCGGCCACGGAACTGGTCTTCAGCTCGTTCTCGGTAGGCGCGGTAGCTCCCTCGGGCAGCAGGGCGTAATAGAGCTTGCAGTCCTTGTTGGGCATAACCACAACCACGCTGTCGGTCCGGGAAACCTTGGACATCTTGGGGTAGCCCGCACAGAAGGCCGGCGTCGTATTATCGGGCGTGGTAAAGGAGATCACCTTAGTGGTGCTGCGCTGATCCCGGGCGTCTACCAGCACTGCGGACAGGTAGTAGGACCCGCCGGGGGTCAGCTTGCCCACCTTGGCAATGGTTTCCTCATTGCCCTTGGCAATGTTGAGGCTGCCGTTGCTGACGGCAATATTGCCATAGGACGGGGGCTTGATCAAATCCTCCTCGCCCACGGAGCCGTCGGTAATGGCGCTGACCGCCCAGTAGACGGTACCCGCCTTGTTGGTCATAAACACGGCGTCCAGGCCGGTGGGGATGATATCCCGGGCCTCGGGGTAGCCGGCCAGAATCTGAGGCTCCTCGGAGGACTCCTGGGCGGCCACGCTGTCCATTTCCTCGCCGTTGATCTCGGCGGTGATGCCCGGGCGGATCTCGATCTCATCGGGCAGCATTTCCACCACGCAGCCGGGGGCGTTGACCACCAGCTTGCCCACGTCGCCCTCGCCGGTGACGGTGGTGGTGGTGTCCAGATTCAGCTCCTTGACCACGGTGTTGCGGTCAATAACCACGGCGGAGCCCTCGGCGGCTTCGTCCACCGTCAGCTTGGCAACGGTGCCGGAGGCGGCGTGGACGATGGAGTTGGGGGTCTTATTGACGACCTCCTCAATCCGGCCCGCCAGGGTCAGCACGGGGGGCTCCCAGTCCTCGGGCTCCTCGCCCTCGGGGTAGCTCTCCCCCTCCAGGGAGATATGGTGGAGGCCCATGCCGTCGGGGGTGTTGTCCTCGATGAAAGCGGTGGTGCGCACGGTGGTGTGTCCGATCTCGGTGATGCCGTCGGCCTTGACGGAGACGGGGTTATCCTGGAGATTGTCCACCAGCAGCTCGTCTGCAATGACGTTGCGCAGCAGGATGCTGGCCCCGCCGCCCTCGCTGCTGCCGGCGCCGCTGGCGATGATACGGCCCAGGACCGTCACGTTCTCCAGCTTCACGTCCCCCAGGCCCACGCCGCCGGTAACATACAGGTCGCCGCTGATGACGGTATCCCGCAGGGTCACGCCGGGGGAGGTAATGGTCACGTTGCCGAAGGTGCCGCCCAAGGCGTAATCGCCGGGCTCCTGGAGGGGCGTGCCGATGAGCTTGGTCACCATGGCGGCCATTTCGCCCCAGCTGACGTTGCGCTGGGGGCGGAAGGTGCCGTCGTCATACCCGCTGACCAGGTAGTGCTCCAGGGAAGACTTGACGGTGCCCTTGGCCCAGCTGCTGATCTGCCGGGCGTCGGCGAAGTCCAGCAGCTCCCCGGCGGACTCCTGGAGCATCATGTTTCGCCCCAGGATGGTAGCCGCCGTCTCCCGGGTCAGGGTGGACTTGGGGGAGGCGGTGGTGGGGGAGGTGCCCTTGATGTATCTGGCGGTGTAGGCGATGCCCACGTCGTCGTAGTACCAGTCCTTCTCGTCCACGTCCTCGAAGGGGGTTTCCCCCGTCTCATGGTAGCCGTAGGCCCGGTTGGTGATGGCCATGAAGTCCGCCCGGGTCAGGGCCCGGTCAGGATATCCGGCCTGGTCGGAGCGGATGAAGCCCCACTCCACCAGCTGGCTGAGGTAGGGGTCCGCCCAGTGGGCCGAGGCCTCGCCCTCCAGCCCGGGAACGCCGGGGAAAAGCCCCAGAACCAGGACCAGCGCCAGAAAAAGGGACATCCCCCGTTTTTTCCAGGCGCGGCAGAAGGAAAAGGGTGACTGCTGCATAGAATACTCTCCTTTCAAACACTTCAGCAAAGCCGGAGCGGCGCTCACGTCTTGGCTCTGGGCTTGCTCACTTGAATCTCGAACACCGCCTTGCGGATAGCCATTTCCTCGTCCAGGCACAGATCCACAAACCGGGCCGCGTACAGCCGGTCCGGCGCCTCGGCGTCCAGCTCCCGGAGCACCTTGGCGCGCAGCAGCAGCGGCGAGTCGGTGACGGGCAGCACCACCTGCACCACCTCCCCGGGCCGCAGGGCCTGGGGCGTGTGGAAGGCCACGCCGCCGCAGCTGAGGTCGTGGCCCTTGACGGCCCGCTGTCCCTTCCAGTAGCCGGTGATGGGGTACATGACGCTCTCAAAGTCCGTCTGGATGCGCAGGTTCTCCCGGGCGTCCTCGCCCAGGGTGGCGATGGGCTTGACCACCAGCCGCTCCCCCCGCTGCATCGTCACCGTACCCCGCAGGCTGGTGGCGCAGTTGTCCAGGCCGATGCACTGGATCTCCCCAATCTGCAGGAAGTCCAGATCCGTCTCCTCCGTCAGGCGCAGCTGCACGATCTCCGTGATCCGCGGGGACTCCAGCACCGCCTGAGCCAGGGCCACGCCGCCCTTGTCCAGAATCAAATACAGACGCTCCATCAATCCGCTCCTTTCTCCAATCCGGCCTGCTGCTCCAGGGCCTGCCGCTGTCGGCGGGCCTTGTCAGGGTCGGCGGGGTCAAAATTCAAAAAGTATACGTAGATCTCCACGATGGCCCGGTACAGGGAATCCGGGATCTCCTGCCCCAGGGCCAGCTGGGAGAGCATGGTGGCCAGGGAGTTATCCTCGTAGACGGGCACGCCGCTCTCCGCGGCCACCTCCACGATCTTCTCCGCCATATAGCCCATGCCGGAAGCCACCACCACCGGCGCGCCGGAGCCGCCGTCGTAGCTGAGGGCCACGGCCCTTCCCGCAGAGCGGGGCCTTTCACGCGCTGACATTGATACTGTTCTCTCCTTCAAAGATTTTTGGGAACACGGCGGACACGTCCAGAGGCCGCTCCATGGCCTGGACCTGGACGCCCACGGGTTTGAGGCCGTTCTCCGACAGGATGCGCCCCATCTCCCCCTGGACCGTGCCGGCGAAGTCCGCCACCGCCGGAGGGCCGAAGATCTGCAGGTCCACGTTCTCCCGCTGGCAGGTGAGGACGATGTCGAAAAAGCCCAGGTCCTGGATATCCATCTTGAAGAGGAACCGGACCACGTTGTCCCGGTCCCCCCGGCCGTTTTTCAGGTTGTTCTCCGCGTCCGGGTCCACCCACAGCTCGCTGAACATCATCTTCCCCTGCCACTCCAGGGGCAGGACCAGATGGGTCAGGGGCATATAGACGCTCTCGTTAATGAGGAAGGCGGAGACGATATTGCGGAAGGCGTCCTGGACCTCCGCCCCGGAGCCGCCCCGGAGGGCCCGCTGGGCCGTCTGGGCCAGCTGGTCGGCGAACTGGTCGCTCCCGGATTCCTGACCGAAGCGGCTGCGCTCCAAAAGCCGCAGCAGGTCCACCTCGCTCACGCCCCCCAGCTTCTCCCGCAGCATGGCGCTGCCGCCCAGCTGGCGGAACGCCTGCATCACGCCCTCCTTGGACCCGCTCTCGTACCGGGCCACGTCCAGGGCCAGCAGGGAGATCAGCGCCCGGCTGAGCCCCATGTCGTTGGTCCGGGAGGTGTACCCCGCCAAAAAGGGCATGATGGAGCCTTGGAGGAGCTTCAGCGCGCCGGAGCGGTCCCCGGCGCCCATCTTCCCCTCCAGCTCGGACACCATGGCCAGAAGCTGGTTGCCGTAGCTGGCCGGGATGGCCCGGGTCAGCCGGGTGAGGGTGCGGAGCAGGTTCCCCTGGACGTGCTGGGAGGAGGAATAGTCGCTGTAGCGCTTGAGGAACTGGAGGATGTTGCCCCGCAGCACCTCGGAGCCGCTGTTGCCGAAGGCCTCCCGCAGGATGTTGAAGAGCGGGCCGGAAAACCGGCGGCTCAGGTCCATCTGGGAGCGGAAGAAGGCGGAAAACGCCTTCTCGTCCATCTTCAGCATTTCCAGCAGCGCGCTCATTTCCACCGCGATGCCCTCCTCCATGCCGGAGGAGACGCGGGTGCCCTGATAGGAGCGCAGCACCTCCGCCATGGTCCGGGCCAGGCCGGGGGTTTCGCTCATGCGCTGGAGGAAGGTAATGAAGTTAGAATCGTAGCGGGCGGCCTGGCTGCCGGTTTCGCCGGCGTCCTGCCGCTCCGCGCGGTTGTCCGGGCGGCTGACCCGGTTCAGGTCCGTCGCGTTCTGGACCCGGGGGTCGTTGGGGATGGAGGGCATATTGCGGTTGATGAGATTCGCGTCATTCCCCGGAACCGCGTTGGTCACGCCCAATAGGTCTGGCATTGGCGACACTCCATTTCAATAACAGCTTCTCTTCCCCCATTCCAGATGTGGGAAGAATTAAAAAATTAGCGGATGTCTTATGTTTTATCTTCATCCTGCCGATAATTACAGTGATGAAATCAGCGCGGGGGAATTTTGCCCTTTTGGCCCCCCGCGGGGAACAGAAAAATTACGGAAAAGGTGGCGTTTTTTATGGGCAGTGGCAGCGACAGCATTCTGGATATGTACTTATACGAGACGAATACGCTTCTCGAGCAGCTCGACGGCATTCTGCTGGCGGCCGAGCAGGCGGATACGTTCTCCCAGGACAGCGTCAACGAGATCTTCCGCATCATGCATACGATCAAGGGTTCCTCCGCCATGATGGAGTTCCCCTCCCTCATGACCGTGGCTCACCGGATCGAGGATCTTTTCTTTATCATCCGGGAGAAAACCATGGAGGCGGTTCCCGAGGCCCTGCGCCCGGAACTGTTCGACATGCTGTTCCAGGCGGTGGACTTCTTCCGGGGCGAGATCGAGAAAATCGAAAACGGCGAACCCCTCTCTGAGTCTATCGACAGTATCGTAGATAAAATTAATAGCCTGGTCAACAAAATTCAAGGCGGAGGCGGAGACGAGGCCAAGGACGCGCCCGCCGCCGGTACGGCCGCCCCGGAGGCGCCCGTCGCCGCGGATCAGGCGTACCCCTTCGGCATCCACGTATTTTTCGACGAGGGCAGCGGCATGGAGAACCTGCGGGCCTTCATGCTGGTGACGGCGGTGAAGGATTACAGCGGCGACTTCATCACCGTGCCGGAGAACGTGGAGACGGACCCCTCCACCGCCGAGGCCATTGCCGAAAGCGGCTTCTTCCTCTGGTTCCGGGACGCCGGCGAGCGCGACGCCGCCATCCCCGGCGTACAGGGCGCGGGCAGCGTGTCCTCTTATGAGCCTGTGGACGCCAAGCCTGCGGCTCCTGCGCCTGCTCCGATTTCCGCGC
>OFGP01001349.1_pt1 | contig 18403 bp, 19 predicted proteins | sample 1521781 | NCBI WGS metagenome assembly OFGP01 (sample SAMEA3504113, study PRJEB24116) | mouse gut metagenome | biome: mouse gut; feature: mouse-associated habitat; material: faeces | place: Denmark | collected 2011 | reverse complement strand
TTATCCTTCTCCTCCTGCTAACTTTTTCAAGCCCTTTTGCACACTTTTCATTTTACCGAAAACATTGTTGAGCCATTGACTAATATTTAGAGCAAATATATAATACAGGGAACATTTGTGCATTCTAAACTGATTAGACCGGGTACGCTGCCAGGACCAAATCTATGAAAGCAGGAAAGGTCGTATAGCTATGATTTATACGTTTGAAGAAACCAGAAAAAAGCTGGAGAGCATTCTCAAAGCGTTTGAGAAATACATCGACAGCCAGGACTATTTTGACATCCTTTACTCCACTCTGGATCGTTGTTGACCCTCCTGGTGGTGCAGGGGCGGAGCAATTGGACACACCGGAGAGGATGCTGGATGTTCTTTTCAACGAGGTCATCAATGACGTGATCAATTCCCCGGAAAACAGGTCGCATATTCTTGAAGCCCGTACTTTGACGGGGTGGGAGGAAGCGGAGAGCCGCCGCCAGCTTACCGCCATTCTGGAACAGATTGAAGGTGGCGGGGCTGAGTATCTGGAATACTTGGATGAGTATATTCAGGACTATCAGGAACGCTACTCTGGGGATGATGGTTGATTTTGCGTAAAATCTGTTGTGACGCCATCGTATCCCTAATTAGCTGCAGTTATTTTCCAACTTCAAAGCGTGAGCGCCCCGGAATATCCCAAGCAGGTATTCCGAGGCGCTTATACTTGGTTTTTAATCCAGTGCCGTGCCAGTCTCGTCCTCGTACTCTTGGCGCGTGATTTCGCCCTTGTAGTACATCTGCTTCAACTCAGAATCTGTGTACTCAGATAGGTCCTCCGCCTCATACTGCTCCACCTCTGCCGCCGCGGTTTCAGTTTCAGATTGTTGACTTCGCATCTGGACGCTGGCAGCCCTGCCCTCCTCGCTGATCTCCACGGTATCCATGCGGGGAGCGAGAGGCCGCTTCTGTGCGGCGGACTGTTCTGTCCCCTGCTGGCGGCTGACCTCGGCGACGGCGATCCCATCTTGGCCCATATTTACCTGATCCAGACTGGCGGACACTGTGCTTTGCTGCGTCTTGCCGACATCAGCCGCAGCTTCTTTTTGATCCTGTTTTTCCGCTGTGGAGACGCGCGTATTTTGGCGCATTCCGGTCAAATAGCTCACATTGTCAACTGTCATACCCATAGTGATCTGTCCTTTCATACATAAAATTTTCCGTTTGATTCACCGGCGGCCCGGTCGTACCAATATATAAACGCAGGGGCGTCAGCCCATCTGCGGAATTACTGCTGTAAAGGTGATAACGCCCTCCGAATAGTGGTTGGAGATACGCCCCTTGTGCCGGGTAACAATGGCCCTTGCGGTGGACAACCCAATACCATAACCTCCGGTAGATCGGGCGCGGGAGGAATCGGCCCGGTAAAAACGGTCGAAGTACCGGGGGAGCTGGGCCGTATCCACCCCCGCACAGGGATTGGATATGGCAATACAGATGTTTCGTCCCCGCATGGATACGGACAGTTGGATCGTTCCCGCCGCGTCACAATATTTAACCGCATTGTCCAGTAAAATGGAAAACAAACGGAAGAAATTACTTTGAATCCCCTTTGTGCTAATCCCATCTGTGATTTCCGCCACCAGCGATTTCCCGTCCGCTTCGGCCAGCGGCTGAAACGCATCTGCATTCGCCTGAGCAATCTCACTGACAGAAAACACTTCCACTGCGTCTTCTCGAATTGTCTCCTCTGTACGGGCCAACTCAACCAGATTTTTGATCAACCTGTCCAGCCGGACAATCTGGGATTTTGCGCTCTCCAGCCATTTGTCCTCCCCATGGGTATCTTCTAACAGACCCAGGTTCGCAGATAAAATAGCCAAGGGCGTTTTTAACTCATGGGAGGCATCGGTAATGAACTGCCGTTGCCGCTCCAGATTATCTACAAAAGGCCGGATTGCCCGCTTGGACAAAAAGAGCAGCAGGACGAAAACAATCAAGGCACAGGTCAAACATATGGCGATTGTGATGTGAAGCATATTATTTGTCGATTGAAGCTGGAGGAAACAATCCAGAACAATGATGGTATTCCCACCGTCCTCATTCGGGAACACACCAAAGCGGTAATGATCTACATATCCCCGCTCCGCTCCGGTGTCTATAATTTGACTGATGGTATCCACCACGGTCTGGCGGTCCAGCGCGGCAATGTGGTCTAACTCAACGGATTTGATTTCCTTTTGAGCGGTAAGTTCCACAATAAAATATCGTGTTTCAAAGGGAGTTTCCGGGGTGATCTGGAAATTGAAGTTCGAGGGGTCGAAATGAGCATCCGGGGGAAGAAAAGTTCCCCCATTCTGATGAAGGATCAAAATGGCCTTGTCCACCCGATTGGCAGTAATATAGTGATTGCCAATTCCGATCGCAGTGCAGAGGACGGCCATTGTTCCAATCAGCGATGACATGGCAATCAGAATAAACTTCCGGCGCAGAGAGCGGATCATATCGTTTCCTCCAATAGATACCCCCGGCCCCGGCGGGCGGTAATGCGGACGTTCCCGCCCACCGCCTCCAGCTTCCGCCGCAGATAGGAGATATAGGCCCAGACCACGTTGATCTCTGCGTCGCTGTCATAGCCCCAGATATGCTCCATAAACTGCTCCGTGGAGATGAGCCGCCCCTCCTGCCGCATGAGCAGCTCCAGCATCTGAAACTCCCGATTGCCCAGCCGGATACAGGAGGAACCGCATTTCAGTTCAAAGGTGGAGCAATCCAATGTGACATTTCCGGCAGTGAGAACATTGGGGGTATACTCTCCGCCTCTGCGGGTCAAGGCCCGTACCCTGGCGATAAATTCCCGGTTGTCGAAGGGTTTTGGCAGATAGTCGTCCGCACCGCTGTCCAGTCCTGTCACCCGGTCCTCCACCTGGCTTTTTGCCGTCAGCAGCAGCACCGGTGTGGCGACATTTTTTGCCCGCAGGGCCTGCAAAGCCTGGATACCATCCAGCTTGGGCATCATAATGTCCAATATGATGCAGTCATAATTTTCCGCAAGACCATAGTCCAAAGCGTCCTGCCCATCGTAAACGACATCTACCGAGTAATGCTCCCGTTTGAGCAGGGCCTCCAGTACCATGGTCATCTCCGGCTCGTCATCGGCCACTAAGATTCGCATAAAATTTCCTCCTTTCTGGGAGATTCTATCAAATCCCGGATGGTTTGCAGGGACAGATCCGTAGAGGCGATTTCATCCGCACAGCGTTTCAGTTCCCGGACAATCAACGCCTGATTCTCGATATTGTGCTTATATTTCAACTGATGCTCAATACTGGCCCAGCAGTCCATGGCGATGGTACGGAGCTGGACCTCTAGCCAGACAGGATGTTCCGGTGCTTTTTCCAGAAACCGCAGAGGCAGAGAGAGGATCATGTGATAGCTGCGGTAACCATTGGGCTTCGGATGGCGGATATAATCCTTCTCCCGCAAAATCTGAACCCCTGGAATCTGGCGGATCAGATTGACCGTTTGGTCGATGTTTTGGACAAAGGGACACACCAGACGTACCCCGGCGGCATCCCACACGTTCTGAAGGGCGCTGTCCGCAGTAATGGAGAGACTTTGCTGCGCCAGTTTCGCTTTCATGCTCTCCGCACTTTTGATCCGCACTTGAAAAGAAGCAACAGGGTCACGCTGCCCCTGGCTGACCTGATATCGGCGGATCATGTGGAGGCAGGAGAGAAATTCCTCAATCACGCCCTCTAAAAGAATCAGTCGGCTTCCATAAAATTCGTGTTCTGCGCTGGTGATTTTAAGAGAAAAGTTTCCCATGTCAAGTTCCCTTCTGAGATAACTCCGCATTGGGTGGAAGTGTTCTTGCCAGCCAAAGTGTACATTGTACGGTGCTGTTTTCCATCAGAACAAACAGCAGCGCCACTTCGTTGATGTCCTCTCTGACTGTAATGTATCCCACACCGTCCTCGCTGGTAGTGGCGTCAATCACAGCGCCCCGGTCAAAGAAAAGCGTCATAGCGCCTTGCACTTCCTGTCGTGGGTTAAGTATAGTCAGCTGCACCTCCCCGCTTCTTGGCAAACCGGAAATACTGGTTGTTCCGTCATTGTCTACTTGGCCGTAATCACTGCTTGTTTCTGTAGAAAAGCAGACTGTGCTGCCATGGAGCATATCTCCGCCTTCTGTCTGAAACAGCGCCGCAATAGAAAGTTCCTCTTTATCCGCTTCCGCAGGCGGCACAGTACCTACGCCAGCGCAGCCGGATAACAGCAGCAGTAACAGCAGTAGAAACCCTATTTTTTGAAACCGCATCACAGGCACCTCCTCCTGGTAGGGCTTTTCATTGGAAAGCCTGCTATCAGTATAGATGCCGAACTCAAAAGCAACTTAAAAGAAACGGCTGGAAATCAATTTTTTCTCTCATCATCCGCCGGGAGGTCCACAGGTACAGTAGCGCGACCAGCGCCGTGGAAAGCAAATCCGCTACGGGCTGCGCCCAGGCCAGACCGTTTGCCTGTAACATGGCCTGAAGAAGGAACAACGCTGGGATGTAGATGATCCCCTGACGGCTGAGGTTGACAATCAGGGCCTGCGCCGCCGCCCCCATAGCCTGGAGGGCGTTGGTCAGCACATAGAACACACCGAACAGGAAGCTGGTGGTCAGCAGGATGCTGGTGAAGGTGGTCGCGTAGTCAAAGGAGGCCGCGTCGGTCAGAAATACCCGGATGATGGAATCCCGGAGCAGATAGCACAGCCCCGTCATGGCGGTGCTGAGGCCCAAAGAAAGGAAGATGGAGAAGCGCATGATTTTTTTGAACCGCTCCCACAGCTTTGCGCCGACACAGTACCCCAGCAGGGGCTGGACTCCCTGGCCGAAACCGATACAGACCATGACGGTCATCATTGTCACTTTCATGGCCACACCCATTCCTGCCAGGGCCATATCGCCATAGCCCGCCATCCGCGCATTTACAATAATCTGGGACACGCTCATCAGCAGAGAACCCAGGGAGGCCGGAATACCGATGGACAAAACGCCGGTAAAAATCTGGCCTTTGACGGAGAAATCCCTGATATGGATGCTGAGTGTTGATTTTCCTTGCAAGAAATAGAGAATATAATATCCAGCGCCCGCCACGTTGCCGATGACCGTGGCAATGGCGGCTCCGGCAATCCCCCAGTTGAATGCCAGGATCATAATAGGGTCCAGGATCACATTGAGCAAATTTCCCAAAACCTGACCTGCCATCGCCTTATTGGGCTGCCCTTCTGCCCGGAGGACATTGGAATAGCAGACGGAAATCAGGACAAAGGGACCACCCAGAGCAACGATGGTCAGGTAGGTTTTTGTCGGTTCCCAGGTATCCGTACTGGCTCCAATCAACGTCAGAATCTGATCCATAAAAAAGAGAAACGCCAGGGACATGATAATTCCTACCGCCACGCATCCCCACATACAGAAGGAACACACTTTCTTTGCATATTCAGCCCGTCCTTGCCCAAAGGCGCGGGAAATGACCGAGGTTCCTCCAATTCCGAAAACAGTGCCAACCGCCATAAAGATAAGAAAAACCGGCGTAGCCAGGGACACCGCCGCCACCAGAATATCGCTGTGGGTCTGGGAAATAAAAAAGGTGTCCGCCAGATTGTAAATCAGGACCATCAGCATAGCTGCCATAGCGGGGAGCGCGTTTTTCAGTACCGCTTGGGGTACAGGTGCTTTCTCAAAAAGGTTCATGGTATCGCTCATAATCGTTCCTCCTCAATTTGAAATGATACGTTTGATAGCCTGCTTTTGATTTTCGCAAGGGATTGCCGCCGAAAAATTACGGCGGCAATGTTACAGGGAGTTCCGCACCTTTTGCAGAAGCATATAGAAGATGTTCCGTTCGGCTTCTGTCAAACCTGATAGAAGCCGCTCCTCTGCCTCGGCCCGATGGTGCAGAGCTGTGTGAACGCACTCAACGCCTGCCGGTGTGATCCGTACCAGCTTGATCCGCCGGTCCCCGGCATCACCGAACCCTTCCACATAGCCCTTTTGCTCCAGCCTGGACATAATCCCCGCCGCCGTAGATTGCGCCACATGGAGAATTTGCTCCAGCTCCTTCAACGAATGCTGTCCTTCCGGGGCCTGCTCCAGCTGTACCAGCGCCTCCAGTTGTGTCAGCGTCAAGTCCTTGGCCCGTAGGGCATTGTTGGCATTTTTCCGCATCTCATCGTTGATCTGTTTAAGAAGCGGTCCGCATTCCTGCCGTATTTCCATTGACATCCCTCCTGACAGTCATAAAGATAGCATGCTTTTGAAAATTTGTCAATAGCCAGCGTTCGTTTTTTAAGTAGCTTTTAAGTTCGCCCGTTATAATAGCTCCATCCTAACCAAAAGGAGGGGACACCCTTGATCGAAATTTCCCATCTGACCAAGCGCTACGGTGAGCATTTGGCGGTATCAGACCTGAGTTTTACCGTGGACAGCGGTCAGATATACGGCTTTCTGGGTCCCAACGGCGCGGGAAAGTCCACCACTATGAACATCATGACCGGCTGCCTGTCCGCCACGGAGGGCAGCGTTCGCATTGATGGCCATAACATCTTCGAGGAGCCGAATCAGGCCAAAAAGCTGATTGGCTACCTCCCAGAGCAGCCCCCGCTTTACATGAACGAGACGCCGGAGGAGTATCTGCGTTTTGTGGGTGAGGCCAAGGGCCTGCGGGGAATCGAGCTGGAGCAACAGATTGACGAAGTGATCCGGCAGACCGGGATTGAAGATGTAGCCCACCGCCGCATCTCCGCGCTGTCCAAGGGTTATAAGCAGCGGGTGGGTATCGCCCAGGCCCTGCTGGGCAATCCCAAGGTCATCATTCTGGACGAGCCTACCGTGGGCCTGGACCCCATCCAGATCATTGAGATACGGGACCTGATTAAAGAACTGGGGCAGACCCATACCGTGATTTTCAGCTCCCATATTCTCTCCGAAGTGCAGGCCATCTGCGACCAGATCATCATGATTGCCAAGGGGAAACTGGTGGCCTTTGACACCCCGGAGAATCTGGAAAAGCACCTGCTCTCCCCCAACGAGGTGGTTTTGACCTCCGATGACAGCGCGGCGGAAATCCGGGTACTGCTGGAGGGTGTTGACCACATCACGGACCTGACACTGGAGGAAACAGGGACCGGCCTTGTGACTGCCCGCATCAAAACGGACCTCAGCAATGTCTATGATCTCTCCCGGACTGTCTTTTTTGCCTTTGCCGCAGCCGGTAAAGCTCTGCTGGAGCTGACCGTGAAGAAAGCCAACCTGGAGGACATTTTCCTGGAACTGGCGGAAACGGATGATGGAGCTTCTGAGCCTCCTGCTGTGGAGGCTGAAATTGTGGAAAGCGAGGCGGCAGAGGAATGACGGCGGTATTAAAGCATGAGCTGAAAAGCTATTTCCGCTCCATGACCGCGTATGTGTTCGGGGCGGGCCTGCTTCTGGCGGTGGGATTGGGTGCTATGCTCTACAACATCGAGGCAGCGGTAAGCAATTTTGAATTTGCGCTCAGCTATTTCAGCATCATTTTTGCGGTGATCGTTCCCATCCTCACCATGCGGGTCATTGCGGAGGAGCGGAAGCAAAAGACCGATCAGCTGCTCTACTCTCTGCCCATCACCACCACCCAAGTGATTGTGGGCAAGTATCTGGCTCTGCTGGCGGTCTATATGATCCCGCTGTGCATTGTCGCTCTGTACCCCCTGATTTTCAGCCAGTTCGGGGATGTGTACCTGCTCACCTCCTACGGCTCCATGTTGGCATTCTTCATCATGGGTGCGGCGCTGATTGCCTTGGGGGTGTTTATCTCTTCCCTGACTGACAACCAGGGTTTCGCCGCAGGGATTGGAATCGCGGTGATCCTGCTGAACTATTTCAGCGTCAGCCTGTCGGAGTATGTCTCCACCACCGCCTTTGGCTCCGTAGTTGCCCTCTGCGTTATCATTCTGGCCTTGGGAGCGGTCATTAAGCATCTAACGAAAAACGAGAATCTGGCCTATAGCGTCTGCTTCGTTCTGATTGCGGCCATCGCCGTGACCAACTTTGTCAACGGCGGCATATTTGAGGGCCTGCTGCCCAGCGTCATGACCAAGCTGTCCCTGTTCGACCGCTTCACCGGCTTTGTCAACGGTGTTTTCGATATGACCTCTGTGGTCTACTATGCCAGCGTCATTGTGTTTTTCCTGTTCCTGTCTATCCAGTCGCTGGAGAAACGGAGGTACAACTGATGAAAAATCCAAACGCCTTTCGTGGAGGCTCCTACTCCCTGACCATCTCTATAGTGGTACTGGCAATTCTGATCGTAGTCAACATTTTTGCTTCCGCCCTGCCCACTGCTGTGACCAAGTATGACATCAGCGTCTCCAAGCTCTACTCCATCACCAGCAACACCAAGGTGGTGGTCAACGCTCTGGAACAGGATGTGACCATCTATTGGGTGGTGCAGTCCGGCCAGGAGGATGAGATGATTGAGAATCTGCTGGGGAAATACGACAGTCTCTCCGACCATATCCAGGTGGTAAAAAAGAACCCGGATGTTTACCCCACCTTTGCGGAGCAGTACACAGACGAGACGGTTATGAACAACAGCCTGATCGTGGAGTGCGGGGACTGCAGCCGCTTTATCGGATATGACGACATCTACGTGCAGGAGGCGGATATTTACTCCTATTCCTATAACACATCCTTTGACGGCGAGGGAGCAATCACCTCCGCCATTGACTACGTGGTCAGCGAGGAGCTGCCCCAGGTCTATATCCTGGAGGGTCACGGGGAGGCTGACCTTCCGGCCTCCTTCCAGGAGCAGCTCAAAAAGGAAAATATGGAGACCAATACCCTCTCCCTTCTGACGGTGGACGCCATCCCGGAGGACGCGGACTGCGTGATGATCTATGCCCCGGAGAGCGACATCTCTCAGGAGGAAAAGGACCTGCTGGCGGACTATGCGGCGGACGGCGGCAAGCTGTTTGTGGTGGCCGGGCCGGTGCAGGATGGCATCCTGGAAAACCTCTATGACCTGTTGGTGGACTACGGTGTGGAGGCCAATGAGGGCATTGTCGTGGAAGGAGACCGGGAGCACTACTCCTTCCAGGGGCCTGCGGTTCTGCTGCCCGATGTGACCAGCGATACCATTACCGATTCCTTGATAGACGAGAATTATTATCCCATCATACCCATCTCTCTGGGCCTGACTGTGACCGAAAATACCGGCGGCGGGGCAGTGACGGAGCTTTTGACCACCTCCTATACCTCTTACAGTAAGCTGGCCGGGTATAGCATGACCGACTACGAAAAGGAGGACGGGGACATTGACGGCCCCTTTTTGGCGGGCCCCTTTTCCCCGGCGGCCTTTTCCTCCGGGGCCGGGGTGGGCGGCTGTTCCGGTTCGGGCGGCTCGTTCTTTTCCACCTCCGCACGTCCCGCCGCCCGCTGTTCTGCCATGAGCTTTTCAATCTGGTCAGCGGATACACTCACCTCGCCGGGAGCACCAGCCGGGGCATCCTGGGCGGGCGCATCCACGGCGGCCTGCTCGGGAATGTTCTCCGGGGCCGGGGGCTCCGGCGCGGGTGTTTCCGGGGCAGGAGCATCCGCCGGGCCAGTATCGAACAAGCTGGGCTGGGGATTTTCCTCCGGGCTCACGTTTAATTTTTCGTCTGCCATTCGTTACCTCCTTTTTTAATTTCGTGAATGTTGCACAAATCTTGCGCTAAAACTTTGTTACTATTTTTTCGCCTCCCTCCCGGCTATCCACGCAAAAAAGCCGCCCGTTTTTTCATGCCGGACGGCTTTTTGCGTAATGTGATAGCTCTGATTAAATTTTTTTGTGGGTGTAGGCTCCGAAAAGCCTTGATATTACAGCGTTCCTAATAGGAGACATTCATATTTATTTTTATATGCCAAAGCCTGTTCAGGTTCCTGCCAGCGGCTATACAGGTTATTCAGATACAAGTAAACAGTTTTAGCATAATCGTTATCGGTTCCCATGACTTCCAAAATAATATTCTCCGCAGATAAAAGATGAAGTTCGGCTTCTTTAGCATTGCCCTCAGAAAGCGCAATCGCGCCATACATCATCTGGCAGATTCCGTTATCTAAAGTTTGTGTTCCCTCATGTTCTAAAACAAGACTTTCATAGGCAGAAAGAACCTGTTTTGCCATCTCTGCATTTTTGGAGAGAATCAACATATTAGTAAGGTTCATCAACTGTTGCAGCATATCATGTGATTCTGCCAGTCCAAGGTGTGCATATTCCTGACGGATGGTTAAAGCAGTATGGAGCATCTTGGCAGCTTCTTTTGGCTTTTTTATTAGCAGGTATGTATTGGAAAGATTGTTGTATAGGTTTGAAAGCAGATTTGCTGTCCGCTGGTCAGCATCTTCCGTATGATATGGTTCCAAGACGCTGACAGCTTTTAACCGTTTCTTCAAGGCATTTTTATAATCGTTTTTGATAAGAAACAGTTCTGCTTTATAATCAAGAAGCAACGCCCTGTCGCAACAGGAATGCGCATTCAGTTGATGGTATGGATTATCCTGACCAGCATTTGCATCCGGCTTCATTACATATTCTATCCGTTCTACAAGTTTTGGAAGATAGTCTGTTACAAGATATTTTTCAAGATATGGGAACATATCCTGAAGGAACAGCAGATAATCTTCCGGTATATCTATCATTATATTTTCTGTAATGCTGATAAGCGAATCAATTACATTCTGCGTTCTTTTAACTTCCAGTCCATGCACAAGGCAGATGCAATGCAGACTGTCAAGCAGTGTATGGCAGTTTGATACGGACGGTAAAGTTTCCAGTGCAACAATTTCCCTTATCAGTGGGTGCAGACTGATTTTCCGGTTTTCTCTGTCATCATGGATAAAACCGTATTTGGCGAGATAGTTTACATCATTTAATGAGGGCAGTTTCAGCCAGTTCTTAAAAGCATTTTTTAATACGCCGGAGGAAGAAAGCAGGGAAAGATTACGCAGGACATCAAGACAGGGATCAGACAGTTTCCCAAGCTGTAACAGCTTTTTCAAATGCTCTGCCATCAGTCCGTCGGTGTAATCTCCATCCTTATACAATTCAACAGCTTCACCGGAAGAAATGCTCAGTCCGCAGGTCTGTAATTCATATAGCAGTTCTTCCGCTTCCATTCCGCTTGCGGATAAGGACAACGCAGACAACACAACAGTCAGCGTATGGCTGTGTACGGTTTGTATGATTTGCTTTGTTGCCAGTGTATTTTCCTTTGCGGAAGGGCACAGACGGTAAAACAGTTCCGGCAGTTCGGTATCTATATCCAGCTTTTTTAATTCCATAATGGGGTACTGCGTAGGACAGCATCTGGTGGTTATCATAGCTGGAAATCATTCTGCTCAAATTCCCTGAAAAAGCTGTCATCCTTTGGAAATACATTAAAATTATCAAGAATAATAAGGCTGTCATAGTGCAGCTTTTTTAATATCTTATAGTGTCTGTCAAAAAGCATATCTTCGGTCATTTCACTGGTATCATTGTCAAATTCCATGCCTGCAATGCTTTTCACTAAATCTCCCACATAATAGAGGTAAATGATATTTGTATATTTCTTACGGTTTTTTTCTGCAAAATATTTTGCAAATTCACTTTTCCCGATCCCTGCCACGCCGCTGATAAAAAGTGTGGGGTGTTCCTGCAAAAGTTTCCCGCATTCTTTCAGTTCATTTTTACGTCCTACAAATTCTTTCGTAATGGAGGGCAGGCGGCTGTTTTGTATGGTATCGGATAAATCAGGTGAAAATAAGCCGCTGTGTTTGTGGTCTGACAGAATAGCATAACGGACTACGGCAGTAAAAAATGCTGCATTATCAGTAAGTGCAAGCATTTCATCTGCGGTTTTGTTGCCGATGATATTGCGGCTGTCATTGATCAGTTCTTCCATTTGGGAATGTGCCTGTGATTCATTTATCAGGTTCGGAATGATTTTGCACCGGAAATCTTCTTCCATGACCTCAAAATTATTATCCTCATAAATGCGCAGGATTTCCATAGGTATCGGTCTTGCTCCGGTACACCAGCGGCTGTACATGGTGTTATCTTCTGCATATATTTCATCGCTTGAAAGTTCATCGTTCAGGTATGCGGAAAATAAGCTGCGGACAAGCTGATGCTGCTGATAGGTTTTCTTTTTATTCTCAAGAAGTATGCTTATTATATTGGCAAAGGTAAGTCGGTTTCTCAAATCATTTTCTCCCTTAAAAATTTTTATGTCAATGTATGGTCAAGTCTCCGTCAATGTTTTTCCACTCTCTGTATTGGTATCATAAATCCATGAAAACGAAGCCGCTTAAAGCCATCAGGCAGACAAGGCGGTTACAAAAGAATTATATCATGCTGCAGATAGATCTTGTGTCGAATTTTGAAAAAATTGGAAGAAGGTTTTGGAAGCAGTAAAAGAACATTGATAAATAATCTGCCAGAACGGATTCATGAGCTGTACTTCATGCCAACAGACCTGCAAAGAACCTTTTACAGAAAAGAGGAGCAGGCAGACACTTCCGAAAGGGTGGGAATATTCCGAGCAGGGGAAGCCCACAGGCAGATTTTGAAACAGAAATCGTTGCTAAAGGTCAGCAATGACAGCATGGGATACGAATGGAAGCCAAATGGGTCAACGCTTTTGCCAGAGATGTTCATTTTGTTAAATTCAATGTATCAATAAAGAAGTCGATAGTGAAAATATTAGAATGAGGAGGAGTCGGATGACAAGAGAAATGGAGTATGCAAAGTGTATAGCAGTCCTTCGCAGGATTTACCGCAAGGGGAGTATTACAGAATCAGAGTTTCGATATACAAAGGGGAAACTGAAAGACAGATTTATGATTGTGGAAAATACCGATGAAGCAGCATAAAATTTTTCGGTACATTCGTTAATATTTAAGTTTGAGGATATGATGGCAGCATACAGAGGATGTTTCAAAAAGAAAAATTCTTTGTAGCGGGTACTATGCCTTGAAAAATCTTATGAAATCGCTTAAGATATCATTATTAGGCGGTGAATCCTAATAATGATTCTCGCTTCTCATAATGGGAATTATCCCGTCTGAAAATGACGGATTCGTGCTTGTCACGTTTGATTTTTCCGTCCTTAATAAGTTGCTCTTTTTCTACATGGATGCGCTCTAACAGATCAGATGCCGGTTCATCATCCGGGTCTTGTGGTATCAGTTTACCTTGAACCGCTTCTTGGAGAATAGACTTTTTTAGTTGCTCCGAGAAACTACCCCTCAGTTGTTTTGCTATGGAATAAGCAGTACTATATTCAGTTACATAAACCATTATTGTGTTGAGGTTTGCTACAATACGAATCTGTTCTGACAATGGTGGTATTGGAACAAGCATATTTCCTAATGTTTTTCCGTTACAGTTGGGTTGTGCCGTGGCAATAGTACCTTCTCTTAATTGTGACCAGTACAATTCGCTTTCCATAAAGAATTTCAAATATTGTGGGCATAACTGGTCACTATATCTGGTTCTAATCAAGTAGCCCGCATATATTGCTTGCTCAGGAACCTCTTGAACAAGGTAAGATTTTCCAACAGTTCCACTTGTTCTAGCAAATAAAATATCATTTGGTTTTAGAAGATATGTGTCAATGTCACTTTTCTTAATATCGCAATATGGAACTTTTTCCCACAATACAACATTATCTTGAATATCACTAATACGGACCATTTTTATTCGTCCATTTTCTTGCGCTGGTGCATTATAACCGTATTGGATAGATTCGGATAATGTTCCCCATCGTACCCACGCCCAACTCTCCGGTATCTCAAACGGCACCTGATCCGCAATACATACCGGCTCATTCTCCCCCACTTTCTCATAAGGCAAGTTATCGGTTCTTGGATTATGTTTGTATATAACGATAAAAAGGGAAATAGGATTAAGTACAGTAGGAGTGCTGCAAAAATAAATACAATATGAAGTTATGGATGTTGAAGTTAATAAGGGGTGCGTAAGCAAGTTGGGGATATCCCCAAAGCAAGTTGATTTTTCATGTTTCCGATAGTGGAAACATAGAAAAAATTCTGCCTATGGATGTCCATAGACAGTGCCTGCTATTATGCTCTGTGTCATGACACAGGCAGTGCTTGCTGTTTTAGTAAGATAAGCAAATGGATTTTAAGTTGTGTGGCTAGCTTGTCCCGAACCTATAAGGGGATTGCCACTCGCTTTAACAGAAAAATTTTTTGTGAAATAGGAAAGGATTCTACATATTTACCATTTAGAATAATATTTGGGGCAACTGAAATGAGAGCCGATATGAAAACAGAATATTGCAATATACATACGGGACGTGAGGATATGTGTAGCCACTATGTAGGTGCGCCACGATATGCCTGCCCTGATTCATTTCGGGGTAAACGTGAGGGAATGGAAATAATCTATTGAAGCAAAGGCATTGAGCGATAAAAAACTGACAAAATGTACAGCAGTTGTGCAGGGCGCTGAGGCATATCCGTGATAATGATACTTCTGAATTTCCGGTTGAAATTCAGTCATGAAATGACGGTGTGATTCCGATGTGGACAGCGTAATGACCTGTCACTTGTATGTAGTCTTATAGATTAAAAAAGCAGGAAAGATTGACAGGAAATTTAAGTTTTTGAGTGTTAAAACAGCGTAAGGGCAGTTATAAACGTAACAGTTTGTAGCCGTCCTTTTTTGCGTTCACATGGAGGAAGTGCTTATGGTTGACGAATGGAGTGGGTTGGCAGATATGTTAGCAAATTTGATTGAAAAATATGCGTCAGATTTAGATATAGAAAATTTACCTGATATAGCAGGAGACAATCATGCGGAAGACGATGGAAATAAAGCAGAAGAATTGTCAAAAAATTGAAGAATGTGTATTGTTAATAATGAACACAAAAGATATAATAAACATGATAAGAGTGTCCAAACTATTACGGGAGAAAATGCCAAATAACGAGGTGACTATGGATTATAGAGAAGAAATTGGAAACTCAAATATGATAATTTATACAACAGAAGATGGCTTATCAAAGATTGAAACAATCTTTGATGGCGATACGGTCTGGCTGTCAAAGGCGCAGATGGCGGAGTTACTTCAGAGAGACCGCTCTGTAATTTCAAAACACATAAAAAATATATTTGAAGAAGGCGAGCTTTCCAGGGAAGGTAATGTGCAAATTTTGCACATTGCAAATTCAGATAAGCCCGTAGAATTTTATAATCTCGATGTAATCATTTCTGTTGGTTATCGTGTGAAATCAAAACGAGGCACGCAGTTCAGGATATGGGCAACCGGAATTTTGAAAGAGTATATGCGTAAAGGCTTTGCGCTGGATGATGAACGCTTGAAAAACTTAGGCGGCGGTGGATATTTTAAAGAACTGCTTGAACGAATCAGAGATATTCGTGCGTCTGAAAAGGTGTTTTACAGGCAGGTATTGGAGATTTACGCTACCAGCATTGACTATGACCCGAAAGCTGAAATATCCATTCAGTTTTTTCAGAAGGTTCAGAATAAAATTCATTATGCCATTCATGGGCAGACGGCGGCGGAAGTTATTTATACAAGGGCAGATGCAGAAAAGGAATTTATGGGGCTTACCACATTTGCAGGAAACCAGCCAACTTTGCGGGAGGCTGTCATTGCTAAAAATTATCTGAATGAAAAAGAACTTCGCGCAATGGGGCAGCTTGTGTCGGGATATTTGGATTTTGCAGAACGTCAGGCAGAACGGGAACAGGTTATGACCATGAAAGATTGGGCGAAGCACTTAGACCGGATTCTAACAATGAGCGGCGAACAGTTATTGTCAGGAAATGGAAGTGTGACGCATAAGCAGGCGGTGGAAAAAGCAACCGGAGAATATAAAAAATATAAAGAGCGTACTTTAAGTGATGTGGAACAAGATTATTTAAACTCGATAAAAATACTGGGTAAAAAGGCAGATAAAGAATAAAACTTGTAGATTTATAAAAGGATGTGGTTATCAAAATGTAAAAGTGCAACGGGCGTTGCATAAATGGAGAATATATGCACAGAGGAAGAATAAAGGTTTATACATATACAAGAGTATCTACAGCTATGCAGACAGACGGCTATTCTTTAGACGCACAGAAAGCCAGAATGAAAGCATTTGCTGATTTTAATAATTATAAAATTGTCGGTACATATGAAGATGCTGGAAAATCCGGCAAATCCATTGAGGGGCGGTTAGAATTTAACCGTATGATGGAGGACATCAAGTCAGGGAAAGACGGCGTTTCCTTTGTTCTTGTTTTTAAACTGTCCCGATTTGGCAGAAATGCTGCGGACGTACTTTCTACATTGCAGATTATGCAGGATTTTGGCGTAAATCTGATCTGCGTGGAAGATGGAATTGATTCTTCCAAAGACGCAGGGAAACTGATGATTTCCGTACTGTCAGCAGTTGCAGAAATCGAACGGGAGAATATTCGCGTGCAGACGCTGGAGGGGCGTATTCAGAAAGCCCGTGAGGGAAAATGGAACGGCGGATTTGCGCCATATGGTTATCAACTGATAGATGGCAAACTTCAGATTAACGAAGAAGAGGCAAAAGCTATCCGCACAATCTTTGAACAATATGTACATACAGATATTGGCACTAACGGTGTTGCAAAATATCTTGAAACCCACGGCATTCATAAAATACAGCGGCAGAATGGCAAAAATCCTCTTTTTGATGCGCATTTAGTGCGCTTGATTCTGAAAAACCCGGTATATTGCGGTAAAATTGCTTATGGACGCAGAAAGACAGAAAAAGTCCGTGGAACACGAAACGAGTATCATCTTGTGGAGCAGGATAATTATATTCTGGCAGACGGACTGCATGAAGCTATTATTGCGGAAGATGTCTGGCAGGCTGATTATTTCGCGCCAGCGGATCCAGAGCGGAACGTAGTTCCGCTCCACTGATTTTCCTTAGCGAACCACCGGTTCGCCTTTGGGATCCACCTCGCAGGATTATTTCCTGGGTTTTGCGAAATACTCTCTCATGTTCATGCTACCTGTTTCTATCCAATAGGCAGTATGTGCATAGCGGTCCACTATGGCTTCCGCCTGGACGCCCTCGCCAAGCCGCTTGATCCAGTCATCTTTCCGGTACTGGGTGCAGAAGATAGTAGAGGTGGAGTCAGAACGCCGCTCCATCAGTTCAAAGAGAAAGTACAGCGCACTGTCCGATATGTCTGAAACCAGCCATTCATCCAGGATGAGGAGCGGGATTTTTCCATACCGGTTCAGCAGCTTCTTCGGGCTGCCTGTGATGGCAGCACAGTCACCGTATTCCATGAGCAGGTCAGGAAGGCGGATATAAAGGACCCTGAACTGGTTGAGGCATGCCTGTTTCCCCAGGGCACAGGCCAGATATGTCTTGCCTGATCCGGTAAATCCCTGCAGGACGATGCTCTGGCGGGCATCGATGTACTGGCAGCCAGACAGGTTTCCAAGAAGCTCCCTGTTCAGCCCCCGGCCTTCATGCAGGATGCCCTGCATGTCCGCCTGCGGGAAGCGAAGTCTTGCAGACCTTATGAGCCTCTGAATCTTTGCGTTGTACTTTTCCTGATAGACATAATCCACCAGCCGCTGCATCCTGTCGTCAAACGGCAGCCCCAGTGTGGCTGGCTCAGCCTGCTGTGCCTCCAACCCGGAGATGATTTCGCCAAGGTTCATTTCGCGCAGTTTGCGCCTGCTCTCATCATTGATCATTCCGGCCACCTCCATAGTAATCGCTGCCACGCAGGTACCCCATGGGTGTTTTTGCCTTGTCGGAGGCTTTCTTCTGTTCCATGTAGATTTCATCTTGACTGGCGGCCAGTATGGAGCTAAGATGGTGGTAACGGGGCTTCTTAATCCCATTGGTTACTGCGAATTCATAGGCGGCTTCCAGGCGCGCTTCGGAGTACTTATTGCTCAACCGCAGAACAGCCAGGGCAGGATTGTAGCCCTGTTCTTTTATGGATACGCCCTCGAAGATCCGGTCAACCACTTCTGCCGTATATTTCCCGATGGCGCCCGCCCAGTTTTTGATGCGTACATCGTCCCGTGGAGAGATACGGAACTTGTTCGGCATGTCCTCCTGGTGGGTGGAATACTGGTTCTTCCTGCCGGATGGGAAGCGGTTGTGGGTCGCGGTGCGGGTGCTGCCGCTGTAAATCTCCACGGTGCTGTCCGTGACTTTCAGGTCTGCCGTTTTGCGGGCATACTGGTAAGGACAGGAATACCGGTTGTATTCAAACACCACATGGAAGTCAATGTTCACTTTCCTGCCGTATACCCATGTGGCAATCTCATAAGGAATGGAAGGCAGGGGATGGAGAAAAGGCTTTTCATCCAGGTAAGCTTCATAGCGGCTGCCTT
>OFGP01001344.1_pt1 | contig 18455 bp, 12 predicted proteins | sample 1521781 | NCBI WGS metagenome assembly OFGP01 (sample SAMEA3504113, study PRJEB24116) | mouse gut metagenome | biome: mouse gut; feature: mouse-associated habitat; material: faeces | place: Denmark | collected 2011 | reverse complement strand
TGGTCACTTTGGAGCAAAATAACCCCTGGCACTGCTGGGGCGGCTGGGAGCACACTATCCATGCAGTGGAGGCGGCTCCTCCTGACCTGGCTCTGCGGCTAACCATGCTCCTCCATGACATTGGTAAGCCTGCCTGTAAATCCACCGACGAAAACGGAATTGACCACTTCTATGGTCACCCCGCCGTTAGCGCCAAATTAGCAGATCAGATGCTTCGGGCGCTCAAATTCGACAACAAGACCCGGGAGCGGGTGGTGACTCTGGTGGAGCACCACGATGTCCAGATTCCGAACCGGGAGCGGTACATCCGCAAATGGCTTGGTCGTTTGGGACCAGAGACCTTTTTCCAGCTCCTGGAGGTCAAACGGGCGGACGGTATGGGCCAGGCGCATGAGTTGGTGAAGAGCCGGCTTAGTGAACTGGAGGAAATGAAAGCAGAGGCGGAGGAGATTATCGCCCAGGGGCAGTGCTTCTCCCTGAAAAATTTGGCTGTCAACGGCCGGGATGTGATTGCTGCCGGTGTGGCACCGGGTCCGGAGGTGGGATGGGTGCTGAATAGGCTGTTGAAGTGGGTGGTCAATGGTGAATTTCCAAACGATCGGGATACTCTGCTGCAGCTGCTACGACCCGACGATGGTCCCCCCGTTGGGATGTAACACCTGCCCGGTCATGTAGCTGGCGTCGTCAGAGGCCAGGAACACGTAGCAGGGAGCCACCTCGCAGGGCTGTCCCGCCCGGAGCATGGGAACTTTGGAGGTCCCGGACCCGAAGGTCCGCACCTCCTCGGCGGAGTAGGACGCGGGAATCAGCGGGGTCCAGATGGGCCCCGGGGCCACCGCGTTGACCCGAATGCCCTGCTCCACTAGGGACAGGGAGAGAGACCGGGTCAGGGCCACGATGGCCCCCTTTGTGGCGCTGTAGTCGATCAGGTCCTTGTTGCCCTCGTAGGCCGTGACCGAGGTGGTGTTGATGATGCTCCCGCCCCTGCCCATATGGGGGAGGGCGGCCTGGATCAGGTAGAAGAAGGAAAACACGTTGGTCTGAAAGACGCAGGAGAGCTGCCCGGGGGTGATGTCGAGAATACTCCGCTTGATGTACTGCACGGCGTGGTTGTTGACCAGGATGTCCAGCCCGCCGAACCGCTGGACGGTCTGGGTCACACAGCGTTTCGCCGCGCCGGGATCCTTCAGGTCCCCCCGGAGCAGTAGGCACTGGGCGCCCAGTGCCTTGACCTGAGCCTCCGTCTCCGCCGCGTCGGTCTCCTTGTCGTAGTAGGCGATGGCCACGTTTGCGCCCTCCTTGGCAAAGGCGTAGGCCACCGCCCGACCGATGCCGCTGTCCCCGCCGGTGATCAGCGCGGTGCGGCCCTCCAGTTTCCGGCAGACGGGGGCGCACTCCGACACCGGCCTGGGCTCCATCACATACTCCAGCCCCGGCTGACGGCTCTGGTGCTGGGGCGGGAAACAGGAGGGCGGCGTCTCGAAGTCGGCTATGTTATATGTACACTTTTTGCATTCCATAAGCAAATACCTCCTTTGCCCATTCTATGCGGCCGGGAGGTATTTGTTTTTATGCTCCAGCTATAAAGCTCAGTTTAGAAATAGAGAAATTCGAACAAAATAACTATGGCGAAAGCATATTTTCTCCGCTCTCGTCATAGTTGTTTTTATAAACTTTACAAGGAGGAGATTCCATGCGGATATGGGTTTATGGAAATAGTCCGGCACAGATACAAAGCATGATAGAAAAAACGGTCCGTTCCGACGACACTGTGGCAGGAACCTCAGTCCGTGCAGAGATCAGTTCCGCATTTCCCCAGAGCGGTTTAACTCCGGCTATATCTGCCGCGATTCGGGGGGAATTTGACCTGCTGCTCATCCCTACATTCGGATTTTTAGGGGACAAAACCAAAGCGGATCAAATGCTAAGTCTGTTTCAAGGTTATGGTGTCTTGGTCAGGTCCGTTTCCAGGGATGGAATCAACAGCTCCTGATAACCGACTTGTCCAAATCGTTTCACAGCTTCCGCAGTTTCTTCCAGACATGTCCCAGCACAGCCTTGAAGCAACGACCGGCTGGTTTCGCTCAGCGGCACGTCAGAGCGGCACAGATCGTAGTCATCGGGGGTCATATGCCACGGTTTAAGCAGCTTCGGATACCTGCCGTACAGCTGTGACACAATAGATAGGCCCTTCCCGTCAAAATCCCCGGAATAGAACAGCTCCGTCTCCTCCGCCGCCAGAAGGTCCAGCAGCCGCAGGGCTGCCACCGAGGGCTGGCCGGAGGTGCAAATCAGCGGGGAGTGAAATTGAGCGGAGCGGTCACAGAGCTGGGTGAACACCATCTCGTTTTCCACAATGTAGGCCCGTCCCGACAGGCTGCGCGCTCCGGTCAGCCCGGACAGGCTGGAAAGGGACAGGGTACATAGTTCACGGGCCTGACGGAACAGGCGGTAAGCGGGGTGCTCTTCTGCTCCCGCATAGAGGACAAGCCCCGTCTGCGTGACCAGGCTGGAGATGCTGTCGCATAAGATGCCATTTTCATAGTACAGTCCGTCCCGCCGCTCCGCGTTTTCCGGATATTCCTGGCAGGAGCGGAACGCCAGCAGATACAAAAACAGCTTGCCGCACAGCGCCCCGCTGTCCAGCGCGTGGGGATCGGAGGTGGCCTGAGCGCTGAGTACAGCCAGGCGGACAGCGCTCTGCGGGCGCTGTTCCAGCCAGTCAAGGCTTCGGCATGCCCGGATCAGGCTGCGTTTTGTCACCTCTAAATCTTTCGCAGCCTCACGGCGGAGCAGTTGATGCCCTCCGCTTTGCGTTTTCTTCAAAGCTTGAAGCCACTGGCGGCAGGTATCGCCGTCTGCCTGTTCCGATACCTGGGCGAGCATGGCGGAAAAGCGGCTGTTTTCCCCTTCACGCAGTTCGTTTCTGGTTTTGATCTCCGTGTCGAAGTAGCGCTCCAGCACTTCTTTCAGCGAGACCCCCTGGAAAGAGGTCTGCTGGAGCGCCGCCTCAAACTGGGCGGTCTGAAACTGAAGCGGAGGGGAAAAGGGGCGGCCAAAGATACCCCGGGCGGCGTCGCACTCCTCCTGGGTGGCGTCGGCCAGCCGGACAATGCCCGCTGGACGGCCAAAGCTGCGGTATTTTTTCAGCAGCTCTGTCATAATGCGCCGGTATCCGGGCCGGGATCGGAAATAGGCCGCGCAGGCCCTGGCCTGTTCGCTCATAGGCTGTCCTCCAAAGTTCGCTGTCTGCCGTTCCAGTGGTAACGCAGGATGGTGACCACCGGGGCGTTGGGCGGATGATGCATCTCGGCGATATCCAGGTCGGGTACACAGGCATAGCAGCCCCACAGGGCCTGGGAGTTGATGATATAGTCGAAGTCCAGGATCCTCATCAGCTCAAACATGGCACTAATATTCTGGTCGTCCACGCCGGCAAAGGCCTCATCCAGGGCCAGCAGTTGGGGACAGGCTTCCCCGCCCTTCTGATATTGGGCGGAGACGGCGGCGAACAAGGGCACATACATGGCCATAGCCTTTTCCCCTCCGCTGAACCGGTTGAAAGTCCGGTCAGAGAGCTCTTTTTTTCCGTCCTCTCCCCGCTGGTAAAACAGGCGGAACTCATACCAGCCCCGGTAGTCCAGAACGGAGCGGATCAAATCGGCGTAATTGACCGATATCCCCTGCACATGGGCCTCCTCCCGGGCTCGCTTGACCTTGTTTCGGAAATGGGAGGAGACCTTCTGGCTGTCCTCCGGCGTGAGCAGGGCCCGGTCCTTGTTCAGTAGGGTGACCAGATATGCGGTGTCCAGCTCCCCGTCCCCCTCCGACTTTTTCTCCTTCCAGTCCAGACTGAAGGTCAGCCCCATGGAGGTGGTCAAGGTAGCCATCAGGGAAGTCATATCCCGGACCCACCGGCCGCTCTCCTCGATGCGGGCGCGCAGCTTGTGGCTGATGGTCTCAGTCAGGATGTTTTCAAACAGCTCCCGGTCCCGATCTTCCAGGATGCTTCCGGTGGAGTCGATGTCGGCCTGGAGGGACTGGATGAAGTCGTAGAGGGAGAGCTCCTTCCCGCCCTTTTTCAGCAGGATGCACAGGCGCTGCCGAAGATGAGCGGTGTGGTTGGGAGCCTCAAAAACCAGCCTGATTTCGGGGTGGTAGCTCAAGAGGCTGTTGTTTGACCTCTCATAGTTTCTGCGCAGAGCGTCCGCCATGTGCTCCGGCGTATAGCCCCGGTCGGCGGGCTGGATTTTACTTGCCGCCTGCCGGGCGCGCTCCTCCAGGTCCGAGGTTTCATCCAGCCCGGAGAAACCCAGCGCCAGGTCCTCCAGGAAGTAACGCTCTGTGTCCTGTTCCTCCAGAGTGGCATCCAGAAGTTTCTGCTTTCTCTGTTTCAAAGTTTCGCTGGAAGTTTTCAGTTCTACCTCCAGGGCGGCGCACTTCTCCCCCGCCTCCCGGTTTTCCCGGTCCTGGTGGTCGATCTCATCCTCCAATTCCGCCAGACGGCGGGTGCGGGCCTGATTCTCCGGGCGTTCCAAAAAGGCCCGCAGCTCTTCCGCCGCCGACCGGCTGACTTGCAGTGATCCTCGGACGGTTTCGATGGACTTTTTCTGATCTGCCGCCTGGTCCCGCTGTTCGTCGATGGTATCCCGTTCGCTCTCCATGGAGCGGACCGCGTAATCCAGCTTCTGGCGGCTGCGCTCCAGGTCATCCAGAGTATCCCGATAGCTGGCGGCGACCTCCCGAGCCTCCTCATAGTCCGGGATGGTCCGTTCATAAGGCAGGCCAACGCCGAGGCTGATGCTTTTCTCCTCCAATGCCGACCAGGCCAGCTTTGCCGCCTGCTCAGCGGCCAGCTTCTGCTTCTGCTCCTCCTCTGCCTGCCGCAACTCCCGGCGGGCCTGCTCCAGCAGCTCCAGCGCCTGGTCCAGCTCTTCGGCGGCCGGCATCCGGGAGCGTTCCCCCTCCAGCTGCTCCAGCCATCCGGTATGATCCGAAACTTCGGACTGTGCCGCCTGTATTTTTGCGGCGAGCTGTTCCAGCCGTTCCTCCAACTCGCAGATCTGTCGCTGCCGGTTGGCCTCCCGGGCGGCGGTGCCCACAAACCCGGCAGGAGCTTCGGCGTGACTGCGGCCTTGGATCATACCGCAGCAGAACCGGCCGTCCGGGAGCAGGGCAGTCTCGGCGCTGAGGTCGGCCTGGGATATCCCTCGCAGACAGGCGGCGGCCTCGCTGGGAAAACGTCCCGTGGCATCGGGGATTAGCCCCTGGACAGGCTGTTCTACAGCGGGTCCGGGGATCAGGAAACGGTCTGGGTATTCCTCCAGCAGTTCCTTAACTGCAGGTAAATATTCATCCGGGACCACCAGGGCATCCAGCAGACCGGCGTCGGTGAGCTGGGCCTCCAGCAGGTCCCGCTCCTCTTGAGAAAGCTCAGGAGCGAAGTCCACCAGCTCATAGAAGGGGGCGCAGGGGATTCTCCGCAGCATCAGCTGAAGGCGGGCGGCCTGAATTTGATCCTGGCGGGGCGGGATGGGTTCCGGCTGGGCTTTGAGTTGTTTTAACTCCCACTCCTGTTCCTTCTGCTCCTCAAGCAGAGTATTCAGAGTATTTTCTGCCCGAAGAAGCTGTGCCCGAAAGGCCGACTCACAGTTTCGGGTACATGCGTCAACCTGATCGCGGATGGGGCTCCAGTCTGCCAGAACACGATAGACGGAAAGCGCGCGCCGGATATCCAGCCAGATATCCTGGGAGATCTCCAGCTGGGTGTTTTGATCCTGCCAGCGGGTGAAGGCCTCCAGCAGCTTGTCACGCTCCTCCCGTTCCTGGGTCTGCGCGTCCCGGAATACGATCTGGGCCTCCCGCACGGAGGCGCCGGCCTGGTCGGCAACCTGACAGGCACTGTCGTAGATGCTTCTGGCCTCCTGGGCCTTTCGCAGGGCGCCAAGGACATCTTCAATCTGCCGGCTCCGCTGGCGAAGGGCGGCGAGAAGGGGACGCTGATCCCCATTCAGCCGTTCCGCCTGAATATCGCGGACGTAGCAATTGTGTTCTTGTCCCAAAACCAGGAGGTCGTTTTGATCGTTCAATTCACGCAGATGCTGGCGCACCCCGGCCCGTGCGTCGTCACAGTCCCGGGTCAAGGTCCGCAGGTTGGTCTCCCGCCTGGATATCCCATCCTCCAGCCTTTGAAGCTGGTCCTCTCCCTGCCTCAACTGGCTTGCCAGCCGGGCACAGCTCTCTTGCGCCTGTTTCAGCTGGTCACGCTTGGTGGACAGATCATCGTCCCCCATAGCCGCCCGCTGGGCCTTGGCCTGCTCCAGGCGGGGGCCCGACTGCCGTCTCCGCTCCGACTGTTCCTCCAACCGCCGTTCCAGATCGCCGCGGAGGTCCTCCGCATCCCGCAGCTGCTTGCGCAGACGTTGCGTGGTCTCCCGGGCATCCAGATAGGCCTGGCCCTTGCGGCCCAGAATGTACTGGTTATACCGGTTATATTCGGTCCGGATGATTCTGGCGCTCTGCATGGCCGCCTGGTAGCCGTGGAGCGTGTCCTCCAGATTGTCCATCTGCTCCATGGTGCTGACCATGGCGGACAGATCGTCGTCCGTCAGCACCTGGAGGGACAGATTCAAGAGCTTCTTTACCTCTGTTGGACGGAAATCCTTGGACAACTTGGGCGCCCGCACCATAATCAGTAGCTGGACCAGCTGGTCATACTGCCGGATATCCTCAAACCTGAAAATCTGGTCGTTGACCATCTCCTTGTATGCGGTCTGGCTCTCCGCCCAGCACTTGGGATCGTCAATGAGCTGATGCAATTTCCGCTTGCTGAGGGGCAGATTTTGCCCGCCCATCCGCTCAAACAGCTGCAACCCGCCCGGGCCGATCCGCCTTCCATCCCGGAGGCAGAAGCCCCAGAAGTCGATCCCCTTTCCCCGCTGGGCCCGCATCCCCACGCCGATGGTCCGGTACTCCTCCGTGCCGGGCTTTCGGAACTCCAGATACAGATAGCCGGTGGACTCCTCCCGTTCGTTGTCGCCCAGCAGGTAGAATTCCATTTTGCGATCCCGGGCGCCGAAGGGGTCCAGCCGCTCCGGGCGCTTGTCCCCATCCAGGATAAAGGGGACAAAGCTCTGGGTGGTGATGGATTTTCCGGCGGCGTTGTTGCCCCGCAGCAAGATATGGCCGTCGTGAAGGGGGAATTCATCCTGATCGTACAGCCAGAAATTGAGAAAGCCCAGCTTATTCATCTTCCAGCGGCCCATCATCCTCCACCTCCCCGGATTCATTTTGATAAGAGGCGGGGTAACTCCCCACCAGCTTCCCCACAGCCGGATAGAGCAGGATATCCCCGTCCAGCTCCTCCAAAAACATCCAGCCGGCCATATAGGCGGTCAGCTCCTGACAGATATGCTCCAAGGAACAAGCGCGCAGCTGGGAGCCCCAGCCGTTCCCGCACCGGGCCCGGCATCGTTCGATCTCATGGCAGAATTCCCGGCGGCTGAGCAGCACGGTGTCGTCCACCCGGCGGGGGTAGACGCCCTGTACAATCTGCTCCCTCAGCTGGGCGCACAGCAGCCGCGCAACATCGGACAGCGCCCTGGTGCCGGGATAGAGCATCCCACAGTTCTCTCCCGCAGACAGGAGGAAAAACACGCCGTTTTTGTAGAGATGAAGCTCGCCGTTCAAAAACTGATCCAGATTTTTGTTCACATATCCACGCTGATTTTTGATGTAGTCGTAATCGCTCTGGGTCTGGTCAGAGCAGTAGAGGCCGGGGGCCAGCGCCAGCTGCCGGTAGACCCGCCGCCGGCGCTGTTCGGTCTCATCCCCCTCCCAGGAGAAGGCCTCAAAATCCTCAATGGACCGGCACTCCATGATATCCCGGCCAAAGTGTACCGGGAAATGCCGGGACAGGCCGGTGTTTTCATAGAGTACCTCTTGATTCTGGTCGTTGCCAAAGAGTGTGCTGTTCCCGTCGTAGACCAGCACCAAACCCGTCTCCTGGGCATACTGGAGGACCCGGACCAGCGATTTGCGGTGGGGAAACCTGGTCCAGTCCACCGGTTGCACCTCACTGAGGAAGGTCTCCACGGCCTGGGTCAGGGAAGAAAGCAGGAAGGGCGCACCGTCGTCCAGGTCGGCCAGAAACAGCAGAACGGCGCACAGCAGGCAGTAGTCCAGTGGCTCCTGAAAGGACTGTATCCCCATCCAGGGCATGGTTCTGGGCGGGACCTTCTCCAGCTTGACCACCGCCTCGTTGACAACCAGATTCCAGCCCAGCAGCTCGTTGACCAGCCTGCGGAAGTCAGGCAGGGCCCGTTTCAGGCTGAAATAGAGCTCCCGGTCCTCCGCCCGGGTGACCCAGAACCGGTCCAGCAGGGCGCGAAATTCATACATGGCCAGCCTCCTCAAAGATCAGCACGCAGTTTGGCATGGTCAACACCCCGTCGGTACATCTGAGCTGGCAGGTCTGATCTCCCCGCTTTTTCAGCGTGTAGGACTGGCCGTACTGGGTCTGGCCCCGCTTGTCCGGACTGAGGTTGGCCAACGCCACCCAGGACAGGAACACCGTGCGCACAGCGGGGAAGACAGGGGTGTCCAGCGCGGACAGGTCCAGCCTTCCATCCCGGATATGCCCCATGACCTCCTGCCGTAGGGCCCGCTCCTCCTCCAGGATTTTTTGACGCTGGGCCGCCTTTTCGGCGCTCTTGTCCGCAAAGCCGGTGCGGTCCATCCGGGGCTTGTAGGTCCGTGTCCGGGGCTGGAGGAGATAGTCCATGGGAGGCTCATCGTAGGGGCTGAGGTCGATCCGTTCCGATTCCCGGATATAGTCAAAAGAGAAGTGCCGGGCCTGCTGGGCGCCGAACACCAGAGCGGAGAGGCGGTGTCCCTCCTCCACCGTCTCAAAACCGGCGAACAGGGTAAGCAGGTGCCGCAGTTCCGCCTTGTTGCTCACACCCATATTCTCCATCTGTACCAAGAGGGCCGCGTTCTGCACCGCCCTGCGGATGACTTCGTTGGTGACGTTCAGCACCTGTCGGGCGGCGGGATCTCTGCCGGTGAACCAATCGGCCAGCGACTGCCAGACGCCCTGGTTTCGGGTTTGCAGCTCAGCTTTCCAATTAGATGATTGTTCGGACTGGGGGCGGGGGACCTCCAGCTCACTGCGCTGGACCAGGTCCAAAATATGCGCGGCCTGTTCCGGAGAAATTTTTTCCAGCTGTGCTCCGATCTGCGCGGCGCTGTGCTGGAGGTCCTGAATAAAATCCTCCAGATAGCGGACAAGATTCTGCTTATAGACAATGAAATCCACCGATCTCATCTGCATTTCCATGCCGGGACCGTAGAACTCCCGGAGGAAATCCTGATGGTTCTGGCTCAGCCGCTGAAAGTCCTCCTGCAGGTCCTGCCACCAGGCGTTGACCTCCCGGAGGGGCAGGTCGTCCAGCTGTTCCGCCTTGTATAGATCTTCCCGGATACGGCGGAATGGGCTGGCGGAGAGGCCGGCGGTCCGGGTAGACAGATTTTCCAGCGTAATGGTCAGACGCTCGATCTCGATGGCCGTCTGGGACATCATGTATTGAAACTGCCGGTTTTTGAACTCGGCGATGGTGCGAGGCTTGCGGGGGTCCTGGATGGGTGTGAGGTTTTTCCACTTAACCAGCTGCTGGAGGTCAAGTGCTACCTGTTCAGGAGTATATTGGGCGAACACAGCCTGCTCCCTCAGCAGGATCAGAACAGTGTCCCGGTCCATCTGGTAGTGCATCTTCTGATGTTCCAGATAGAAGATACGCATGATCGTTCGATAGACCCTATAGTTGTCCGCTGAGAGGTATTTAGTCTCTGATATGCTATCTAACAAGTCGGCTTGCAGCATAATCCACCCGCTTTTCACGTTCCAGTTCGTTCTTTCGACTTAATTGTACTATATCTGCTTGGATATTACAATCATATATTCCATTTTCCGCTTCATATAGTTTGATGGAGGCGATTTTAATGAAAGACCCGGTTTTAATTTTAAATGAATCCCGCATGTCGTCTTTAAAGGCTGACTATAAGATAGTTTACCAGACTGTTACCGCCTGGCTTTCAAAGGAGCTTCAAAAATAACGAAATAAAAAGAGAGACAAGGGTTGATAATAGTGTTAGACATGGGTAGGTATACTTGGCCACGGATCACCAGCAGAACTAGTAAGTTTAGGTTCTGCTGGTGTACGCCATGTTTTTAATTATATATATATTCTAGTTGTTTTTTCAAACATTGCATGCTATATTAAATATAGGTTTTAATATGGGTATAAAGATAGAGGTGAGTTTTTGTGCCATTCATGAACGATCCAGATTTCCTGGCGACCTTGGAGCGCATGTATAAAGATGCCAAGTTACTATTTGAGGAGAAAGAATACTATGCTGTTATTTAAGCGGCTATGTTCTGGAATGTGCACTAAAATATATATTATGCACATTTGGACTAAAAGACGATGGGACACGGTATACTATAAATGATGCAAAGCAGTTTACACATAGAATCCAGAATTTAAATCTTGCACTTGAACAATGTATTTCAGCTGGCGCAGGAGTCCCAGCTCAGTATCAGATTATGCCAGAAAACATGTGTCCATATATTTTTACCAGCGTAAACGGTTACCCTTACTGGAATCCAAAATATCGGTACGGTGAGCACCCAATGTGGGCGACTGAGGATTGGAGCAGGCATTACATAGAGGAACTTGATGCCATTTTTGAATTTATTTCATCTGTTGTGTTAGGGGAGGGTTCATAAATGGAGCAGATCGTACATCACGACATTGTCGTATCTCGATCCGTTGAGGTGATTTCTGCTGTTATCAAAGGTCAAGAGGCTGAAGTGTACATCGTTCAAAACATCTACGGAAAACTGATGGTTTATTTAGAAAGCCGAAATTATGAGCTTGTGGATACTATCTCAGCGAAATTGTCTGCCGAAATCGGGTCATGGCTCCTGGGGTGTGATTTTTATGAAGCAAATATTTTCATCAAAACCGAGATTGACAAGCGAAAGAGAAAAACAAAACCGATTTTAGAGCATATTTGGCTATTTGAAAAATTCCTGACGAACTTATATTGGGAAGATCGACAAGAAACTCATTATGATCAAGACAGAGCATGCAAGTTGGTAAGCTTCTACTCGTTCAAGGGAGGGGTCGGTAGAACAACCTCCATGCTTATGGCGGCAATTTCATTGGCCCGTCAAGGAAAACGTGTTATGCTGATTGACTTTGACTTGGAGGCTCCTGGAGTTTCCGGACTGTTTCCGCAGGAATATCTGCCCAAGTATGGCCTGTTAGACTTTCTAATTGAATGCAACACTCTCCAAAGTTCGGAGAGTGAATTTTCAATCGACGAATATATTTATCCAGTAGGAGAATTGTGTCAGGCCACATCTGCAGGCGGAGATATTCATGTCATGCCCGCTTACGGCAGTGCTTTGAAAAATCGTCCTGATCTATACCGCAAAACTTTAATGCGGTTTGATTTGGACATCCCTATGTACTCCCGTGACAAAACACCAATCGATCTGCTTCTCTCAAAATTAACTGATTTTGTTGCGCCAGATATCGTTTTTATTGATACTCGATCTGGAATCCATCAAATAGGCGGGATTACGCTAGCTCGGTATTCAGATTTGGCATTGCTGTTCTTTTATGGCAGCCAGCAAAACGTGGACGGGATGAAAATGGTACTCCCACATATGAAAAAAGCAGGCGTCCCTTTCCTTTTGATCAATGCTAAGGTTCCATCTAATGATGAAGTTGCAAAAATAGAGGAAAGTATTTATATAGAAGGAGCGTATGAAACGCTTTGTGGTTGTGACCCAGAGTACAGTGAAGGAAAAGTGGCTATTGATGATGAAGCCGCAGAACATTTTCCAATAAAGATATCATATAATTCGGCGGCAGAAGTGCTGCAAAATACAGATCAACTTATCCAGGCATTTGAGGAACAAGGTGGTGAGTACAATCATTTAGCTGATACAATTTTAGATGCTGTTTCTTTCAATGCTGATACAAATTCCAAGGTCAATATCTCCGCAGAACTACAAGAAACAATTATTCACGCGTTTTCCAGCATAATGGGAGGCTTAGAAACAGCCGCAGCAGAGGATGAATTTTCTTCACTTGCTGAACTTCGAAATAAGTTTTATCCATTGCAGGCATTTTCATTTATCTTTGATCCAAAGAAATTTTTGATTCAAGGGCAAAAAGGTGTTGGCAAAACGGCACTATTCAGCGCATTGAAGCACAAAAAATACGCTATATCGCTGGCAGAATATTTAGGTATTGATACATCTCAATATGAACGGATGGATTGGCTGGTTGGCACTTCGAATGATACTTCGTATAGTGAAATTTTCCCCCTTTTGACAGAGGGTGAGGCGATCCGTGCATTTTGGTATTTTGAGATTATTAAGGTGTTGGTAGAGTTTGACCCATCGTTAAGAGAAATGATGCCAACATGGGCCTGTGAAGTGACAGATTCTTCTTTGGATCCGGATACCGTTAAAAATCTAAATGCCAATGCAGCATTTCAACTGAGCGAAATTTTGAAAAAGATTGACAAAAAATATACTGCGAGTGGGAAATATATCACGATTATTTATGACGCACTGGATCGTATTGTTTCCCCGAATAGCAGAGGGAGATTTCTCAGTGAGCTAGTCGATATTTGGTATAAAAATATGAGCAGTCTTACCTCAATCCGATGCAAGGTGTTTTTGCGCGAAGATATTTTCGAGCGTGAAATCAATGTAGCTGACAAAGTGAAGCTACGCAATTATTCTTCCTCTATCAAGTGGGAATATGACCAACTTTTTGCTATGGTATGGAAACGGATACTCAGTCAGAGTGAAGAAATATGTAATTGGTACACTAAATCCGCTGGGCGTGAAATGGCGGCAGTTTTAGAAATAGCGGATCAAACAGGATTGGGCTATATTCCGAAGGCGGACGAGCAAATCAATAAAAATCTGTTGGCTGAAATAATTGGTGCTAAAATGGGAAGCGGCAATAAGGCATCCACATATAATTGGTTCAAAAATCGCCTTGCCGATACACGGGGCGTCATTGTCCCGCGTAGCATGATTGACATTTTTTCCAAGGCAGCAATTGTAGAGGAAAAAATGAGGCGGAAAACTCCGTCAGTTACGAAAAGCATCATACGTCCCAGGTGCTTTGAAGATACGTTGGGTGAGGTTTCTGATAAGCGAGTTGCTGACTTGAAAGAAGAGTTCACGGAGTATCGTGATTTCTTTGAAAAACTCAAGAATACGGTACAGCGCTCACCAGTGAACGAAGATTTACTGAAAAACGCTATTGAACAATCTGGTTTGGATAACCCAGTGGAAGAAATTCACAATCTGATTAATATTGGGGTAATCAAGAAATATCAGCGCAGGATAAATAATCCTGTCCGCTATCATTTCCCTGACATCTATTTACATGGATTGGGGTTACAGCGGTCAGGTATGCGCTGAGCGTTCACAATATTTATGGCAAATATGAAAGCAGTAGATGTGTAGTGGCGTCTGCTGCTTTCATATTTGCTGTTATCTGCTCATAAATTTGTAAAAGCCTCACAAGAAATGCTTTTACCGTTTTATCGGCAAAGGCATTTAAAATAATTTCTTGCGTTGTAGCTGCCCGTAGGGTATCATAGTACCGAGCAGTTACGCCTTGAAGGAGGTGTAACAAATCCTTTGTGCGATCTATACACGACTGAGCAAGGAGGACGAAGACAAGCAGCAGCCTGAATCCGAGAGTATCCAGAACCAGAAGTCGCTGCTGACTCGCTACGCCATCGACCACGGGTGGGATATCTACTCCATATTTTGTGATGAAGATTTTTCTGGGGTGGACAGTGACCGCCCCGACTTCAACCGTATGATCGAGGCCGCCAAAGCGAAGAAATTCCAGATCATCCTCTGCAAGAGCCAATCCCGTTTTACCCGGGACATGGAGCTGGTGGAGAAGTACATCCACGGCCTGTTCCCTATCTGGGGCATCCGGTTCATCGCGGTGGCGGACAATGCGGACACCGAGGTCAAGGGCAACAAGAAGGCCCGGCAGATCAACGGCCTGGTGAACGAGTGGTATCTGGAGGACCTGTCGGAAAATGTCCGCATGGTGTTCGACCTGAAACGGCGGGAGGGCAAGTACATCGGCGGCTTTCCCATATATGGCTACCGCAAGGACCCGGTGGACAAAAACCACATCATCCCCGATCCCGAGGCGGCGGAGGTGGTGCGGCAAATCTACCAGTGGTCGCTGGAGGGCCACGGGCGGCAGAACATCGCCTACATGCTGAACCAGCGGGGCATCCCTAACCCCACCCGCTACAAGGCGGAGCGGGGCTGGAGCTGCAACCACCCCATCAAAAACGACTTCGGCCTGTGGAATAAGGTGACTGTTGGTCGAATCCTGACAAACGAGATGTACACCGGTGTCATGATTCAAGGGAAACGTAGGAAGGTCAGCTACAAGTCCACGGTGATTATCGACACACCTGAGAGTGAGTGGTACCGGGTGGATGGCACCCACGAGGCCATCATCGACCGGGCCACCTTCGAGGCCGTCCAGCGGAGCCTGAAGCTGCGCTCCCGGACGGACGGTACGGGCGAGGCCCACCTGCTGTCCGGGCTGGTGAAATGCGCCGACTGCGGCTCCACCATGAGCAAGTGCTCCAACGGCAAACGGGCCTATCTGCGGTGCAAGCTGTACGCCGACAGCGGCAGGGAAAAGCTGTGTACCCGGCACTCGGTGAGGTTGGACCAGCTCATCGACCTGATCTCCGACCGCATCCGGTACTATGTCCAGACCTATTACCAGCTGGACCCCGCGGACCTCCAGCCCCAGCGAGACACCCGCCAGGAGGCCCTGGAGCAGGAGCGAAAGGCCCTGACTGCCCAGCTGGAGAAGCGCAGCCAGGCTCTGAAAACGCTGTACCTGGACCGGGTGGCGGGTATCCTCAGCGAGGGGCAGTTCATAGAGCTGAACCAGACTTTTCTGGATGAAAAAAGCCGCCTGGAACGGCGGCTTGATTCTATCAAGGGGGAACTGGCGGAGCGGGAACAGCCCCAACAGCAGGCGGACCTGATGGAGCGGGCCCGGGAGCTGCTGAAGCTGGAGACCGTCCCCCGAGAGTTGGTGGTGGGACTGGTGGAAAAGATCGAGGTCTGTGAGCGGGACCCGGAGACCGGGCGGCAGGAAATCAGGGTCACTTGGCGGTTTTAAGCTTCCCCTTTGGCGGCGCGGACGATATCCCCCACCCCGTTCAGTACCATAGACGGGCGGTAGGAGAAGGTTTTCAGCGTCTCCGGGGTGGAGATGCCCGACAGAACCAGCACGGTGGACATACCGCTCTCCAGACCGGAGATGATGTCGGTGTCCATCCGGTCGCCCACCATCACTGCGTCCTCCGAGTGGCACTTGAGCAGACGCAGACCGGTGCGCATCATCAGAGGGTTGGGCTTGCCGCAGAAGTAGGCCTTGGTGCCGGTGGCCATCTCGATGGGGGCCACCAGGGCGCCGCAGGCGGGGACGGTGGAGTGCTCCCCCGGTGCGGAGACGTCTGAGTTGGCCCCGATGAGTTTGGCCCCGCCCAGAACCAGGTTGATGGCCTTAGTGATGGTGTTCAAAGAGTAGTTCTGGCTCTCACCGATGACCACGTAGTCGGGGTCGATGTCGTTCATGGTGATGTCCGCATCGTACAGGGCGTTGAGCAGTCCGGCCTCCCCCAGAGCGTACACCGAGCAGCCCGGGGCCTGACTCTTCAAAAAGGCCGCCGTGGCCAGGGCGCTGGTATAGAAGTGCTCCTCGGGCACGTCCAGCCCCATGCGGGCCAGCTTCTGCTGGAGCTCCTTGGGGGTGGAGCCGCTGTTGTTGGTCAGAAAGAGGTAGGACTTTTTCTCCTCGTTGAGCCAACGGATAAACTCCGGGACCCCGGGCAGGACCTGATTGCCGTGGTAGATGACGCCGTCCATATCGCAGATGAAGCCCTTTTTCTTCTGAAAATCAATGGAATACATACTTGTTTTCCTCATTTCTTTGCCGCTGAATCCAACGGTATAATATCCAGGCCAGTATATCAGATCGCGGAGAAATGCGCAAGTGTCCCAAGGGAACCACCACATGGGGCGCTGTCCCATCCACAATAGCGGCGGCCTTATCGGGGAAGACGACAGCATCCAGGGAATCCGGGTCACCGGAGCATAAAATGTACTCGGTCTCCAGTCCGGCCTCCTGGGCCCAGGCGGCGACCTTACGCATCAGGGTGGACTTGCCGCAGCCGGGTCCGCCCTTTAAAATGTAGATGGCTCTGGCCTGTTCCGGGGGGAGCAGGTGGTCGTACAGGGAGTAAAAACCGCTGGGGGAGTTGGCCCCCAGGAAATATTCAATATGTGGCAAAGCAGTCATAAGCGACCCTCCATATCAACAATTTTACGCCTCAGCCTATGCCCGGACAGGCGGTTTTGTGCGAAAAACGGCTGTCAAAAATACATCTCGGGGATTGTATCCCGGTTTTGCTTTTGGTATAATGAGGAAAACTAATCTATAATCCGCCGGGAGTTTCCCGGGGAATCACAGACTAAATTAGGGAAAGGCTGGAAAACCATATGAACAAGCAGTGGACCGATACCTTGCGCGGAGAGATTGAGGACTTCAAAGAGACCATCCGCGCCTTCGACCAGGGGGAAATCGACCGGAAGGCCTACAAGGGCGTGTCCGGCGGCCTGGGCTCCTACGCCCAGCGGGACGCCTCCAAACACATGCTCCGCCTGCGCCTGCCCGGCGGGCGGCTGACCCTGGAGCGGCTGAAATTCCTCACCGAGGTGGTGGAGCGGGAGCAGGTGGGCCGGATGAAGCTGACCACCTGCGAGACCATCCAGCTCCACGACCTGTCGGCCAATCAGGTGCCCGCCCTCATGGCCGAGGCGGTGGGCTGTGAGATCTACACCAAGGGGGGCGGCGGCGACAACCCCCGGAACGTGATGTCCAGCCCCCTCAGCGGCGTCCAGCCCGGCGAGGCCTTCGACGTGGTTCCCTACGCCGAGGCGGTGACCAAATATCTGCTGTCCATCTGCCGGGACATCAAGATGCCCCGCAAGCTGAAAATCGCCTTCTGCAACGGGGTGGACGACAGCGTCCACAGCGCATTCCGGGACATGGGCTTCCTGGCCCAGGAGGACGGCACCTTTGCCCTGCGCGTCGCCGGCGGTCTGGGGGCGGCCCGGCCCTCCATGGGCGTGCTGGTGGAGGAGCATGTCAACCCCAAGGAGGTCCTCTACTACGTCCGGGCCATGGTGGACACCTTCTGTGCCCATGGCAACTATGAGAACCGGGCTAAGGCCCGCACCCGCTATATGCAGGACACCCTGGGCCCCGACGGCCTGAAGGATGCCTTCCTGAAAAACGTGGCCGCCCGGAAGGCGGAGGGCGGCCTGGACCTCACCGATTTGGAGGCCCCCACTAATTGGGTCTGCCTGGACGGTGAGGAGGGGGCCTCATCCCCCCGGGCCATCCCCCAGAAGCAGCCCGGCATGTTCGCCGTGAAGTACCACCCCATCGGGGGCATCCTGCCCGTGGAGAAGCCCCGCCAGCTCTATGAGCTGTTGAAAGACATTCCCGGGGCTGAGATCCGCATCGCCCCCAATGAGACGCTGTATATCATTAACCTGGACGCCGATAAGGCGGAGCAGGTGATTGCCGCCACTGAGGACAGCGCGTCCACCGAGTTTGAACACAGCGTGGCCTGCATCGGCGCGGCCACCTGCCAGCAGGGGGTCCGGGACAGCCAGAGCGTCCTCCGGACGGTGGTGAAGGCCGTCCGTGAGGCCGGCATCCCCGACGGGGCCTTGCCCAAAATCTGCATCTCCGGCTGTCCCTCCAGCTGCGCCGCCCATCAGGCGGGGGCCATGGGCTTCCAGGGGGGCGTGAAGCTGGTGGACCAAAAGCCTCAGCCCGCGTTCAAAATGTTCCTCAGCGGCACGGACGAGCTGGGCGCGGCCCGCTTCGGCCAGGAGGTGGGCACCGTTCTGGAGGCCGACCTTCCCGCCTTGCTGGCAGAGCTGGGCAAGGCGGCGGCCGCCGCCGGACAAGGCTGGGCGCAGTGGTCGGAGAGCCACGCCGCCGAGCGGGATGCCATTATCGCCAAGTACGCATAATTTTCATAACCACCGGCTTCGCCGGTGGTTATTTGAAATCTCGGAGGATACTATGAAACGACGCGTTTTAATCTCTATTCTGTTTTTCTCCCTCCTGCTGTCCGCCTGTGGGGACCGTATCTCCGGACCGGATGGTCCGGAGGCGGGCATTCCGGCCACCTCCTCCGATGGGGAGGGGAAGATATCCTTTGCCGACGCCCTGGGTCAGGACTTTTCCATCGACCCGCCGGAGCGGGCGGCGGTGATGATCGGC
>OFGP01001342.1_pt1 | contig 18500 bp, 15 predicted proteins | sample 1521781 | NCBI WGS metagenome assembly OFGP01 (sample SAMEA3504113, study PRJEB24116) | mouse gut metagenome | biome: mouse gut; feature: mouse-associated habitat; material: faeces | place: Denmark | collected 2011 | reverse complement strand
GGTCCATAGCGGACTCTCACCGCCTAGCTAATACCCATGCCGGGCGCACATAAAATAGAGGTTGAAAGAAAAATTATGTTTTTCTCAACCTCTTCATTATAATTACTTTTTCTTTTTATGAAAGCCAAGAAATGACCAGAAACCACGATGACCACCAGACTTTTTCTTTGGTTTCTTCTCTTCTTTTCGATCTTCTTTGGCAGCTTTTTCAGCGAGAGCCTTTTGTTTAGCAAGAATAGCTTCACGCTTTTGCCGTTCTTTTTCAGCCTCTTTCCGTGCCGCCATAGCCTTTTTAGCCCGCGCTGCCCGTTGCTGAGCAGCTTCTTTCATTAATTGTGGCCGCATCTGTTCCATTGTATCAAACATTGTCGCAACCTTAATAGCTGTCTTGTTAGCTAAGGCTTGATCAGTATTTGAAGCCACTTCAATATTATGGGCTGCTGCAATCTCACGTTCCCAGTATTGTTGTGTCTTAATAGGTAAACCAGTAAACTCCTGGCTCCGTAAGAACTGACCTGCTCGTGATAACTGCATTTTTAAAGAATGCTTATCCGTTTGCTGACCATTTAATGCTTTTCGTGAGTTATAGATCGCCTGATCAACAAGATCGACCATTGCTTGTGGTTCATTATATCCTTCTTTATGCTCTTGAAGGACATCCTCCCCCATTCTAATAGCTTCATCATAAAGGCCTTTAGAACGATCAGTCCCATTAAAGTACTTATATGTTTGCCTTACACGTACTTGATCAGCTACATCTTTACTTAGTTGATCAAAAACTACTTTTTCGTTCATTAGATTTCCACCGCCCGACTTTACTCGTCTACTATTCTTAGTATAGCAGTTATTGATCGCGAACGAAGCTAAAATGTCAATTTTTTTAGAAGATTATCGAAAAATTTACTGGCTAGACGGTATAAACAAAGAGTAATTAAGCCGTTATTACTCCTAATTTTCATCCACTATTCTAAAAAAGGAGGCTGAGAAAAAATTTTGTTTTTTCAACAGCCTCTTTAATCTATACGAACATTATTTAAGATATCGTGGAACTAGCTTCGCGTCGTAACCACAAGGCTCAAGTCTAAGTCCGAACGATAATCAGCCCGTGCCGTGCTAATCACCGTTCTATCCTTAGCCCACCGCCTTGTCGAGAAGGTTAATTCCCACTCACTCCTTATTACCAACTAGCCTTACGAACACCCGGGATTTGGCCCTTGTGTGCTAGTTCACGGAATCTAATCCGTGACATTCCAAACTTACGCATGTAGGCATGTGGTCGGCCATCGTAACGGTCACGGTTGTGAAGACGAACCGCACTAGAGTTACGAGGGAGTTTGGATAAACCGATGTAGTCGCCCTTCGCCTTTAATTCTTTGCGCTTTTCAGCGTATTTCTTTACTAAAGCTTCTTGGTGATGTAATTTAGCAATCTTTGACTTTTTTGCCATTAAGTAGTTCTCCTTTTATATTAAAAACTTTATCTACTATACAATTACTATTTAAAATTAAAACATCTGCGAACTCTTTTCATTTTAATATTATCGCTGATGCTTACAAAAAATACAAGAATTTTGCATTACTCTTTGACTTTTCTTAACCATTTAATTTTTTCGCGTATTTACGGTATTCATCAGCATAATTATACTGATTATTATATTCAGTTAAGAGATCATCATCATGGGTATAAGCCCGCCCCGTCACCATCATCTTCTTGTAAAGGTCACGGTATGGCAAATCACTCTTATCTGCAATTTGTTTTTCTTGATCGCGACTATACCCAATATGGCGGAAGCTAGTTTCGGCTAAACCAATATCATCTACTTCCAAGATTAGATAATGGGCTCGCAAATCACGTTGGAGCGGTTGCCAGTGGTTGAACGGCTCGCCGACTGCTCCGGGATTTAAAACCATGCGTTCATCACTCCCATACCGCAAAAGGTCATGGTGAACATGGGCATAAATGGCCACATCAACTGGTTCGCCAGCGACATTAAACAGCTTATCAAAATTTTCACTAACTTGCGTGGGAAAAAGGTCTTGACCCATATTAAGCCAAGGCAAATTATGGGAGATGCCAAAATTAAGGGGACCCACGCGTTTCGTAACGTGCATCGGCCAACTTGCAATTTCATCAACCATTCCGTCAGGGGCATGTTCCGCAACATACTGGGCTAACCGTGCAAAGTAAATGTGGGAAGGACGTTCCATATCCATCATCCCGCGGGCACCACGCACAACTAGGTCATCCCAGTTTCCTCGTACAATTACTGCCGGCTTCATTTCTTGTAAAATTTCCCAAATTGGTTTTACACTTGGGCCCGGCATCAGTAAATCACCAATAAACCAATATTCATCAACATGTTGTGCTAGGCTATCGCGATACATTGCCTGCAACGCTGTTAGATTTCCGTGCGTATCTGAAAAGACTGCAATCCTCTTTTTCACAGATGATTTCCCCTTTCTTATCTTCATTAATATATTAGCAAATTTTCGAAAAAGAATGCTAAATTAATTTGTATTTTCGAAAGGAATTCCCATATTACAAATTATTTTGTTACAATATAATTTTATGAACAAATCATTTTAGGAGATGATAATTAAAATGGATTCGGAAGTCGCAAGAGGAAAATTTCCTCACGGTTGGCACCGAACTTTTTACACCCTTTGGCTCGGCGCGTTCATCACCGGGATGGGCTACTCGATGACGATGCCGTTTATCTCACTTTTTATTGCAGAATTAGGAAACTTTACGCGTTTTCAGCTCAACATTTACTCCGGACTAGCATTTGGGGTGACCTTCATTAGTCAAGCCATTGTTTCACCATTCTGGGGCAGTTTGGCCGATCGCAAAGGACGAAAACTGATGTGTATGCGGGCATCAGGAGTAATGGCCTGTACAATCTGTGCAATTGGTTTTGCCCAAAGTGTCTGGATGATTATTGGCATGCGGTTCCTTCAAGGAGTCTTTTCCGGCTACATTAATAACGCTACTGCTTTAATGGCTGGCGAAACACCGCATAATAAATCAGGCTGGGTAATGTCAGCGATGACTACTGCGGGGGTGGCCGGCAATTTGGTTGGTCCTTTGCTTGGTGGTTTCCTATCAGGATTGTTTGGGTACCGAATCCCATTTTTCATCACCGGAGCACTAATGTTTTGTGTCTTTCTCAGTACGTGGTTATTGACGGTAGAACATTTTACCCCAATTAAAAAAGAAGCGATGAAGCCAATGAAAGAAATCATTCATAATTTGGATAATCCACCATTGATCTTCGCTATGTTCTTAACCACAATGATTGTTACTTCTTCTACCATGTCAATTGACCCAATTATCAGTTTGTATGTTCGGCAATTGATGGGCGGCCATGGCAATATTGCCTTTGTCGCTGGGATTGTTGCTGCTACTCCAGGACTAGGAACATTGCTTGCCGCTTCAAAGGTTGGTCACACGATGGACCGGATTGGACCAGAAAAAGTATTACAGATTGGGATTCTCACGGCGTTCATTCTTTTTATCCCAATGACCATTACTAAGTCTCCATGGGCTTTGGCATTCTGGCGTTTCTTGCTTGGCTTGGCAAACGCGGCGTTAATGCCTGCTACCCAAACGGTCTTAACTCTTGATGTTCCAACCGAAGCATTTGGCCGAATCTTTAGTTACAATCAATCTTTCCAGGCTGCGGGTGCGGTGTTAGGGTCAATTCTTGGATCATTCATTTCGGGAATTTCTAGTTATGAAATGGTCTTTGTCATTACTGGTTTGACTCTCCTGCTTAACTTTATCTTAGTGATGTTGGTTAGACCAAAGAAGCAACTTACAGAATAACTTAAAGAAAAGAGAAAATCATGGTTCAAACAAATAAATTATTAAATGAACACGAAGTAAATAACTTATTTTCCCGGGTTGCCCCCCGCTATGACTTATTAAACAATGTGATTAGTCTAGGAACGCAGAAAATATGGCGACACGAAATTTTTAACCAGCTTCAAATTAAGCCCACTGATAACGCCTTAGATGTTTGCTGCGGCACTGGAGACCTTGCAATTGCACTGGCTAAGCGAATCTCTAGCGGACGAGTAACTGGGCTTGATTTTAATAAAGAAATGTTGGAAATTGCTAACGAAAAGACAAAGATGATTGGCAACCTTTTCTTAGTCCAAGGGGATGCCATGGCACTGCCGTTTGATGATAACAGTTTCGATATCGTCACCATCGGCTTTGGCTTACGAAATGTCCCAGATGCGAATAAGGCGCTTAGTGAGATTTACCGAGTACTTAAGCCAGGTGGGCAATTTGTTAGCTTGGAAATGTCGCAGCCGACTAATCCAATTATTAAAGTCGGCTGGAAAGCTTACTTTACAGCCTTCCCCTTGATGGCTTCATTAGCTGGTGGACATTACCGCGATTATCAATATTTAAAGAAAACCAGCCAACAATTCGTCTCCGCCCATCAACTTGCGCGAATGATGAAGGCAGTTGGATTTAAGGAAGTCCATTATCAACCATTGAACTTTGGTGCAGCTGCATTACATTTTGGAAATAAGTAGAAAGTAAAAAAATCGGGTCTGAAAAATTCAGAACCCGATTTTTTAAATCAGCCCAATCGCAAACGTTACGACTTGAACCAGTGAGCCAATTAATAGTATTTTAACTGCACATGGGAATGTCTCTTTCTTAACTTGCTTAGCAAATAACATTCTTGTTTGCTTAACCACAAATGGGATAATCAATAAGGTTAACAAGACTGTCCATGGCGTGAAATGAAGAACCACGGCGAAAATAATAGCTAAAAATGCTAAAACGTTCTTAATAGCAAATGCATATAGACCTTTTTTCTGCCCAATAAAGTGAATAACTGTATGACGGCGATTGTCTTCATCTTCACCCGCATCACAAATATTATTTGCTAATAATAGGTTGGAAATCCACAATTCATCCGGTAAAGCAACGAGAAAGACGACCCCGATATTTGCCCAGGACCATGTAAATTGCGGGCCAACATTAATAAAGACAGAAATAAGGGTAATCATGAACCCCATTGTAAATCCCGAGGCAAATTCACCAACTGGCAATCCTGATAAAGGGAAAGGACCAGAAGAGTAAAGAATGCCGATCGCAAAACAAAAGATTCCCATCCATAATAGTGGAAGACCAACGCGGGTAACTAAATAGATTCCGATTAAGCCGGCTACTATACTAAAGGCAAGCAAGAGACCGAGAACTAAGCGCGGTGAAATATTTTCCCGCCCGATAATATTTGTATTTTTCTTATAATCAACGGTATCAATGGCATGGTTATAATCATTATAATTATCCATCATATCAACCGCCATATTGAATAATAGCATTGCAATGAAAAACAGAACTGAATTTAGCAGGTTTAGTGAATGATAATAATAGACACTAAGGCAAACCCCGAGGAGCATCGGTAAGATACTAGCAGTTTTGGCCTTAATTTCTACTAATTCCAAAAAAACATTTAACGACATTTAGTAAATTTTCCTTTCATAATTCCTTAGTTGTTCGGTACAATATAGATGGTACACCATAACAAAGGAATTATCGATTAATGAAACAACATTTTTTCCATACCTATCCGGCGATTAATAACGCTCTAGGTAAAGTAAATCAAACAATTAATGACCGGATTACAATTAAAAATACCCAACTACACGATGCCCTGCAACAGATGGCTTCAAATGGTGGTAAATACCTTCGTCCAGCATTCTTCCTTTTATTTGCAAATATCAATCATCAAACTGTAGCTGAGCAAGAAAAACTAATTAAAATTGCCTCTTCACTTGAGGTTTTACACATGGCTACTTTGATTCATGACGATATTATTGATGATTCACCTAAACGTCGTGGAGCCGTCAGTGTTCAAGCTGCCTTTGGTAAAGATACGGCTGTCTATACTGGAGACTTCCTTTTTACTATCTTCTTTGACCTCCTCGTAGAAACGATGACCGGATCTCCCTATCTGACACGAAACGCCCGGACAATGCGCAAAATTCTTACTGGTGAATTAGGACAGATGGATAATCGCTTTGATCTTGACCAATCATTACTCGATTATTATCGCAATGTAAACGGCAAAACGGCTGCTATTTTTAGTCTTGCCGCTGAAGAAGGAGCCTATTTTGGCCATGGAGATCGTCGGACCATCAACTTAGCAAAACGAATTGGGCAAAACATCGGGATCAGCTTCCAGATATTGGATGATATTCTTGATTATTCGGGGGATGAACGCCTTAACAAACCTGTTTTAGAGGATTTAGCAACTGGTGTTTACTCCCTCCCCCTTCTTTTAACCTTGCAAAATCACCGACATGAATTAGAACCGTTACTTGCCAAAAAACGCCAAATGACGATTGAAGATATGGAAAAAGCCCAAAAGATTGTTGTCACTCATGGCGGTGTTAAAAAGGCGCAAGAAATTGCTACTAAGTTTACACAAAAAGCACAAACCGAAATTGATCAATTAGCAGATAAGCATACCCGAAAGATGTTGAAGTTGGTAGCAGACAAGTTATTGACGAGGGTAAATTAAAATAGAGTTTTAAAAAGGAGCAATCCTCACAGCCGAGATGGCTAAGGGTTACTCCTTTTTATTCGGAATTAATCTTTCCGTTTCTTATTTACTTTTGTTAAACCAAGTGCTGAGAGAAGACCAGCAAAACTGAGACCAATTAAGCTTGATGACTTTTGATTACCAGTTTGCGGCAATTGTTGAGCACCTTGCTTAGTAGTTGGTTGTGTTGATGAAGAATTAGTAGGTTCGACGATAGAAGTTTTGCCCTTCTTGGTAGTGACCTGGGTAGTCATTGGTTGTGGTTCTTCATTCTTTTGTTCACCAGGTAATTGCGTGTTTGATTCAATTGCTGGTTGACTCGTTGGCTGTTCAGTCGGTTGAGCGGTTGGTTGCTCGCTTGGTTGACTTGTTGGCTGCTCAGTCGGTTGAGCGGTTGGCTGTTCGCTCGGTTGAACTGTTGGCTGTGCAGTTGGTTGATTATCCTTCTGTGCCTCTTGTTCAGCAGCTAGTCTACCTTGTGCAACAGTTAAGTCTGATTGAGCTTGCTTAAGCTTTTCTATTGCAGTTATAACCTGAGCATCTGCTTTTTCTTTATTTTTCTTCAAAGAACTCATAATTGATTGTTGAGCATCAACATCCTTAGTTGCTTGCAAAGCTTCATCATTTGCATTATCTAAAGCCTTTTGCGCTTTTTCTAAATTAGTCTTACTATTTTCTAAATTACTCAAAGTTTGATTTAATGCTGTCAATTTATTTTGAGCATTCTTTAAGTCATTATTTTTGGTATTGAGATTATTTTGTGCAGCATCAACACTTGATTGGGCAACTTTAACTTCATCATTTGTTTCGTCTAAGGCCTTTTGTACTTGACTTAAAGCTTCGACTGCCTTGGATTGAGCAGCTTTAGCATCATCTAAGGCTTTTGCTTTTGTACCAACTTTAGCTTGAACATCTGCTAAGGTTTGATTTGCTTGATCTAGTTGTTTTTGTTCAAATTCTAGATTTTCTTGGCCCTTAGCAAGAGCAACTTGCGTATCAGAAATCGCCTTATTAATCTTATCAGAACTATTGTTTAATTCTGCTAGATTAGATTGTAGACTCTGAACGTTATTTTGGGCTGATTTAACTGCATTTTGTGCATTAGTTAAGTTCTGGTTTGCAGTTACTACATTGGCATTAAGAGTTTTAATTTTATCTTCTTGCTTAACGTTTTGTAAGTATGAATGTACTAAATCTTGATAACTATCGAAGTCCATTCCATTAACTGGATTAAATATAATTTCATCCATACTATCTGCATTATTCATCAATGGTTGAATCTCATATTCATTTCCAGCTAATCCAACATAATTAGCATCTGGTTTAATCATGGAAGTATAGTGGCCAATATATACTGGCTTATCCTTCCAAAAATCAACATCCTTTTCCCATTCATCCTGAGTTAGAGGATAATTACTTTCAAAACTATATGTAGCTGCATCTGGATGGTCTTTAATATAGTTGTCAATATCAGCTTTTTCACTCATCCAATTATCAATTGGATTAACGTCTCCAGCTGATATATCTTCTTCATCTTCATAAAACGGACCATATTTAGCAGTTAGTAAAATAGGATGATTAAATTCATCAGAGTAATGTTGAAAATCAGAGCTAAGCATAGCAATAGCTACAGCTGTCAAAGAAATTGATGGGTGACTCAAACCATACTTATCACGATAAGTCATCCAATGCTGATAATATCCTAGAGCCTTTTCTATATTATTTAATGATGTAGAGTCCTTTTCTTGCCCCAAATCAACAGCTTTTTTAGCCCATTCTACAGTAATATCCTGGTAAGCATTTGGTTGACCAGTGATAATGTTATATGCAGTTTGAGCATCTTCTCTTAAACTTTCAGAATTATCTTTATTATCAGCAATTGCCTTAAAGAATCCAGCTGCTCCGCTTGCTTGATCTTGAGCAACTTGATCTTGTAAATCACTGAGCGCTTTTTGCGCAGTTGCTAATGCTTGTTGCTTATCTTTAACATTATTTTGGGCATCTGCTACGTTTTTCTTGGCTGCATCAATTTTATTGTTTAAATCTGCAATTTTCTTCTTATTATCCGCCAAAGCAGTTTGATTTTGTTTTAAAACAGATTCATTACTACTATTCGTCTTTTTTATATTATCTAAAGTAGTTTGAACCTTTTGTACATTTTGTTCCGCTTCATTTAAGCCACTATTTTTAACATCAGCTTCTGCTTTAGAAACGTTATTATCAGCATCTTGTTTTGCTAGATTCTTATCATTGACTAACTTTTGAGCATCAGCCTGTTTTTGCTTAGCATTATTTAATTGACCTTGAGCTTTATTTAATTCTGTATTTGCAGCATTAACATTTCCCTGAGCGTTTTGAATAACTTTTTGTTGATCAGTAATATTTTTCTGTGCTTGTTTAATATTTTCTGGAGTTGCTTGTTGAGCAAGTTTTTCTGCATTATCTAAGTTATTTTGCGCCTGCTTAACAGCATCTTGTTTATTAGCTAAGTTTTTTTGACTATCTGTTAATTTTGATTGCTGTGTAGTATAAGCATTATTTGCTGTTTGCGCTTTCCCCTGAGCGTCTGATAATGCTTGTTCTTTAATATTCACATTTGATTGTGCGTTATTAACCATATTTTGTGCATTGCTTACAGCATCTTGAACCGTTTGCTTATCCAACCCTGCAATAACAGTATTGTTATTAGTTACATCAGCACTCACTTTATTATTAGCACTCGCTAAAGTCGCAGCAGCCAATGTTGCAACAGCTATACTTGTATATCTTAATTTTTTCATTATTTACTCCTCCAACTATTTCCCTAATTTAGTACGCTTACATTCTAGTAAAACAATAACGTTTTTTCAAGTTTCTTTATAATTGTCTATAAACCTATTTATTTTTGATCTATAAAACGTAGTAAGTTATAAAAACTTATAGCTTAACTAACATCTGCAAACATTACAGCTTAGATTAAAACAAAAATGGAACAAGAATTTATGCTCTTGGTCCATTTTTTATCCTTGAACCAAAATCTCAACATCCCACGAATCAAGCATCGTTTCCGGTGAATCGCCAGTCAAAAGATCTCGATAACCCTTTTGAAATTCTACTGGTAATGGTTGTTTACCCTTTCCCATATTAAGGACAAAGTAAATATTCTGACCTGCTGAATTTTGGCGTTTTGTTATCTCCAATTCTGTTCGCTCTTTGACTAACGCGGAAAGGTGCACATCATCAATAATATGCATAATGATCTTACGGAGACTAGCATGGTCAAGGCGACTACCGACATACCATGTTTTCCCCTTTGAATAAGTATTCTCAGTTACCGCGGGAGTCCCAGCATAAAATTCACTAGCGTATTTAGCCAGGACACGAGCGCCTTTAAGCCGAATTAAATCTGCTATTAAATGTCCCGTTAATTCATCCCCGGTCGTCATTGCTAATTTAACATCTTTATCAGGAAGGATTGCATCACTCTCTTCAACCCACAGTCCCATTACATCTTTTAATGGGCCAGGATAACCGCCCGGATAGATATTATCGGATTCATTTACCATTCCGGACATAAAACTAGTAATAAAATTACCACCGTTTGCAACATAGTCCGTAATCTTCTTGCCTAAGCCATCCTTAACCATGTAAAAAACCGGAGCAACTACGAGATCATATTGGCTAAAATCATCGTCAACGGAAATGACATCAGTCGGAATATTCAGTTCATAAAATTGCCGGTAATAATCAAGAATAATTGGTACATATTTTAGGTCCTGAGTAATACCATCGACATACTCAAAAGACCAGAAATTACTCCAGTCAAAGATAAGGGCCACCCGCGCTTTAGTCTGAGAATTCTTAATAACCGGGCCCACTTTTCTTAAATCATGACCTAATTTCGCCACTTCCTTAAATGCCCGGGTATCAGTCCGGTTGGCATGACTAATCACGGCACCATGAAACTTTTCTGATCCGCCCAGTGCCTGCTTCAACTGGAAAAATTGAACGGTATCCGCACCATGCGCAACTGCCTGTAATTCTGTGGCCGCCATCTGCCCCGGACGCTTTAATGGGCTATATGGTTGCCAGTTAACTTGTGATGGCGTGGATTCCATCAACATAAACGGCTGGTGTTTTAAGGAACGCATCAAATCATATAAGAATGCTGGCTGATAAACCGGTGCATCATAAGCCGGATAACTATCATATGATATGATGTCTTGCGCACTCGCCCACTGCTGATAATCAATCATTTTATTGGGCAGACTATGAAAGTTAGTAGTGACTAAGGTCGTTGGATCATACTTTTCGATAATTCGCTTTTCCATCTTAAATAAATCAAGCATTTGGGTCGATTGAAAACGTAAATAATCAATTGAAAGTCCGGCGACAATTGTTTCCGATCCTTCTGGGCCCCATGCATCACCAAGTTCATTAGGCACAACAATCTCATCCCAGTCATGAATTGTATGACTCCACACATTCATATTCCATGCATGATTAAGATTATCTAAGCTTTGATAGCGCGCCTTCAACCATTGCTGAAATTCTGTTTGGCATTCTTCACAATAACAATTGCCACCATATTCATTGTTAACATGCCAAGCAACAATATGCGGATTGCCACTATACCTTTTAGCGAGCTGTTCAACAAGATTTTTCGCTAAGCGCCGGTAATTTTTACTACTTGGGCAAAAGTTATGCCGGGCACCAAATACATGGCGGCGTCCTTGGTAGTCGACCCGCGCAACATCTGGGTATTTCTTAAACATCCAAGCGGGCATCGCGGCGGTTGAAGTTGCAAGAACGATATCAAAATCAGCAGCCATTAATTCTTTGATAATCTTATCAAGCTTAGTAAAATCGTATTTTCCTTCCTGTGGTTCAAGCAAAGCCCACGAAAAAACATTGATCGTGGCGGAATTTATATCTGCCTGCTTAAATACTTTAATATCTTCAGCCCACGTTTCTTCTGGCCACTGTTCCGGATTATAGTCGCCACCGTATAAGAAATGAGGTAATTCTCTCTTCATCATTTTCTCACCTTATTTAAATTCTACTGTTACTACTTTATCGCCATGCTTAACAAGCTTTCCGGGAGTAAAACCAGCTGTTGCTTCAATATTATGCGGTTGCGCAAAGAAAGTAATTACCCAGTCTTCATACCCGCTTCGTTTAATCAATTCACGATCAAAATCAAAGAGTAGCTGACCCTTTTTAACAATTTGACCGTCATTATAATGGGCATTGAAGCCTTCACCACGCATATTTACGGTCCCGACACCAATATGAACAATCATTTCTAACCCCTTGTCAGAAGTAATGCCAAACGCATGACGGGTGCCAAACGTAAAGTTAATCTTCCCGTCAAATGGGGCGTACAATTTATCGCTAGTTGGCTTAATCGCAAAGCCCTTACCGGGGAACGGTTGACCATCACGATCGACAACTTCTTTCATGGCGACTAATTCTCCATCTGTTGGGGCATAAATCGTTTCTTCTTTAAGACCAGTCGATGATGTCGACTCTTCACTTGTCAGTTCTCCTTGTGCCAATTTATCCTTTAATTCTTCAACTACTTCCGCATGAACTTCTTCACTCAATTTCACCTTAAAAAGGAAGACAAAAATTGACAAAACAGCTAATGCCAGTGGGATATAAAAGGCCATACTATCAAAAGTTCGAATATCATGACCTGTCATGTCAGCAGCAGTTGCGCTCCCTGTCATTCCGGCCGCGATTGCGATATAACCGACAAGTCCATTTGAGATTGCCCCTGTTAATTTATCAATCATTGGTCGCACAGCAAGGACAACCGCTTCATTTCGTTGACCAGACTTTAATTGGCCATATTCAATTGCATCCGTTAATGTTAAGACTGTTACCAATTGGGCAAAATTAATGTTAAACAAGACCAATCCAAAGTCCATCATTAAAACATTAGAGCGGGCAAAAATAAAGATTAAATATGCTAAACTCATGCAGACTTGGCCACCAATGAATAACCATTTTCGTGGAATAAATTTATTCAAAATAGGATAAAGGGGACTAGTACAAAAACCGATAATTGTAGCGATGACCCCAACAATCCAGAATTCACCAGGTTTACCAATAACAAACTTGTAAAGGTAAAAAAGGACACCATTAGTTACAACATAGGCACATGAATAAAGTAAATATGCCAAACTTGGCCATAAGATTTGGTCATTGTGAAAAATTGCTGAAAAAACTTCCCGAATAGTTGTCTTATCTTGAGCAGACTTACGAATCACATTGTAATTTTCTTTCGTCCCAACACAAACAACCAAAGCACAGATAACAGCTAATGCCGAAATGATGGCAGCAAAGGCAAACCAACCAGCTGGCCCCTGCCGATGATGACCTGTAGCTAAATAAGTAAAGGTCGTTACAATTGGGACCACGATAATCGTTAAACCATTCCAGCCAAGTGTTCCCGCAAAGGCACCGAGAGCGGTATAAACACCCCGTTCTTCAGAATCTTCACTTAAAGCGGGCACCATTCCCCAATATGAAACATCAGAAAATGAGTAGAAAATATCAAACGTAACGAAAACAATAACAAATAAAATGGCAAAAAGAACCCAATTATATTTTGCTAAGCCAAAGATTCCGGTAAACAGGATTAACAGCAAAATCGCGCTAACGATATTTCCCATTAAAATCCATGGCTTAAATTTTCCCCACCGGGTCTTCGTATTATCAACAATATTTCCTAATAGCGGATCAATTAATAATTCCAAAATCCGGACAGAAACAATCAAACCAGTAATCAACCCAATTAGTTTATTAGCAACCGTTTTACTTAGTCCTGCAAACATTCCGCTTGTGACAAAGATAATAAAGTAAGTACTCATTACCCCATAAAATGCGGAGTGCCCTAGGTTACCAAAGCAAAACGAAGCGCGAGAAATAAGCTGCTTCCCCGTTAGCTTATGGCTATGTGTCATATTTACAACCTCCAAACTACAGCTTTCTGTAATCGCTTACAAATACATTATAATTCTTTAGTTTGTTTTAGTAAATATTTATTTAAAAAGTAAAATCATTACTAGTGAAGATATAAAAAGTAGCTAATCCGTGAATCGCTGATACGAATACTGACTAGCTACTTATTTTCTTTAGGAAAGCTTTTACGAAAAACAATATCGGTATTTACTGTCAGATGAACGTGCGGACGCTGGGGATGGGTTATTAAATCTTGGAGAAGGTTAATCGCCATCCGGCTAAGCGTCTCTTGGTTGATATCGTAGGACGTTAACGGCGGTGAAACATACTTAGCAACTTCACTGTTATTGATGCTAATCACGACAGTATCCCGTGGCACAATTACCCCTGCTTCATTAAAAGCCTGGAGAACACCAACACTTAACGTATCAGAGGCAATAATAAAGGCTTCCGGTAAATTACCACCGCTTTGTTCAAGAACCCGTTTACCAAGTTGATAACCGTTTTTAACATTAAATGGTCCGTCCACATATAATGGCGCCTCTTCTATTCCTTGCATCCCTGTAAATTCACGAAAGGCGATTTCACGGGCATCTGCTTGTTGAACATTATTGAGATTGAGCCCTTTTCCACCAATAAAACCGATCCGTTCATATCCTGCTTCTGTAAGGCGGCGGAGAGCATCTTGAATTGTTAGCTCTAGGTTAGGCTGGACAGAATCAAATAATTGCGGCATCGGATTTATATCAACAAAAACCCCATGTGGTAAGTATTGATGGAGTTCGATAAGCTGGTCTTGCGTTACCCGGTCCGCACCCACGCCAATAAATCCTTGGAACGAATCAGCCGCCGCAATTAAATCTTTGATATTACTAAAGATTTCAACTTGCGCTCCCGCCTCATCGACTTCTTTAATAATTGCATTGCGCAAAAACGCAAAATATTCATCTTGCAGTTGTTCTTTACCGCTTACCCGATACAATAAAGCAAGATTAGGACGGATTGGTTGCTGCTGAGAGTTTTTCTTGTGGTTGTTCCAATAGCCAAGCTCGTTAGCCACCGTCATGATCTTATTGCGGGTGCTTGGACTGATCGATAAATTTTGGTCATTATTCAAAAGGCGCGATACAGTTGCTGGTGAATATCCTGATTTTTCCGCAATTTCTTTAATTGTCGCCATCATTTTTCACCTCTTTTAGTAATGGGTTTAATGAACTACACACTGACTAAAGTCAGTGGTTTCTGGGAACACGAAGTAGTATTTAGGATGTTGTATCAGTATTCTGAAGACCTAACTTACAGAACTCCGTTCTTTTACCAAGGCTAGTCCCTAGCCGTTAGCTTTTAATCCCTTATGAAGAATATTAATTGCCGCATTAATATCCCGGTCGTGATGGACTCCACACTTAGAACAAGTCCATTCACGGATTTTTAAGGGTTTGGGTCCATTATGGTACCCACAACTAGAACATATCTGGCTAGTGTAGTTTGGTTTAACTATAATAAGCTGTCTGCCATACCAAGCACATTTGTATTCCAACATAGTTCGGAGCTGGTACCAACTTGCATTAGCAATTGATTTAGCCAAGTGGTGGTTCTTTTGAAGATTTTTGGTTTTCAAGTCTTCAATCACAATCACGTCATATTGTTTGACTAGCTCAGTTGTTAATTTCTGCAAGTTATCTTGACGCTTGTTAGCTACTTTAGCTTGATAGCGAGCCTTATACCGGCGAGCCCGTTGCCAATTCTGGTAGTCATTGAGCTCTTCCTTAACCGTCTTGTGATTATGGTTCCATTGCCGAACGGCAATGGTAGCACGGTACTTACGCTTGGCATAAGCGCTTTGCCATTTATTGACCTGTTTATCCAGCCATTTAGCATTGAACGTGCCATATTTAACGCCATCAGAACTGATTGCCAAATCTGCTAAGCCCACATCAAGGCCAACGACCTTGCCCGTCTTGGGAAGTAGCTCCGGTGCTGGAACTTCAACCTGCAATGATAAATAGTAGCGCCCCGTAGCGTCGTAGCTGACCGTATAGCGTTTGATCTTGGTGTCTACTAGCTGATTAGTCTTACTAGTTTTAATATAGCCGATTTTAGGCAATTTGAGACACCGTTTAGCTACTACACTGACTTTGCTTTTCCCGGTATAAGCCTGTTTGGTGGCTTTACGTGACTTAAACCTTGGGTAACCACCACGGTGTTTGAACAGCATTTGAAAAGATTGATTAAGTTTGTGATTGACTACCTGTAAGCTGGTTGAATCACTTTCTTTTAGAAATGGGTATTCATTTTTCAGCACTTTTAGAAGAGTGTCCATTCCGTAGCCGTTAATGAAAGACGCCCTGGGGTTATTTTGATAACGTGTCTTTGCCATGCTTAACATTTGATTCCATACAAAGCGATCGTTCCCAAACATCTGCCAGAGTTTATCTTTCTGCCCCCGGTTCGGGTATAGGCGGAGCTTAACCCCTTTAATAATCTGATCCATAGCTTTCACCTCCTCTTATAACAATTTTACCATCATGTGGCATTCATCCCATGACTAAAGTCACGGGCTTTCTGCCACCTATCATAAGTAAATATTATACACTAGTTTGAAAAGAAAACGAAAAAAGCCCGCTGAAGTTGACGGGGAAATTTGAAGCATATTTAAGATTTTTCTCAGCCGTGAGTTCGACTAATATTTATCATCTAAAATCTTCATTGGAGTTCCAGGACATCTTCCCAGATTCTAAACATTATTGATTTGAAGTACATCTAAAACGGAGGTATTACATGAATGCACAATAATCTAGTTCTAAACATTATTGATTTGAAGTACATCTAAAACTGGGGTGGCAACGAAATCTTGTGGTACGTAGTTCTAAACATTATTGATTTGAAGTACATCTAAAACAGTTGGCTCTTGCTTATAAACATTAAAGGTGTTCTAAACATTATTGATTTGAAGTACATCTAAAACCAACTTGAGTAGTAATTGCCGAGCCTCCTAGTTCTAAACATTATTGATTTGAAGTACATCTAAAACCATTATTTTCTAATTTTGAATTAATAGTTTATAACTTCCAATCAACAAAATCCTTGTCAATATAATAAAAATCCGCATTTCCATAGTATTTACGATTATCTATTTCTGTGAATTCTATTAATAAAACAGGAATTTTCAATTCAATGTTTAGTTGTTGTAGTTCGTTAAATTGAGCTGAATCTAGGTAATTAGCGACATTACTTAACCCAACACATGAACTATCAGCACATTCTAAATGTAACTTTAAATCTGTTTTTATTATATCATAAGGGCTTTGCTGAACTAATGGTGAAAATTTAATCTTACAATAATTTAATAATCGTTTGATGTCACCATCGTAACGAACTTCGAGCGGTAAATCTGTCATAAATAAAATTTCTTGAACATTCGAATAAAGCCGACGTGCTTCAGCATCTAGCAAATGACGATCCTCTTCTGTTAAATTTTTTATTATTGACTTTACAATTTCCGTTGAATAAATTGTTGCTAAATTATTATTCGCAACCAAGTCACCATCCCAATCAATTGCCTTTTCGGGATCTAAGTCTTGATAATCATCATCTAAAATAGTTAGTCTATCATTGAATCCTTGCAATCCCCGAATCAACTCAAAATAAGTTTTTCGGTTATTTGTTGCCAATACTGTAAATTTCCCTTTATCTATTTGAACTGGTGGATGACCTTTATAAACGAGTTTCATAGAATAATTGTCCTTCCTGATAAATTCCGTACATCTTTACTACTCTCTCCTAGAAGAAAATGCATATCATTATATTGTTTTTCCGTCATAATCATCGATTGAATCGTTCCTGTCTCAGGTAAAAAAGTGCTGATTCTTTTTTCAATAAATTGAGCTGATTTTTTGTTGACACAAACCCGCACATATACCGAATATTGAATCATCAAAAAGCCTTCATTTATTAATCGTTTACGAAATTGACGATATTCTCTCCTCTCCTTACTTGTTTCTACTGGTAAATCAAACATGATTAATAAGCGCATTATTTGGTACCTCATTATTAAATTTCATCTCAATCTTTATTTCTTTACTTTTTTCACTTAAATAATTTAAACATTGGCTTACATATAAATTAATTGCATTTCGTACTAACATCTTTTTATCATTGAATGTTATTTCTAAATTTAATGAGTCTACTAATCCAAACTTCACATCTGGAGTTAATTCAGTAAAATTTTGATTAGCCACCCAATAATCAATTACTGGTCTAAATGGCTCCATCAAATCTGAGCCAAGATTAAATTGATTTTCAGTGTTTTGATGATGAATTCCTAACTGAGTTAAGTAGCCTTTTGTTACAATTGCCCGATTTATCGTCGATAGTAAAATTGAATACCCGTAATTCAACGCCGCATTAACCGCCGTCATTGATCGTCGAGAAAATTTCTCATTTTCAAATAACAACGGAAAATATTTTCTGGCTACTACAGCCTCACGATTAGTCTCATCATTTAATTCGAGCTGATTTAGTTCATCTGATATTAGGCTAATGTCGTGTCCATAGATATCAAGAACCTGTAACTGATTAATAATTTTAGCAGCTACTATTTTTGTCCATAAAATTTCTTTTCGGTGTTTTGCCCAATGAAATTCATTTTCGATTAATTCATATGACCGATTGTTAGGATAATAACTAACTGTTTCACAAATTGGCTGTAATGTATTATCTACAAAGATAACCTTAGCCTCCCTTTTTGCCAACTCACTCAATAATGCAGATGTGATAACTGCTTGAGTAGTGGAAACTAATAGCAGTTCAATATCCTCTATTGGAATTTGATTAATTCCGTCGTTAGTTTGTACCACCATTAAATGTGATGTATACGATAATTTTGCGTGTTGCGTAACAATAACAGAACGCCATCCCATCTTTTGTTAGTGTAAGATTTTCATAGGTTGGATGAATAATTCATCTGGTCGTGGAAATC
>OFGP01001333.1_pt1 | contig 18552 bp, 20 predicted proteins | sample 1521781 | NCBI WGS metagenome assembly OFGP01 (sample SAMEA3504113, study PRJEB24116) | mouse gut metagenome | biome: mouse gut; feature: mouse-associated habitat; material: faeces | place: Denmark | collected 2011 | reverse complement strand
TTGTCATGGCGGGGGCCTGGGGCAATATGCTGGACCGGCTGAGACTTTCTTATGTGGTGGATTTTTTTTACTTTAAACTGATTGATTTTCCCGTCTTCAATGTGGCGGATATTTATGTAAGCGTTGCTGTGGCAGTTTTTGCGCTTTTGATTTTCTTTTTCTATACGGATGAGGACCTGCAGAAACTGTTTGTAAAAAATCCCGGAGAAGAAAGGGGAGCAGGCGATGAATAAGATCAGTCTGTCGGTGGACGAAAGTCATGCAGAAGAGCGGGCAGATCAGTTTTTGCATGCCATGCTGCCGAATCAGTCCAGATCTTATCTTCAGAAGCTGATCAAAGATGGCAGTGTGCTGGTAAATGGCAGGCAGATAAAAGCCAGCTACCGGATGGAAGAAGAAGATCTGGTGGAACTGAAGATGCCGGATCTGAAGGAACTGGAGGTCATAGCAGAGGATATTCCCCTTTCCATCCTTTATGAAGATGCAGATCTTCTGATTGTTGACAAGCCCAAGGGGATGGTGGTGCATCCGTCTGCAGGGCATCAGACAGGAACCTTGGTCAATGCAGTGCTGTTTCACTGTCAGGGTCAGCTTTCCGGGATCAATGGTGTCATGCGTCCGGGGATTGTGCATCGGATTGACAGGGATACTACAGGTGCTCTGGTGGTCTGCAAAAATGACCATGCCCATTGTCACGTGGCGGCACAGTTAAAGGAACATTCCATTAACCGCCGATATCTGGCGGTGGTGGAAGGTGTGATCAAAGAAGAGGAGGGCTGTGTGGATGCGCCAATCGGGCGGCATCCAACGGAGCGTAAAAAGATGGCCTGCGGGGTAAAGAACGGAAAGCGGGCAGTGACCCATTACCGGGTGCTTGAGCGGTATCGAAACCATACGCTGGTTGAGTGCCGTCTGGAGACCGGGCGTACCCATCAGATCCGGGTGCATATGGCTTCCATCCACCACCCTGTCTTAGGAGATCCGGTATATGGACCAGCCAGGAGTAAAAATCCATTTCATCTGGAAGGGCAGGCTCTGCATGCCCGGATATTGGGACTGATCCATCCGTCCACCGGAGTATATGTGGAAGCAAAAGCTCCTCTTCCAGAGTATTTTGAGCTTCTGCTGAAAAAATTATGAAAGGATCAAGATTCCCTTGTCTACGGAGGGCATCAAAAGACTTGCCGGAAAAAATGAAAAGCGAGGGTCCGCTTCGGCGGACTTTTTTGCGGGGGATTTTACAGCGTTTACATTTGGGATTTCCTGTGGTATAATCAGAAAAGCAGATGATTTGTCCATAAAAGGTGGAGTACACAGCATAACCAGGAGGGAGATATGAAGACATTTCAGTATACGATCAAAGAGGAGCTTGGAATGCATGCGCGGGCGGCGGGAGTGGTCCTTCAGCTTGCCAAAGAATTCAAAAGCAGCATCGTGATCGCCAACAAGGGGAAAGAAGGAGACCTGAAAAAGCTGTTGTCCGTAATTGATCTGGATATCCTGTACCAGGACACCGTGACGGTGACGGTGGAAGGGCCAGATGAGGATGTCGCAGCAGAAGAGATGCTGGCATTTTTTGAAGAAAACCTTTAAGGTGCAAAGAATCATCGAAAGAAAGCAGAAGGGCTGGTCCTTTGGGACGGGTCCTTTTTACTGGATGTGTTGACATAAGAAAAACGATAAGATCAGATAGAAGGACAGGATAAGGATATGAGTAGAACCAGACAATCCGAGAGCAGAAGGAAGACAACTGGGGGAAAAAGGAGCGTGGAAAAAAAGAAAAGCAGTGCAAGAAGAGTATCAGAACCGTCAGAGGGAGGAATCTGGGCGGAAGTCCGGCTGGTGGTGTTGATCATTGTATCGGTGCTGCTGTTTTTCAGCAATTTTGGATTCGGCGGAAAAGTGGGAGGCTTTATGAGCCATGTTTTATTTGGCTATGTGGGAATCTTTGCGTATCTGTTTCCGGTTGTGATGCTTTTTCTTTTGCTTTTTTCTCTTGCTAATCGGGAGAATCTGATCGCGACGATCAAGATTGTGGGAGCAGTCCTAGGCTGTGTGACGCTGGTTGCACTTTTGCATCTTTTTACCATGGGGAAAAGCGATGCTTCCGGCTGGCAGGAGATCTATGAATACTGTTCAGAGTACAAAACGGGCGGAGGCGTGATCGGCGGTCTGGTGTCCGGGCTTTTAAAAGAGGCATTTGGCACGATTGGGGCATATCTGGTGCTGATTGGAATCCTGATCATCTGTATCGTGATCGTTACGGAGCGTTCTTTTGTGAAAGGAATGTCAAAGGGCAGTAAAAAAGTATATGAATCTGCAAGACAGGATATGGAGCGGCGCAGGGAAGAAGCGGCAGAGCGCAGGGTGCAGAAAAGAACAGCCCAAAAAGAACAGCGCATGGAGCGGAAAGTCAGCGGGGTCTCTTCGGATCTTTTGATTCCCAGGCAGCCGTCTCTTGGAATTCAGGAAATTGAGACAGAGGAGCCGGTGCTTTTGGAAGAACCAGAGGAAGAGTTCCTTCCGGTGCACAAGCCGGCACCCCAAAAGAAAAAGCAGGAGGAAGCACCAATCATTCAGCCGGATCTGGGAGGCATAGAGGAAATCTCTTTCAGCGAAGAGGACCTGCTGAAAAATGCACTGAGCCGCCGAGAACTACAGGCAAATAAAATGCAGGAAAAGGCAGTGGTGGAAGAAAAGCCTTTGACAGAGCCCGAAGAAGAAATCCCAAAACCGGAGCCTGCAGCCGTGCATACCAAAGATTCTCAGGAATATCAGTTTCCGTCTTTGTCTCTTTTGAAAGCAGCCAAAAAGACCAGCGGGAAAAAAGACAGTTCGATGGCACTGCAGGAGACAGCCAGACATCTCCAGCAGATCATGGAGGATTTTGGGGTCAATGCGACGGTGACCAATGTAAGCCAGGGGCCGTCCGTGACCAGATTTGAGGTGCAGCCAGCTCATGGGGTGAAGGTGAGCAAGATCATCTCTCTTTCCGATGACATTAAACTGAATCTGGCAGTTCCGGATATCCGTATGGAAGCGCCGATTCCTGGAAAAGCAGCTGTGGGGATTGAAGTGCCCAACAAGGAAAATTCTGTGGTGATGATCCGGGAGCTTTTTGAAGCAAAAGAATTTCAGGATCATCCCTCCCGGATTGCGTTTGCGGTTGGAAAAGACATCGGCGGCAATATTATGGTTACAGATATTGCCAAGATGCCCCATCTATTGATTGCAGGAGCCACCGGATCTGGAAAATCTGTATGTATCAATACATTGATTATGAGCATTCTGTACAAAGCCCGGCCCGATGAGGTGAAACTGATCATGATTGATCCCAAAGTGGTGGAGCTTAGTACTTACAACGGGATCCCCCATCTTTTGATTCCGGTGGTAACCGATCCGAAGAAAGCGGCGGGAGCGCTGAACTGGGCAGTGACCGAGATGATGGGCCGGTACAATAAATTTGCAGAGCTGAATGTCCGCAATGTGGAAGGTTACAACAGTAAGATTGATTCCATCGCAGAGATTGAGGATGACAAAAAGCCGGAGAAGATGCCCCAGATCGTCATTATCGTCGACGAGCTGGCGGATCTTATGATGGTGGCTCCGGGAGAAGTGGAGGACGCCATCTGCCGCCTGGCACAGCTTGCGAGAGCGGCAGGGATTCATCTGATCATCGCTACCCAGCGGCCCTCTGTCAACGTCATCACAGGTCTGATCAAGGCAAATATGCCTTCCCGGATTGCTTTTGCAGTGTCTTCCGGTGTGGATTCCAGAACTATATTGGATATGAACGGTGCAGAGAAGCTTCTTGGAAAAGGTGATATGCTCTTTTCTCCGTATGGGCTGCCCAAACCCCTTCGGGTACAGGGCGCTTTTGTGTCGGATGCGGAAGTGGGGGCCGTGGTGGAATTTTTAAGCAGCCAGAGTAAATCCTCAGATCCGCAGGCGGAATTTCATATGGAAGAGCAGATGAAGCAGATGCAGGCAGCCCTGGAAAGTGCCGCGCTCCCTGAAGCAGGAGGCGGAAGTGACCGGGATGTCCTGTTTGCCGAAGCGGGAAAATTTATCATCGACAAGGAAAAAGCTTCTATTGGTATGCTTCAGCGCTGGTTTAAGATTGGTTTTAACCGGGCTGCAAGGATTATGGACCAGCTTGCGGATGCAGGCGTTGTGGGAGAAGAAGAGGGCACAAAGCCGAGGAAGGTGCTGATGTCCATGGAGGAATTTGAACAGTACATAGAAGAGTACCTGTGAAATACCGCTGTTTCCTGACAAAGCGGGTGAAGCCAGGAAAGAAAGGAACGAGATCCGGATATGATATGTCAGAAATGCGGAACCCTTGTGCCGGATGGAAAAATCTATTGTGAGAAGTGCGGAAGTGCGATTCAGATGGTACCGGACTACAATCCGGAGGAAGACTTTACCATCGGTTCTGATGAAAGAAAAACGGAAGAGGAAAACCAGGCGGCAAAACAGCCCTGGTGGTATCGATACCGGTATGGGATCCTTGGGGTATGTCTGGTCCTTCTGGGAGGGACAGCCTTTGGGTCTGCCTACCGACATATGGCGGATCCGGAGGATACACTGACAGAACCGGAAGTTGTGGAACTTTTAAAAAGACCACAGTTTGGTGTACAGCCGGGAACCTATAATTATTCGCCCATGCTGACCCTGTCCCACGAGGAAGAGGCTCAGGGAGAAATTTACTACACCATCGACGGTACAACTCCGGACCGAAACAGCAGTCCGTATCAGGGAGCTATTTCCATAGGAGAAGGGACGACGGTAGTCCGTGCAGTTTTCGTTCGTTATGATGGCGTGTTCAGTGAAGAAGCAGTGGGGACTTATGAAGTGGTGTTTGATTATCCAGACGAACCGGTATTCAGTGTTCCGGCGGGAAGCTATGAACACAGTTTTTCGGTTACCATGACTACGGAAGAAGGCTGCAGGATCTATTATACAACAAATGGGGAAGAACCAGGGTATGATTCAAAACTCTATAGGGGAGCCGTCTATATCCCCTATGGTCTTACTGTGCTGCAGGCGGTGGCGGTGGATGAGGACGGAGGGATGAGCGGAATTGTGGAGGCTGTCTACGATGTATCTGGGCAGCAGGTCCCTTTGGTGGAAGAACCGCCGCCTGAGGTGCAAGAAGATGCTGTAATTCCGTAAATTTTTGTTGAAAAATTGGCAGTTTTGCATTATGATAAGAAAGAGCGGTTTGTAGTTATTGGATAAAATTACCAAGAGCAAAAAACAACATTTGGCTGAATTACATTTGGAAGGATTTTTGGACTTTGGGGTGTTTGCAAGTCAGATGTGGAACTAAAAATAGGAGGAAGCGTATGTTTAAAATTTTGGAAGCAGAGCAGCTCTCTGCAAGCGTCTACAAGCAGGTGATCCATGCGCCGCGTGTAGCAAAGTCCTGTGAGCCGGGACAGTTTATCATCGTAAGAGTGGATGAAACCGCGGAACGCATTCCGCTGACCATCTGTGATTATGACAGGGAAGCAGGGACGATTACACTGGCGTTCCAGCCAATCGGAGTATCCACACACAAGCTGGTAGCGTTGAAGGCAGGGGATGAGATCGCGGATTTTGTAGGTCCCCTTGGCCGTCCATCCGAGCTTGTGACGGATGATTTTGAAGAAGTTAAGAAGAAAAAAGTCGTCTTTATCGCAGGTGGTGTAGGTACTGCTCCGGTTTATCCTCAGGCAAAATGGCTGCATGATCACGGAATTGAGTGTGATATCATCGTGGGAGCAAGGACAAAGGAACTTCTGATTCTGGAAGAGGAGATGAGTAAGGTCGGCAATCTGTATCTGTGTACGGATGATGGAAGTTATGGTTTCCACGGGGTCGGCACGGCCATGCTGGAGAAGCTGGTGAGTGAGGGACATCACTATGATCTTTGTGTGGCGATCGGACCGATGATTATGATGAAGTTCGCATGTATGACCACCAAAAAGCTTGGGATCCCCACGATCGTCAGTATGAATCCCATCATGGTGGATGGAACCGGTATGTGCGGTGCCTGTCGTGTTCTGGTAGGGGATGAAGTAAAATTTGCCTGTGTGGACGGTCCGGAGTTTGATGGACACAAGATTGACTTTGAACAGGCGATGAAGAGAGCGGCGATGTACAAGACAGAAGAAGGAAGGCGCCTTTTGAAGTTCCAGGAGGGCGACACCCACCACGGCGGCTGCGGAAATTGCGGAGGTGACAAATAATGGCAGATGTATTAAAGAAAATACCAGTCAGAGAGCAGGATCCCAAGGTTCGTGCTACGAACTTTGATGAGGTGTGCTATGGTTATAATAAAGAAGAAGCAGTAGAAGAGTCACAGCGCTGTATTACCTGCAAGAATGCAAAGTGTGTGGAAGGATGTCCGGTATCCATTGATATTCCGGCATTTATCGCGGCAGTGAAAGAAGAAAAGTTCGAGGAAGCATTTCAGATTATCAGCAAGTCTTCCGCACTTCCGGCAGTTTGTGGACGTGTATGTCCGCAGGAGAGCCAGTGTGAAGGAAAATGTATTCGCGGCAAGAAAGGGGATCCCATTTCCATCGGCAAGCTGGAGCGCTTTGTGGCTGACTGGGCACGGGAGAATGGCATTAAGCCTTCGGCACCGGCAGAGAAAAACGGCAGGAAGGTAGCTGTTATCGGTTCTGGTCCTTCCGGACTGACCTGTGCAGGTGATCTGGCGAAGCTTGGTTATGATGTGACCATTTTTGAGGCATTACATAAAGCAGGCGGCGTTCTGGTGTATGGTATTCCAGAGTTCCGTCTTCCCAAAGACCGGGTAGTGGGACCGGAAGTGGAGAATGTCAAAGCGCTGGGTGTAAAGATTGAGACTGACGTGATTGTGGGCCGGACTGTGAAGTTGGATGATCTGATTGAGGATGAAGGTTTTGATGCAGTGTTCATCGGATCCGGTGCGGGACTTCCTAAGTTCATGGGAATCCCGGGTGAAACTGCCTGCGGCGTACTTTCCGCCAACGAGTATCTGACCAGGAATAACCTGATGAAAGCGTTCCATGAAGATTACGACACTCCCATCGTGCGGGGAGAGAAAGTCGTCGTGGTCGGCGGTGGCAACGTGGCCATGGATGCAGCCCGTACTGCCCTTCGTCTGGGCGCAGAAACGCATATCGTATACAGAAGAAGTGAAGAAGAGCTTCCGGCCCGTGTGGAAGAAGTGCATCATGCCAAGGAAGAAGGCATTATCTTTGACCTTCTGACCAACCCGGTGGAGATTCTCGTAAACGAGAATGACTGGGTGACAGGGATCAAATGTATTCGTATGGAGCTTGGAGAGCCGGATGCTTCCGGCAGACGCCGTCCGGTGGAAGTTCCGGGTTCCGAGTTCATAATAGAATGTGATACGGTGATCATGTCTCTTGGTACTTCTCCGAATCCGCTGATCTCTTCCACCACCAAAGGTTTGGAGATCAACAGGAGACAGTGTATTGTTGCCACGGAAGATACCGGAGCCACCTCCAAAGAAGGGGTCTATGCGGGCGGTGACGCCGTGACCGGTGCAGCGACCGTCATCCTGGCCATGGGTGCAGGCAAAGCAGCAGCAAAAGGTATTCATGAGTATCTGAGTGCCAAATAAAATGAAATTTTAAAGCATACAGAATCAGGCAGCACAGGCGATTGGTAACAGAATCGCTGTGCTGCCTGATTTGTGTTTAAAAAAGTTCATTGTAAAAGTCTTCGGTCAACTGCTCTGCATAAGCATCGTCTACTTCCGGAAAAGCAGGCATCAGACGCTTGCGGATGGCTTCAGAGACGAGAAAATAGTGCATCTCCTCTGGTGTGTCCTCCGGGATTCCATCAGTCAGTTCTTCCAAAGTCAGGTGTTCTTTTGCCCATTCTTTGATGCGGGTCTCTAGATCATCCTCCCTGGAAATGTCGTCCAGCATCTTCATGGCATTTTTAAAGGAAGCGACAGCAAAGATTAAAAAGAGGAAAAACATTCCCTCCATGACTGCAAGGGAAAAGGTATTCAGTGGAAGCCGGATGATACCAAGGAGTGCCAGTGTGATGAAGGCAAAACCGACTGCGCCGACGATCAGAAAGGTCCAGGCGGAGGAGCGGGTATCAGCGTGACGCTCCTTTGCAGAGACATGGGTGTTCATCTGGCTGGCAGAGGCTGTACGTGCAGCAAGGTCCGCCAGTTCTTCCGCCGGGATCGGAACAGGCACCGGTTCCTCCTCTGGATCTTCGACCAGCTCGTCCACCAGATCCACATCACAGTCAGGACAGTGGGTCTTTCCTTCTATATATTCATTTTTGCATACAGGACACCAGGGCATGGGAGTCCCTCCTTTCTGACGATGATTCGTTATCATTCATTATACTGAAAGATGCCGCCAAACACAACCCGGAATTACATTTTCACTCTTGCCGGCCGGACCGGGAATGGGTAAAATAGTAGGAGAAGAACGGGGAGGACTTAAAAAGCGGATGAAGATAACAGTCATTGCAGTGGGAAAAATAAAAGAAAAGTATTTTACGGGCGCGGTGGAAGAATATGCCAAACGGCTTGGCCGGTTTTGCAAACTGGAGTTGATTGAGGTGGCGGATGAGCAGACGCCGGAGGGCGCCAGCGAGGCGCAAAAGATACAGATCAAGGAAAAAGAAGGCGGGCGCATCCTGAAAAAACTGCCGGTGGGCGCTTATACGGTGGCTCTTGCCATCGACGGAACCATGCCGGATTCGGTGGAACTGTCCAGACAGATGGAGCGCTGGAATATTAACGGCATCAGTCATGTGGTGTTTCTGATCGGCGGGTCCCTTGGGCTGTCCGGTGAAGTACTTGCCCGGGCAGAGTACCAACTGAGCTTTTCCAAAATGACCTTTCCCCATCAGCTCATGCGGGTGATTCTGCTCGAGCAGCTGTACCGCTCATTTATGATCCGAAGCGGGGCACCGTACCATAAATAAAGGCGAAAAGGAACGAATATTCTTGGGAACAATGGATGATGTCAGCAGGGAATTAAAGGCATTTCTGGACTATGTGGCAGGGCAGAGCATAAAAGGTGTTCTGCCTTTTTGCATCCCTGCTTTTTGTGAAGCCATATGCAAAATCAAATACCCCACTGCAAGCAACGGGGTATTTGACCTTGCGGCAGTCACCAAATGTCTGCAAGCAGCCACTTGGCTCGTTGCACGCGGGAATAAATAAAGAAGGAATGTTACCTTTTCCCTTTTTTGAGCCTCTAATAAATGTAAACAAACATGTTTGGTCATTACGATCAGAGCGAAAGGCGGTGAAGATTTTGGATGATTTAAAAATTGAGCTGGTAAAACAGGCGCAGAGCGGCAAAAGAGAAGCGATGGAACGACTGTTTCTTGGAGAAAGTGAGTATTTGTATAAGATGGCTTTTCTGTACATGAAAAATAAGGAGGACAGTCTGGACCTGGTTCAGGAATGTATCCTGCGCTGTATTGCATCCTTGAAAAGGCTGAAGCACCCCCGATATTTCCGCACATGGATGACCAGGATTCTGATCAACTGCGCTCATGAAGAATGGGAGAGACGCGGAAAATACGATTTGGCAGAGGATACGGTCTTTGCAGCAGGCGAATCGTTTCCCAAAGAAGAAACACTGGATCTGTACCGGGCTATTGACCATTTGAATTATCCGTATCGGGATATCATTATTCAGTATTATTTTGCAGGAAATAAATTAAGTGAAATCGCACAGTCCCTGGATATCCCGGTCGGAACAGTGAAAGTATATCACTCACGGGCAAAAAGAAAGTTAAAATGTATGTTGGAGGCAGAGGCATGACAGAAAACAAAATTTGGGAGAAAATAGAAGTTCCACAGGAACTGGATGATATCATTCGAAATGCAGTTGGAGAAGGACATGAAAAAATGAGGAAGAAAAGGAGGGAGAAACACTGGAAAAGGGCAGTGGTGTCTGTAACCGCGGCGGCGGCCTGCTTTGCAGCAGTGGGTATTGGATTTTTCAATCCTGTGGTGGCAAGGGCTTACAGCAGCATTCCGGTGATCGGGAATATTTTCGCTTATCTATACCATACTGCGGATGTGGAAATTCCCTATGCACAGGTTGGGGAAGCCGCAGTACCGGTGGAATCGGGACAAAAAAGCAGTCTTATTCCGGAAGGTGCTGCGGATAAAGAAACTTCTGCACAGATTTCTTTGAAAGAATATTTTTGTGACAAATACAGTCTTTATTTATCCTTTGAAATAACCAGTCAAGCCCCCTTTATAGAAGGGATGACGGATCTGAAGGGCAGGGAAGGAACGATTCAGCTGTTTTCGGCGGAAAAGCTTACTACGGATACGAAAGAGAGTTTTGAGATAGGGGACGGCAGCCTGATTATAAAAGGTGTTTTCACAGATGCGCATACTTTTGTGGGGATTGCAAGAAGCGGAGAATCGTTGGACGAATATTCCTTAACAGATGAAGTGCAATATGAACTGGATGCAAAGCATATGAAAGTATATGCAGGAGAAGGGACCGGGGATATCATAGGAGAATGGAAACTGTCGGAGGGAATTACCTGCACGGAAGAATATCTGCTGACAAAGGAACTGGGACAGAAGATTCGCGATGATGTGGTTTTGGCAGAGGTGAGAGTGCAGCCTTATGAGATTCAGGTTGTAATAGAAGAGCCAAAAGATACGACACTTGCAGAGGAGGCTGTAGGCATCGAAATCTTTGATGATCAGGGAAGACGTCTTTCTTTGGCCGCGCAAAGCGCCTGCAGATTTGCTGAAGAAGGAGAAAAACGCCTGGAGATCTGGATGTTTGAGCGGCCGGCGGATGCAGAGACGGTGACGGTCTTTGCAGTGGATGAAATAAAGTGGATGGATGAATGGAAGGGATATCTGTATCGTGAGGACCCATGGAGCGGAGCCCAGATGGCAGACTTTTTAAAGGAAAACAGTTTCGCTTATGGAGAAGCAGAACTGCCATAAAGAGTGAAAGAAACTTCGACAGCAGAAAAGCGTGTTTCGGCTGTCGAAGTTTTTTTGTGGCCTGACCATATGAAATATGGTAAAATAAAAAACAAATGAAGTGTAAAACTGGCGGAGGAATGATAAAAATGATCGACAGAGAAGACATGATGGAACTGACCAGACGTATGACTCTTTCACGGACTTCTTTTACCCGGATTGCAGGCTGCTATATGGATGAGAACGGGGAGATTGACGGCACATTTAATACGAACTTTCTCAGACTCTCCGGAAAGGAAAAAGAAAAAAATCTGGCAATAGCCAAGGCAATCCCTTACGCGAGGACGAATGAACAGTTAAGAGAATACACTTTTTTGAAAGAACAGACAGGTCCAGGCAGCCTGCGTCAGCTTCTGATGGCCATCAAAGACTGCGGCCTGAAAAATGATGCTTTGCTGGAAACGTTTTATGAACTGGTGGGGGAGCAGTATCCTAAGGGTATACCCTATGCAGTTTTTGTTTTCCATGACCGGTATGACGTGCCAGTGAAGGCAAAAGACAAGGAGCGGCTTGGGGAGTCCGAGGAGGTATACGAATACCTGATCTGTGCGGTCTGTCCGCTGGAAGGAGAGTACGAACCAGGGGCGCCGGCATGCGGTTTTCTTTTTCCTGCATTCTCCCACAGAAGTGCTGACAGAAATCAAGTGTACCTTTTTGATGCTGCTTCGGAACAATCTCATGCAGCGCTGCTACAGCGTCTGCTAGAGTGTGTTTGAAAATTCATTCCCGTCATCTGCCAGAAAGCAGTTTTTAAACGCACTCTAGGATGTGCGGGCTGAGATTTTTTGGCATCTTTGAAACGACCATCTGCTACATGACAAGAAGGAATTTTCAGATTGTGCCGATCATACGGACAGAGGATCTGCACCGATAGGAACACCTGCAAGCTTGCCGGACCTTGGAGCCTGTGATATAATTTCGGCAGAGATTACATCAGAGATTATCTTTGTCAGACCAAAGAAAACAAATCGTAAGAAAAAGGAGAGAAAAAATGACGGATCAGTTTACACAGATGAAAGAAGAGATTATGACATTTGGGGAAGAGTTAAAGCAGCGTTTTGGAAATTCCGGGAAAGAGCCGGTGGACCGGGCTGCATTTACGCTGCTTCTGAGCGGAATCTCTGCCTGCCGGAAGATGCCGGGGATTTCGGGGCATATGGGTTATGAAAAGCTGTATCACTGCCCCACAGAGGAAGCGGCAGCGGAGGGAAGAGCATTTTTGCAGAATATGTATGAGATTGAGGACCGGGAAACTTTAGAATCTGCACTGCTCAGAGAGTTTTCAGACTGTGAACAGTATGAACAGTTCCGGACCTTTTGGGTGGGAGCGCCCATGTTTGGTTTAGAGGAGCTGCGCCCGGAAGGCCGGGAATGGTTTCTTGCTTCCAAAGAGACGGCGGCACAGTTTGCACCCATCGTGAATGAGCGTGGATTCTACGCCTGGGATATCAATGAGAAGATCGGACTGTGCCGGAAAGCGGTGGCCTGCGGGGTGATTACAGAGGACGAGTTCTGGGAGATCACGGATCCTTTCGTCCGTATGGCTCAGGTTTTCTACCAATCCTGGGAGGAATATGCGGTGAGCTGCCTGTGCGGAGCTGTGTATTTTATGCGCCGGGAAAAAGAGGGACTTAAAGATTTTTTGGATTTGAATATCAAATTAGTTCGTCAACTTTTTGATGAGGGGATGGCCTGGCAGAAGTATGCCTGGTATCAGCCGAAAAGCCGGGAGTGGGTTGCCCTTTTTGATGTCAGTCAGCAGTGTCTGATCACAAAAAAAGCGCTGGAAGAGGGAAGAATCGGTCATATGTATCGGGAAGAACCAGAAGAAGACTTCTCCGATTGCGGCTGGCGGTTTCTGACCGGGGATGAAACGGAAGAATACGTGAGCGAGCCGGGCAATGTGGTACTGTGCACCTACAGCGATGCCTGTAACCTGGATCCTTCCGTTCGGGCATATTTTTATGCTGCTTACGGCATGCAGTATGTAAAGACAAAAGAAGGCTGGGCTGAGCTGTCATAAAGAACCGGTGTTATCTTTATAAAATATTAAGAAAACTTAATAGAATTTGTCCCAACGCTTATGCTATGATTGGTACAATATAAGAAAAGCAGGGGGATGTATATGAGCGAAAAGATACTGGTGGTAGACGATGAGCGGGAAATCGCGGATCTGATTGCGGTCTATCTGGAGAGTGAGAATTATACGGTATACCGCTACTATACAGCGGCGGAGGCTCTTGCCTGTATCAGACAGGAGGAGCTGGATCTGGCGATTTTGGATGTGATGCTGCCGGGAATGAGCGGTTTTGACCTTTGTCAGAAAATCCGGGAAACGTATACCTATCCGGTTATCATGCTGACGGCCAAAGATGCGGAGCTGGACAAGATTACCGGTTTGACTTTGGGGGCAGATGACTATATCACGAAGCCCTTCCGGCCGCTGGAAATGATGGCACGGGTAAAGGCGCAGCTTCGGCGTTATAAAAAATACAATCCGGCGTCTGTGGGAGAGGAAGATACGATTCTTTTTCACGGGGCATTGTCTCTGAATGTAACCAGCCATGAGTGCACACTGAATGATCAGAAACTGGACCTGACACCGACAGAATTTGAGATTCTGAAAATTCTCTGTCAGCGAAAGGGAAAGGTGGTCAGCTCGGAGGAGCTGTTTCACCAGATCTGGAAGGATGAGTACTATCAAAAATCCAACAACACCATCACGGTCCATATCCGCCATCTGCGGGAAAAGTTAGGGGATACCGTGGAGCGTCCCAAGTACATTCATACGGTGTGGGGAGTGGGGTATAAGATTGAAAACTAAATGGTTTCGTTCTGGTTACGGAAAACTGCGAAGAAAGATCTTTTTCCAGATCATTCTGATGATTCCAGGCGCATGGCTTTTGTTTCTGGTGATTTACAGCATGCTGTCAGGAAAGATTGCAAATGGCTGTATCAGGCTGATCCAGTTTTTCCTTTTTGTGGAATATCAGGATGCGCTTTCCATCTACCAGTTTTACATTCGCAATCATATGGGCCAGATCATAGATATTTTTCTGCTGCTGTCCATATTGCTGTTTTTTTATATCTCTCTTAGCTGGTTCATCCGCTATTTCCGGCAGATTGACAGAGGACTGGATGCACTGCTTGCGGGGAAAGAGATCGAATTGTCTCCGGAGATGGAGCCTATGGAGCGCAAAATGAACCAGGTTCACCATACGCTGGAGAAGCGGGAGATGGAGGCAAGGCTTTCAGAAAAGCGGAAGGATGAGCTGGTTATGTATCTGGCACATGACATTCGCACGCCTTTGACTTCGGTCATTGGTTACTTAAGTCTTCTTCATGAAGCGCCGGATATGCCAGAAAATCAAAAAGAAAAATATATCCAGATTACCTTGGAGAAGGCTTACCGTTTAGAGATACTGGTCAATGAATTTTTTGAGATCACAAGATATAATCTTCCCCAGACCGCTTTGGAGACGGAAGAGATCGACCTGTCCTATATGATGATGCAGATGGCAGATGAGTTTTATCCGATTCTGGACAAAAATAAGAATCAGGTGGAACTTCAGATTCCGGAAGACATCCGGCTTTTGGGGGACTCGGCCAAGCTTGCCAGAGTGTTTCAGAATCTTTTAAAAAATGCGGTCTCCTACAGTTTTCCGGGTACTGTGATCGAGGTACAGGCCCGGGTGGAAGAAGACCAGGTTTTGATCTCCTTTGAAAATGAAGGAAAGACGATTCCAAAGGAAAAGCTTACGAGAATCTTTGACCGTTTTTACCGTCTGGACAGTGCAAGGGCCACAAAAACCGGAGGAGCCGGACTTGGGCTTGCCATCGCCAAGGAGATTGTTTTACTGCATGGGGGAACCATCACGGCGGAGAGCAGGGACAAAAAGACTTGTTTTATAGTAGCACTGCCATATAAAACGAACCCGGACAAAGAGGAAACAGATACATAGAAGAAGAGAAAGGTGTAAAACTTTTGATCCATGCAGGAGCAATCGTTTTACACCTTTTTATCATCGAATAAAATTTGTCCTGTTTTGTGTCTCTGCTTCCGGCAGAGGAATTCCGTTTTTCTTACCGGCATCGAAACATTTGATCATCCAGGCCAGATTCCGGGCCAGGTTCCGCATGGTCTGGAGGCCTTCTGCATCCTGCTCTGCTTCTCCTGGTACGGCTCCATGCAGGTTATTCCAGTAGGTGGATCCGGCTACCGGCATCTGAGAGATACCAAAATATTTGTTCAGACAGTCAAAGGAAGCGGTGGTGCCGCCCCGTCTGGCCACAGCAACACAAGCTCCCGGTTTAAACCGGAAGACCCGGCTGCTGCTGTAAAATACCCGGTCCAGAAAGGACAGGATGCGGCCGCTTGGATGGGCATAATAGACCGGCGTTCCAAAGACAAAGCCGTCTGCCTCTTTTGCTTTTGCGATAAATGCGTTTACCTCGTCATCCGTAAAGACACATCCGTTTTCATTGCATTTGTTGCATCCGATACAGTCTCTGACCGGTTTTCCTCCCAGCTGTACGATCTCATAGTTGATGCCTTCCTGTTTCAGTTGCTTTCCAATTTCGATTAGTGCGGTATGGGTATTCCCGTCTGTCTTCGGACTTCCGTTTAACATCAATACTTTCATGGCTATCCTCCTGTTATGATTTTGCCGTTTCATCCTTTTCGGATACACAGACATGCCGTGACTTTTATTTTAACACGGAAACTGCAGATTTTCCAGAGATTTCCCATATTCCGCAGGACAAACGAACGAATCCATAAATTATGAACTCTTTTAAAACCGGAATCATTTTTAACTGATTTGATGAAATTTTTTCAAGAAAACAATTCTTTCAGGAAAATAAAAGCTCTCAGAAACCATGATTCACAAATTGTTCATTCATGCGTTTGCCGTACATGTTCCGGTACGGGCGAAAGGTATGGCGTTGTTTTTTGAACCATTGTAAGTATTGGCAGTTTGGACAGCACAGGTATGAAAAATACCTCCAAAGAAACGGATTTTTATATTTTATCTGTCTACTTTAGAGGTAGCATATCAGTTCTCATCGGCATTTCTGTATGTGACAGTATGAGAATCAGGGGGAACAGTGTTGAAACTTATTCCTGTGCAAGCTTCGTGAGCGTATCTTTGGTGACCCGGTACATGGTCCAGTCGGACAGGGGCACAGCACCCAGTGACCGGTAAAAATCAATACTGGGCTGATTCCAGTCCAGACACGACCATTCCAGCCGTCCGCACTCCCGTTCCACGGCGATGGCTGCAAGTTTTTTCAAAAGGGCCTTTCCAAAGCCCTGGCCTCTGTAGGCGGGCAGCACGAACAGATCTTCCAGATAGATTCCGGCCCGGCCCAGAAAAGTCGAGAAATTGTGGAAGAAGAGGGCAAAGCCCACATCGACCCCGTCAAAGGAGGCCAACAGTACTTCGGCTTTTGGCTGATCGAACAGCCACTTTTCCAGGGTGGCTTCATCGGCGGTTACCTGATCGGACATATGTTCGTATTCGGCAAGTCCTTTAATGAAGGATAAAATGACGGGCAGATCTTTTCTTTCGGCGAATCGGAAAGTTGGATTTTGGTTCATGTGTTGTTCTCCTGTTCTTATGGTATCGGTTACATGCATTATATCATGGTTATTCCTGGCATGACAAACATATTTGACCATGACAAACGCATGAATGATTTGTGAATCATGGTTTCCAAGAGCGTTTATTTTCTTGAAATATTTGTTTTCCGCAAAACAATTCCTGTTTTATGAGCGTTTCCAGTTTGTGGATTCATGCGTTTGTTGTGTATATTCGACAGTGTCCGGCGCCTGAATATTCTGATGACAGAGGAAAATACCTGTTTCTTTTGGTCCTTTTGTTGTATAATCAAACATACAGAGTCTGGTAACACCTGTGCGCAGGCGTGTATCCCTTTGCCTGCTGGGGGTACAGGCATCGTATATATTTTACAACGGGATTGTAAAGGAACACGGAGGGATGGGAGGGTGAAAGATTTTATGATAGATCTGGATTATGATGGGGTACTTAATCTGCACAAGGCCTTACTGGAAGCGAAGTTTCATCTGGATCCGGATAATGAACTGGTGTCCGGCAGTCCGTTCGTTGCGGATGTATCCATACCGGAAGCTTTGCATATGAGGAACTGGTGAAAAACTTACAGTTATTATAAAAACAGCAAAAAGAAAGGGGTCAAAAGATGTCATTTTATCAGATTGTATTCAGTCCTTCCGGAGGTACACAAAAAGTGACGGATCTGTTTACAAAATCATTTTGTCCGGAAAATACCAGGATTGATCTTACAGACCGAAGCAGGGATTTTTCTTTGCTTTCCTTTACTCCGGAGGATCTCTGCGTGGTATCGGTACCGTCCTACGGCGGACGTGTTCCGGCGTATCCAGGCTGCATCAGATGAAAGGAAACAAAGCCAGAGCCGTGCTCCTTGTGGTATATGGAAATCGTGCCTATGACGATACGCTGGCGGAACTTCGGGATGTTTTAACGGATGCCGGATGGAGCTGCATCGCTGCCGTTGCCGCAGTTGCAGAGCATTCCATCATGCGTCAGTTTGCAGCCGGACGGCCTGATGCGCAGGATCAAAAAGAGCTTGCCGCCTTTGCAGAACAGGTCCGGATGAAACTGGAATCAGGTGCAGATACGGGTTCGCTGTCCCTGCCGGGCAGTCGTCCCTATCGGGAATACAACGGCGTTCCCATGAAGCCCGGGGCCGGGAAGTCCTGTATACAGTGCGGACTCTGCGCAGAAAAATGCCCGGTGGGAGCCATTCCGGTTACGGATCCGTCAAAGACCGATTCCAGTCGCTGCATTTCCTGTATGCGCTGCATAGCCCTCTGTCCGAAGAATGCCCGGCACGTCAGCCGGATGCTTCTTGCAGCAGGCAGTGTGAAGATGAAAAAGGTCTGTGGGGGCCGTAAGAAGAATGAACTTTATCTGTAAAAAGAGAGAGAAAAAGAACAGGGGTTCAGTAGATGACCACGCGGATCTGCGCGGTCGTCTCTGACACTTTGCTTCAGATAGTCAGGCCGTCTGTCTGACAAGGGAAATATGATAATATCCGCCATTTCAAATCATTTCCGAAATAAAATCTTTTGGGGAGTCTGACTTCTTTTTCCGATCGAATCGATCAAAATCGATCAAATCCATATCAAGATCTGTAATATCAGGATGCGGTTTCCCAAGGTGCGGATGATCAAAGAGATGGTCCATCTGCTGATACATGGAGAGAAGTCGGATACGGGAATTACGCCCTTTCAGGCTTTTGCAGCTACTGTAGGTTCCCGGGTCGGAATGGGAAATATTGCCGGAGTTGCAACGGCCATTTTCTTCGGAGGCCCCGGGGCGGTGTTCTGGATCATGGATCATCGGATCCATGGTCCCGTTCTGGAATCTGGCCAGAACATAATTTGCCGCACAGAACCGGAATTTCAATCTGGACGATATAATCGTCAATCTGGTCGATTACATTTTCATTGATGCCCATTTCGTAGGAAAATCCATGGAGCGTCAGGC
>OFGP01001303.1_pt1 | contig 19008 bp, 19 predicted proteins | sample 1521781 | NCBI WGS metagenome assembly OFGP01 (sample SAMEA3504113, study PRJEB24116) | mouse gut metagenome | biome: mouse gut; feature: mouse-associated habitat; material: faeces | place: Denmark | collected 2011 | reverse complement strand
TGATGGCGAAGCGATCCGAAACGTTTGACAAGGAGGGGTTACGATGAAAAACCTAAAAATTAACGCAAAATTTATAGTAAGTTTTGGCCTCATACTGGTGCTGTTTCTGGTGTCAGTGATCGCCACCTGCTCAGGAATTGCCATATCCAAGAGTGGCTATGAGAGATTTTATGAGGAGGAGTTTGTCGCGGTGACTACCGTGCAGGATATCAAGATAAAGCTCCAGGAAGCATTGAAAGAAATGCTGATCATTGTGGAGACGACGGATGAGCAGGAGTATACGCAGAGATCCCAGATCATCAATCAGAATATCTCGGATATCCGCACAAGTGTGGAGACATTGTGTGAAACTTATCATGGAGATACGACGCTGCTTGAGCAGTTTCTGCAGCTGATGACAGACAATGGAAGCGTCCGGGAACATGTGATGGAGCAGGCAGCTCTGCGCACAGAGGAAGGAAACCGGGCAGCGATGGACATCGTTCTGAATGAGTACATACCGGTGGTGGAAGAGTATACGGCAGTTTTGAATCAGGCCTATACAGAGATTGGAACCACCTGCCAGACCAACTTTGAAGAGCAGATGTTGCTGCTTAACGGGCTTTTGGCGGCCGGCATCGTCATTGCGGCAGTGGCTTTTGTCATCACAATCATTCTTGCGCTGCGTCTGAGTGTAAGCGTGACGGTTCCGGTGAGAATCATCGAAGCAGCGATGAAAGAGATGGTCAAGGGAAATCTTTCCGTGGCTGTGGATTACAATACGGGTGATGAATTCGGCTCCATGGCTGAGAGTATGAGCAAGGTCACGACCGAGGTCAGCGCTATCGTGGGTGATATTGAACGGGTACTGGGAGCCATGGCGGATGGAGATTTCACGGTTCATTCCAGAGCTGTAGAAGCTTATGTGGGTGATTACCAGAAGATCTTCCATTCTATGAAGAAGATCAAGGACACTTTCAATGAAACCCTTGCAACGTTAAATCGTTCGGCAACGCAGGTGTCTTCCGGATCTGATCAGGTGTCCTCCGGAGCTCAGGCATTGTCTCAGGGCGCGACAGAGCAGGCTTCTTCTGTAGAAGAGCTGGCGGCGTCCATTAATGAAATCTCTAACAACATCAATCAGAGTGCGCAAAATGCACAGGAAGCAAGCAACAAGTCCATGCAGGTGGGCGAGAAGGCAGGCGAGAGCAATGACCGTATGCGCGATATGCTTCAGGCTATGGCGGACATCAACGCTTCTTCCGGAGAGATTGGAAAGATCATCAAGACCATCGAAGACATTGCGTTCCAGACCAATATACTGGCTTTGAACGCGGCAGTCGAGGCAGCGAGAGCGGGAGCGGCAGGGAAAGGTTTTGCAGTAGTTGCGGACGAAGTGCGTAACTTGGCAAGCAAATCTGCAGAAGCTTCTAAAAATACAGCAGCCCTGATCGAGAATTCGCTTCAGGCAGTGGAGAACGGCAAGCGGATCGCGGACGAGACAGCACAGTCGCTGGAAGTGGTAATTGCGGATATTCAGGAAGCGAGCAACATGATGGGATCCATCGCCAAGACTTCTACAGAGCAGGCAGAGTCCATTTCCCAGATCACCCTTGGTATTGATCAAATCTCCAGCGTGGTACAGACTAACTCCGCAACGGCAGAAGAAAGTGCTGCAGCCAGCGAGGAGCTGTCCGGCCAGGCGCAGATCTTGAGCGAACTGGTGAGAAAATTCCGCCTGGAAGGCGATGGCGGCAATTATATGCCTGAAGCGGCGCCGAGTACACCGGTTGTTTCCTATGAACCGGATTATGATATGGATATGAGCGTCTCTTATGGAGGAAACGACAAATATTAATTTCTGTATAATAAAATAAGAAATAACGGCAGGCGAATGCCGGGCCGGAAGTATGAGGAGTGGACATGAAGCGTACAATTAAACAGGAGATCTTAATACGTGTGGCACTGGTGTTTCTGGCAGTGATCTTCAGTGGAGTTATAACGATTACCAGCATGAATGCCAGCAAATCTTATACCAAAGCCATGGACCAGGCAGTGGATATCAATGCACTGGTTTTGACTGCAGAGAAGGCTCATTATGGATGGGTGGAGAACTTGTGTTCTGCTGTTTCTATGGGAACGGAGTTTACCGGCAGCAAAGATTATAAGACCTGCGTACTGGGCAAATGGTTCTATGAGTCGGATCTGTCTGACGTGGACAGCCGGATTCTGAAGCTGATTGAAGAGATGAAGCCGATCCATCAGGCGATCCATGAATCAGCACAGACCGTACTGGATCTGAATGAGACGGATCCGAGCCAGGCCCATGAGATGTACCTGAATGTGGTCAAAGGAAACGTGAATGAGCTGGTGGCGATTCTGGATCAGGTTTCGGAGATTACCCAGAGCCTGGTGGATGAAAGCCAGAACAGTCTGAACCGCTCCATTGGTATGACAGAGGCGGTAAGTGTTGTGACGGTCCTTGTAATTCTTCTGGTAAATATTCTTCTGGTCCTTTTGGTTGTAAAGCGTATTCTGATGCCGATTGAGGAGATTACGCAGTCCAGCCGTCAGCTATCGGAAGGAAAGCTTGGCTTCCAGATAGAGGTGAAGAGCCAGGATGAGCTGGGACAGCTTGCGGATTCTCTTAATACTTCCGTGAAGAACTTGAAGCTTTATATCACAGACATCACAGAGGTTTTGAACGGTATTGCAGAAGGTGATCTTGGTAAAGAGAGCAAGATTACCTATGTGGGTGATTTTGTGCAGATTCAGTCCGCGATCACCACGATCAGCAGCCAGTTAAATCAGACGCTGTCCCAGATTCATTCTTCTGCGAATCAGGTGGATTCCGGAGCGAATCAGGTGGCGATCGGTGCTCAGAGTCTGGCACAGGGTGCGACAGAGCAGGCATCAGAAGTGGATAATCTGCTGAATATGGTAGAGCAGGTGACCGAACAGATCAACAACAATGCAGAGATGGCGGCGTCTACAACCAGAGAAGCGGATTCCGTCGGCGGCAGCATTACAGTCTGCAACGAACAGATGCAGGAAATGGCAGAGGCCATGAACCAGATCAGCGGATGCTCCAGCGAGATCAGCAAGATTATCAAGACCATTGAGGATATCGCGTTCCAGACCAATATTCTGGCTCTGAATGCGGCAGTGGAAGCTGCAAGAGCAGGAAGTGCCGGAAAAGGATTTGCTGTTGTTGCAGATGAAGTGCGCAATCTGGCGGCGAAGAGTGCGGATGCGGCGAAAGATACCACGCAACTTATCGAGAAGACACTTCAGGTTGTGGAGAATGGCTCCCTTCTGACTGGAAAGACTCAGGAATCTCTGAACACGGTTGTGGCAGGTGCAGAGAATATCACCGCAGATATTAAAAAGATATCGGATGCATCGGCAGAGCAGGAACTGGCAATTGGCAAGATTCGGGATGGAATTGCTCAGATTTCCACGGTTGTGCAGTCTAATTCGGCGACTTCTGAAGAGAGTGCAGCAGCCAGCGAAGAGCTTGCCAGCCAGGCACAGCTTTTGAAACGGTTGATTGGAAGCTTCCAGTTAAAGTCATAGATACAATGAACAGGTAATGAGTGAAAAAGGCCCGCGTCGTTTTTTGGCGGGCTTTTTTTGCGGTACAATGCTGCCTGAAACTGCCAAAAAAGGGATGAAATCCATGTTATTTGTTAAGAAGTAGCAAAAATACATAATTTTTGAAAAATTAAAACACGAAATTCGTAAAAAAAAATCATAAAATCAATCTACTTCCTTGATTTTACGATGGCATGGTGATATGATATTAGAGAGTCTGTGAACGCAGTTTTCTAGGACTGTTTTTGCGACAGCCGGAATAGAATGTTCAGAATAGAAATATAGATCAGGAGGAGACAGGTATGTCAGGAATCTATGGGAATGGTGTTTCGCTGGCGGAAAAAATGCTGGATTATCTTTGGACCAGACAGTCAGTGACACTGAATAATATCGCCAATGATGATACGCCGGGATTTAAATCCCAGTATGTAACCTTTGAAGAAGAACTGAAAGAAAGATTGACAGAGGCAAGCGCTGCCTCAAGAGCTCCCAGGCGGGCGGTGGCCGAGGCCATTGACTCCACCAAACTTCGTTTACATACAACCCGGTCAGAGACGACAAGACTGGATGGCAACAACGTGGATATGGATCAGGAGCAGGTGCAGCTTGTACGGTCCGCTTATGAGTATCAGTATATGGTGAATTCCATTAACAACGATTTTAACCGCTTAAAGAGTGCAGCGCGTACTTTTTAAGCGTATTTGGCGTGTTTTCCGGCATATGTGGTATTGTCTGCTGGAAGACTTTGCTGTGCTGCAAGGAAAAAGTAACGACGAATGAAAAAGTATATATAATATAGTAAGAAGGAGCGAGGATTTATGGAGACAGAATTTATCACACCGATCACCGCATGGGGGAATATTGGAAAGATCGGTGACATAGGTAATATAGAAGGAACGGATAGTGGGGAATACGGAGCGCAGTCCAATGGTCAGATAGCGCTCTTTCGTGATGTGTTCCAGAATACCATCGATCAGGTGAAAGCGGCCGAGGCAGATGTGGAGACAAAAAAATATCTTCTCGCAACCGGCCAAATCGATGATGCCCATACTCTGCCGATCGCCGAGGCAAAGGCGGGATTGACGCTGGATGTGCTGCTTACGCTGCGTAATAAGACGTTAGAGGCGTATAATGATCTGATCAAAATTAATATTTAGTGGCTTTTTGGCACAGGTCAGGACATTGGCTGTCAAGGCCGCAAGAGCATGATTCATGAGTGCAAAATCCTGCCGCAGCATGCGGTGCGCAGCGGATTTCGCATGGTAACTGTGAAGTTACAAAACAGTTATTGTTTTAATAAATGGCAGAAGGTTGGTTGGAAACGTGCAGAATTTGAAAGAAAGCTGGCAGAAGGTGCCAGAGAAGACCCGAAAAATTATCCTGGGGATTATGGCCGGGACCGCGGTGATTGCTCTGATTGCGATTCTCGCGCTTACCTTCGGGCGTAAGACGGATTACAGCGTGCTGTTCTCCGGGCTGAGCCAGGAGGAGGCGCAGCAGATCGGTTCGCTCCTTCAGGATCAGCAGATTGACTATAAGTACAATGCTTCGGACGGAACCATAAGGGTTCCGGAGCAGGTGGTGGAGACTACCCGCGTGACGCTGTTGTCTCAGGGTTATCCGAAGAGCGGTTTTGCCTATGATATGTATCTGGACAATACAGGACTGATGACGACAGAATCCGATAAGGAGCAGATTACGCTGTATGAGCTGCAGGATCGGCTCGGAGCAACCATACGGTCCTTTGAAGGCGTGCAGGAAGCCCGGGTAAATATCGCAGAGGCGTCTGAACGCAGATACGTTCTGGAAGATAATGAGGCCCAGGGTGCGTCTGCCTCTGTGGTGATTACCATGCAGGAAGGCAGTACGCTGACGGAGGACAAGGCTCAGGCGGTAAAAAACCTGATTTCCCACTCTGTGCGGGGCATGAACTTTACAGAAGTTGTGGTTCTGGACGGAAAGACAATGATGGAAGTGGGAGGAACCGGAGGTGAGAATTCTGCTGCGTCGGACCTGACCAGCCTGACCAGCATGGTAGAGGCCAGCATCGCAGCCAATGTAAGAAATGTGCTGGAGAAGCTTTACGGGACGGGCAGCGTGGCAGTCTCTGTCAAGGGTGTGCTCAACATGGAAAAGCTGATTCAGGAAAGCACCCAGTATTCCACACCGGAGAAGATTGACGAGCAGGATAAGACCGGACTTTTGGAGACGGAGGATCTGGTGAACGAAAGCTCTCAGGCATATAATCAGGAAGCCGGAGGCGTGGTGGGGGCAGATGCCAACGCAGATACTCCCAGATATACCAACGACGATGGCACGGAAGAAGAGGTGGACAGCTATTCTGACGGAAGCGCATCCAGACAGTGGCTGTATAATGTAATAAAAGAACAAAGACAGGTTGACCCGGGATTTTTGCAGGATACTACGATTGGCGTGATTATCCTGACAGACAATACGACGGTGCCGCAGGCGGACCTGTACCGGCTGGTGGCCAACTCAGCGGGAATTCCGGTGGATCAGGCCAACGACAAGATCACGATTATCCGGGATCCGGGAACTGCCGAAGAGGGCGAGGATGTGATCAATCCGCCGGAGGACACGATGGGCGTGATCACGACGCTGGTTCCGCTTCCGATCCTGATTGCGATCATCGCAGCTGTGCTTCTTTTGTTCCTTCTGCTTTTGTTCCTTCTGCTGCGCAGACGGAAAAAGAAGAAAGAAAACGAGCCTTCGGATGAAGACTTTGAAGGCGGCGATCAGCTTTCTGCAAGTGATCTGGGCATCGGTGATGATGGAGACACAGGCGCAGTGGCCGGTCTGGATGATGAAGACGAGATGAACAGTGAAGAGATCATGAATCTTCGGATGCAGAAGAGTATGCGACTGAAGCAGAATATCGCGGAGTTTGTAGATCAGAACCCGCAGATCGCTGCGAAGCTGGTACAGAGCTGGCTTCGGGGAGAGGAGGATACAGATGGCAGAAGCAGGAACGCAGGTCACAGAAAGCAGTCAAAGTAACAGCGGTGACGTATTAACTGACGTAAGAAGCAAAGCGGCCCTCGTGGTTGTGTCCCTGGGAGCTGACCGGGCTTCTCAGATCTATAAATACCTGAACGAACAGGATATCGAAGATCTTACATATGAAGTGGCAAAGCTTGGCAAGACCAACAACAGCCAGGTGGAGGCCACACTGGATGAGTTTTATAAGCTGTGTCTGACCCATAAGATGATGACGGACGGCGGTCTGGACTACGCCAGAAACGTCCTGGAGAAAGCCTTTGGTGAGTCCACGGCCAGGAACCTTCTGGAAAAAGTATCAAAGACACTCCAGTCCAAACCTTTCAATTTCTTTATGAAAGGAGATCCAAAAGCGCTTCTGTCGATCCTGCAGAACGAGCGGGCACAGGTGATTGCGCTGATCATGGCTTATATGGATCCGGAGCAGGCGGCTCAGATCTTAGAGCAGCTTACGGATGAAAAGCGGATTGCCGTCATCGAAGGTATGGCCCATATGGACCGGGTTTCTCCGGAGGCCATCTCAATTGTGGAAGAGGAGATGAAGCGCAAGTTTGCGACGATTATCACCAGTGAGGACAATATGAGCCTTGGCGGTATTGACTTTGTGGCTGATATGATGAATAATATAGACCGCAGTACAGAACGCAAGGTATTTGATCAGCTGGGCAAGACGAACCCGGAGCTGGCACAGGATATCCGGGACAAGATGTTTGTCTTCGAGAATATTCTGGACATGGACGACCGGTCTGTACAGCGTTTCGTCAGAGACCTGGATACCAAGGATGTGGTATTTGCACTGAAGAATGCTTCGGAGGATATGAAAGCGGCTTTCTTCAACAATATGTCCAAACGTATGGCGGATACAGTCCGGGGCGATTTGGAGATTACATCCAATGTGAGACTGAAGGACGTGGAAGAGGCGCAGCAGCGCATCGTAAATGTCATCCGCCGGTTAGAAGAGCAGGGAGAAGTGATCATCAAGAAGGGAGGAGAGGACGACGACATTATTATCTAGTCGTGTCATCAAGCGGTCCGCAGAGGCGAAAGTCAGCGTGATCGAACCCTATGTGCCTCCCGAGGAGATCATGCTCCGGATAAAAGAGCCGGATAAGGCAGTTTTTCCTAAAGTTGACAAAGCAGGAAATCTTCTGGGAGAATCATCGGCTTCAGACCTGCAGGGAGCAGACGGCCCCCTTTCGGACCAGCCAAAGGAGCTTAACGCGGCAGAAGAAGAAGCCAGAGAGATCCTCGAAGCGGCCAGACAGGAGGCAAAAGAGCTGCTTTTGGAGGCCAAAAACCGTGCGGAGGAGGAGTTTGAGACAGCGAGAGCCGCCGGTTACCGCACGGGTTACAGCACCGGTTATGAAGAAAGCAGAAGACGGGCAGAAGGCGAATGCCGGATGGAGTATGAAAGAGAACTCCTTTCTTTTCAGGAGGATATGAGAAGAGCCCTGAAGTCTGTGGAAGAAGCAAAGGAGCGGTGCCTGCGCAACTATCTGGATGAATTGAAGGACTGCGCGATCGCCATCGGCGAGAAGGTGATTCAGATCAGCCTTCGTTCCAGCGGGGAAGTGATCCGCCAGATGATCATATCCGCCACAGAGAAGCTGAAGAAGACAGCCTGGGTGAAGATCTACATAGATAAAGGGGACTACGATATGATGATGGAGGGAGATGCAGACATCATCGACGAGCTGTCCCGCCTGTCGGACAATATCAAGTTCATCGTCATGGACAAGGAAGACCATGGGAACTGTATCATAGAAATGCCGGAAGAGATTGTGGATGTGAGCGTCAATACACAGATAGAGAACATTAAGGATATCCTGGAAAATGTGAGAGTATAGTCTATGTTTGAGAAAATCCCGCAGCTGATCAGCAAGTCTGAGACGATCAGCCATATCGGAAAGATTGAAAATGTAGTCGGAATGTCCATGGAGGCTTCCGGAGGCCGTTCCAGTATCGGCGATATTGTCATGATTTATAATGAAGAGCAGAACCGGCAGATGCCGGCGGAGGTAGTCGGCTTTAAAGACGGCAAGATCCAGCTTATGACCTATGAGGCTACCAGCGGCATCGCCTCCGGCAGTTTTGTACGCAACACCAGGCGCCGTTTGAAGGTGCCGGTGGGGGATTTTCTAAGAGGAAGGATTATCAATGCTCTTGGGGAGCCCATCGACGGCAAAGAACCTTTTCAGTCGGTCCGGTATTACACGGTCAACAGCCCTTATATCAATCCCCTGGCAAGGCCGCCCATCCGGGAACGTCTGGAATTCGGCGTCAAGGCCATCGACGGACTGAACACCATCGGCAAAGGGCAGAGGATCGGAATCTTCGCCGGCTCCGGTGTAGGAAAGAGTACGCTCATGGGGATGATCGCCAAGAATGTTAAGACCGATATCAATGTGATCGCCCTGGTGGGGGAGCGTGGAAGAGAGGTTTTGGAATTCATTGAGAAAGACCTGGGAGAGGAAGGCATGCGCAGGTCCGTACTGGTGGTTGCGACTTCCGACCAGCCGGCCATGCTTCGCATGAAATGTCCGCTGGTGGCGACAACCATCGCTGAATACTTCAAAGATCAGGGATTTGACGTCCTTTTGATGATGGATTCCCTGACCAGATATGCCATGGCCCAAAGGGAGATCGGTCTGGCCATCGGAGAACCACCCATTGCCAGAGGATATACGCCTTCCATTTATGCAGAGTTTCCCAAGCTCCTGGAGCGCAGCGGAAATTTTGACAGAGGATCCATCACAGGAGTTTATACCGTGCTGGTAGAAGGAGACGACACCAACGAGCCCATCTCAGATACGGTCCGTGGTATTCTGGACGGACATATTGTGCTGAGCAGGCAGCTTGCCAATGAGAACCATTTTCCGGCCATCGACATCGGAGCCAGTATCTCCCGTCTGATGGTGGAGATTGTATCCAAGGAGCACCAAAGTGCTTCTTCCAGGGTCCGGAATTTGCTGGGACTCTACCAGAAAAATGCGGATCTGATCTCGATTGGAGCCTACAAAAAGGGGACCAATCCGGCTCTGGATGAGGCGGTTATGAAAATCGGCAACATCAATGCCTTTTTACAGCAGGGAATTTCCGAACGTTTCACTTATGAAGAAACTCTGCGGATGATGCAGACAATTGCAGGTTGAAGGCAAGGGGGAGGACCAGAGTGAAAAGATTCGAGTACCGATTGGAAACGGTGTTGGGCTATAAGACCCAGGTACTTGACAACCTGAAGACAGAACATGCGGCAATCATGCAAAATGTCAACCGGAAGAAAGAAGAGATCCGGGGGCTGAAACAGGAGCTGACCGGCTATGAGGCCGGATTTGATGAGCTGAAAGTGGCGGGAGCGCCCATTGAGAATTATCGTCTGTTTGACCTGTGCATCGGACGGATGGAGAAGATCATCGACGAGGAGAAAGAGCGTTTAAGCGTTCTGAAAAAACAGGAAAATGAAAAGAAGCAGGAAGTGATAGAGGCAAAAGTAGATACTTCCCGGTTTGAAAAATTAAAAGACCGCAAGCTTCAGGAATATCAGAAAGCCGTGGCCAGGGCAGATGAGACTTTTATTGAAGAATTTGTTTCCGGAGTGGCCATCCGGACGAGACATCAGCACAGAGGCTGATCCGGAATAGGGTAATCACAGTCACAAGGCTGTTGATTATAGATATAATATAGAGAAAGGAGGCATAGAATGGAGAAGATTGTGAACTTGCAGGCGTCGGCCGGCGGATCCGCTGCTTCGGCAGTATCCCGCAGAAGCCAGACAGGCGCCTCAGAGGCAAAAGATGACTTCATCAGACTCTTACAGCAGCAAAAGGAATCTGCGAAGCAGCCGGAAGACACCAAAGAGACGAAGAAAGACCAGAAGATCGACGATGTCAAAGCGGATGAAAAGCAGCCGGAAGCAGCGGTGGAAGAGCCGGTGGAGGAGAAAGTGGATCCAGAGGATGAGCTTTTGGAGCTGGCCCAGTTGGAGCTTCAGCTTCAGCAAAACCTTCTGCAGCAGTCCATCGTTCAGAATGCGGAGCCGGAAACGGAAGAAGTTTTGACGGCTGTGGATGTAAGCGCAGCAGAAGAAGTTCCCGCTGTCACCTTTGAGGCTGCATCCGTGGAAACGGAGCCGGTAACATCTGCCTTTTTGGAGCAGCCGAAGACGGAAGCTTTAAAGACAGAAGAACAGACGGCGCCGGTGCCGGCAGAAGCAGCACAGCCGGAACAAAAGCCCGAACAGGTTCAGGCAGCTTTTACCAAGAACCAGGGGGAAAACTCTGAGGCAAAAGGAGAACTCCGTGACACCCGTACACCGGCTGCAGAAAAGCAGGAACCGGTCCGGATGGAAAGCGCAGTGGAAAATCCCGCGGAGGATGCAGGTGCGTCAGCACAGGTGCAGACGGCGGAAGCTCCCGTGGAGAGCCAGAGACCGGAGGAACCTTTTGGGACAAAGTTTCAGTCTCAGGAGACCCAGATGAAGTCCACAGTGGAGGACCTGCCTCAGGAGCTTGGAAAGGCGGTGATGCCGGGAAAAGCCGGAGACAGTCAGACGCTGACGGTAGAGCTGGAGCCGGTATCGCTTGGAAAGCTGACCATCCGTCTGGAATATGAGGAAGGACGAACGCTGGTATCCGTGATGACATCCAATCCGAAGACGCTGGAACTCTTAAATGAGAAAGCGACAGAGATTGCAGCGATCTTAAAGGATCGAACCGGGGAAGAGACCGTGATCTACACGGAAGAACCCCAGAGGGAACCAGGTGAGGAAGCGAATGAGCAGGAAAACCGCGGCGGACAGCCAAGGGAGCATAAGGAGCAGAAAGAGGAGCAGCGGTCACAGACCGAGTCCTTTGTGCAGCAGCTTCGGCTGGGACTTGTATAGACAACAGTGAAACAGTTAGGAGAGAAGACAGATGGCAGACATTACAGTCAGCGGAACTACAGACCCGAATAACTATCAAAGTTATACGGTGGAAGCCAATGACAAGAATACACTGACCATGACAGATTACTTCCAGCTTCTGGCAGCACAGCTCCAGAATCAGGATGTGACCAACCCCATGGACAACAGTGAGATGATGGCCCAGATGGTGCAGATGGGTATGATGCAGGCCATGAATGCCATGACCGAATCCATGGAGGCGAATACCGCCACCACTGCCCAGACCTATGCGGGAAGCCTTTTGGGGCAGGATGTGACCGTAATGGTTACGGAGACCATAGGGGCTGTAGAGGTTCCCACAGGAGTCAAGTACGGGAAAGTGGAGTACGTAAGTTTTGTAAATGGTAATCCCATGTTCAAACTGGAAGGAGATGAAAAAGAATACACCATGTCCTATCTGGTCGGTGTGGGCAAGATCCCGGATCCCTTCGCAGATAAGGAGGATGGATCTGAGGAAGATGTGGAAGGCTCGGATAAAGTAGAGGGTGATACCGATGACTCAAAGGAGCCTGGAAATACAACGGAGGGCACGGAAGGGACAGAGAATCCCGAAGATGTGAAAGACCCGACGGATGCAGCGGAAGGAACTGCAGGTTCCGGGGCGGCATCGAATGAGTCTGGTGCCGGTTCGACGAAGTGATGTGACAAAAGGCGCCGGGAAAGTGCGGGCATTACCGCTTAGAAAGGAAATGAAAGGAATGGATCCGGGTATGTGAAAGCAGACCGGACCGGGGATTTTTGGAAGAAAGGATTACATATGGAGATGGACGGAGTTCAACGTTTGGAAAATGGGCGTGTCGGTGCCGGCAGAAATACAGCCGCGGCAGCAAACGGCAAAAATCAGGTATCATTTGAAAAACTGCTCCAGGAGAGTGCCAGGGAGGGCCTGAATTTTTCCAAACATGCCGCAAAACGTATGAATGAGCGGGGAATTGCAGTGGACAGTCAGCTGATGAGCAATCTGGAACATGCTGTGGACGGGGCCCGGAAAAAAGGGGCCAGGGACGTGGCTGTGATCAGTGCCCAGGGGGTGTTCATTGTCAATGTACCGAACAATACGGTTGTTACGACCATGTCACAGAGTGATATGAAAGAACGTGTGTTCACGAATATTGACAGCGCCGTCCTGATGTGAGCAGGACCTCGGATGAGGATGCTTGGGGGTCCCTGTCTGATTGACAGGGGGCTGTGGATGGTAAGGGAGCGAGCGCCCAGATGCTGGAATCGGACGCCCGACATGGGCAGACATTCCTTCCGGACCCCGCTCGCGCTTAGTGAAGGGACGCAGCGGTACGGTTATCCCCTAAAAGGGGATCTTAGTTCCCGAAGGGATAATAAGTCGCTTTAGCGGCTTATTATCCGGCGCCCTCCAATGGGTCCTTCAGGAACATCAGCCCATATCAGGCTGATGAGTGGAGACGCGTGCAAGCAGGATTGCAGAGGAACTTTATAAAACAGAGAAAGCCCGTCAGGGTTTAAGTAAAGGGTTATAGAGAAAGGAAAAATTTATTTATGTTAAGAGCAATGGATTCAGCCGTTTCAGGCCTTCGGGCGCACCAGAACAAACTGGATGTTATCGGACATAATATCGCCAACGTCAACACCGTTGGATATAAATCACAGAGCTATACCTTTAAGGATACCATGTATCAGTCGGCGACTGTGTCTACCAATGGTACGGAAAGCGCCGGCGGTGTCAATGCGGCTCAGTATGGTTATGGTTCTTTGATGGGAACGATCTCCATCGATATGACAGCCAGCACACCGACCTATGTGGGCGGTTTTTCGGCTACGATTGACGGAAATGGATTCTTTGTGACGAAATCGACAAAAGATGCGACTATCCAAACCACAGGAGTTGCTGCACAAGATACCAAAGCGATCAAAAATGCAGATTATGATTACACCAGAGTGGGTCAGTTTAGAAAAGACAGCAATGGTTATATTGTGGATGGAAGCGGTAATTTTGTATATGGCTATAAGGCGGATGCAGATGGTGACGGCGGAGAGATGTCGGCGCTGCGTATTCCAAAAAGTGTAACAGTGGCAGCGGACGGAACCGTTACACTGGGTTTTTCTGATAATATAGGCGATGCTGAAGCGTTGGAGTGTACCGCCATCAAGATCAATAAAGCCGGTAATATCGAAGCTACATTGACATATCAAGCTCCAGATCCCAATAATGCAGGGCAAACGATCACGAAAAGCGGTGTCTTTACCATCGGTACTGTAGCGATTGTTACGTTCCAGAACCAGGAAGGTCTGTCTAAGGACGGCAACAATTACTACAAGGCATCCGAGAGTGACAACACGGGTACCTGCAGTGCGGATACTCCCGGCAGCAACCGCGCGACTCTGATGCCCGGTTATCTGGAGGCGTCCAACGTGGATATGGCAGTGGAATTCTCCGAGATGATCATGGCGGAAAGAGGTTTCCAGGCGAACAGTAAGATCATCACCGTCAGTGATGAGATTCTGTCCGACCTGATCAGTATGAAACGTTAATGGCACGGCGGGGAAGGCGTAGTGCCGATCAGAGAATTATGGACCGGGCCAGGGAGGCCCGGATGGCAAGGATTCAGGGAGAGGGCGGGCAGCCGTCCTCCCCGAATACCCCGCCGGCATGGAGTACGGAAGGTGGTAGGAGAGACATGATTAGGGTGACCCGATTGAGCGGCGAAGTGCTGTATTTGAACATCCTGCAGATTGAATCAATGGAAAGTATACCGGAGACAAAGATTAAGATGATGAACGGCTATTACTATCTGGTGAAGGATACGGCTGACTCTGTGGTGGAGCAGCTCAGGGCGTTTTATCAAAGTTGTATCGTGCCTGATGGAGTACATAGATAAAAGTGACTGCTTGCGTCCGGGGTGCAGGTTCGAGGTTCCTGCAGTGACAGCAATACCCTGAGATGAACAGTACGAATAAAATTGCTGATCTTTAGCAAGGAGGAGATGAAAAAAATGGATATAACGACCATTCTCGGTATGATAATCGGTATGGGACTTGTCGTATGGGGAATCGGAACTTCCAAACTGGGTAACTTCTGGGATCCCCAGAGTTTGGCGATTGTTTTAGGAGGAACGATCGCGGCCATACTTGCAAGTTATCCCTTACGGATTCTGAAGGATGTACCGAAGCAGCTGGCAGTGCTGACCAAAGGAAAAAAATTCGCGATCCCGAAGCTGGTGGATGAGCTGGTGGATCTGGCCATGCTGGCAAGGCAGAGCGGTCTTCTGGCGCTGGAGGAGAAGGCGGAGGAGATCAAAGATCCCTTTTTGAAGCAGAGTGTGCTTATGATTGTAGATGCCAACGATCCGGACAAGGTGCGGAACATGCTGGAAAAGCAGATGGATGATATGATCGCAAGACATGACGAGGGAGCCGGAATCTATGAGAAAGCTTCTTCCTATGCTCCGGCTTTTGGTATGGTTGGTACTTTGATCGGTCTGATCAACATGCTGAAGGGAATGGACTTGGACGGCGGCGGCGGTGCCAGTACCTTGGGACAGGATATGAGTGTGGCCTTGATCACCACGTTTTACGGCAGTTTGATTGCGAACCTGTTTTTTCAGCCCATCGCAAAAAAACTCCGGGTAAGGCAGTCGGAAGAAGAACTGTACTGTATGACCATCATCGAAGGAATCATGGGGATCCAGGCAGGAGAAAATCCCAAGTTCCTGCGTGAACATCTTCTTTCCTGTCTGAAACAGTCTCAGCAGAAGAAGCTGCTTCTGAAGGCCAAGGATGCACCGGCCGGCGGTGAAGGAGGCGGAGCAGGATGAGCAGACGGAAAAAAGGCGGCGGCGGAGAAGACTGCGGAAGCTGGATGGACACTTATGGCGACATGGTGACACTTCTTTTGTGTTTCTTCGTCATGCTTTATTCCATGTCCAGCCTGGACCAGCAGAAATGGGAGGTTTTTGTAAAAAGTATCTTTCCAAGTTCCGGCGAGACAGAGCAGATCGCCATCAACCAGGATATCTCGGAAGCAGAGTACGATGTGTCCGGCAACATGGACTTTGATGAGTCCGTCTCGGATCCGGAAAATCCGGAAGAATTGTATATCGCCCTGATGGAGGCGCTCTCCAGCAGCGGGGTGGAAGGCGTGAGTATATCCAAAGAAGATGGGTATACCTTTCTCGTGTTTGAGAACCAGGCATTTTTTGAAGGTGACAAGTCGGATCTGACCAGTGAGGCCATCATGATTCTGGATGTGCTCTGCAGCGTACTGGAGCAGTACGAGAGCAGCATTGCTCAGATCAACATTATGGGGCATACGGCTCAGGCCAACCCGGACCGGGCAAACAACCCCCGGACGGACCGGATTTTGTCCGCCATGCGTTCTGCGGAAGTGGCAGCTTACATTCAGAACAAAGACATCATTGATCCAAGCAAGCTGGTGGGCTTAAGCTACGGGCAGTATCGTTCCGTCAGCGAGAATGATACCAGCGAGGGCCGGGCAAAGAACCGCCGGGTGGAATTCGTGATCATAGACAGCGGCGCGGATATCAAGTCCATGAACGATTACTATGACGAATTTACGAACAGCATGAATGCAGGAAATGTGCTGGTAACCGGAGGAGAAGCCTTCGATACGGTGGGCGGCAGCTCGGAGGGAGCGGCCAGTGCGCTTCCAACGGAAGAGATCAATCCCCCGGATGAGACGGCAGAGCCTGCAGGAGACGCTGCCTTGGAGGATACAGCAGAATAACTTAAATCAGCTTCAGTCCAAAAGGAGCACAGATCAATCAGTGAGCGCGGAAGCGGTCAGAAATTGATCTTTAACCCGTGCAGACAAAGGACGGAAGCGGAACTATAAAAAAAGAGGTGGCTTTTCAGATGGCAGACGTATTGTCCCAAAGTCAGATTGACGCCCTTTTGAAATCCATGGGTTCCGGCGGAGACAGTGTGCCGGAGGAGACGGAAAAAGAGGTTAAAAAAGAAAAGGCTGTAACAGAAGAAGTCAAGTACAGCAAGTATGATTTCTACAGCCCGAGAAAGTTTACAAAGGATAAGATGAAGATCCTGACCAGCGTGTTTGAAAATTATGCCAGGATCATCACTTCTCAGATCAACGGTGTGTTCCGTGTTATGACTGACATCACGGTCATGGAAGTACAGGAGCGCCGTTATTATGAATATGTAAACTCATTGAATGAGAATGATGCGGTGACGCTGGTGGAAGCCACGATTCAGGATCTGACCAAAAACCTGGTCCCGCTCATGATCTATGTATCGCCTGGTCTGGTTATCACGTTAGTGGATCATATGCTGGGCGGTTCAGAGGAAGTGATCAAGGTAAAACCGGGATACCGGTATTCAGATGTGGAGATTGCGCTGTACCGCAGGATTCTCTCCTATCTGATTCAGGCGCTGAAAGACGGTTTTGCCAATTACATCGCTATGGAGTTTAAAGCCCAGAGAATTGAAGACAATCCCAGCATGATGCAGGATGTGGGTCTGGACGAGACGGTGGCTATCATCCATCTGAATGTAGACCTGGCAGGGCTGGCGTCAGAAAAGGTAAGGATCTGTATGCCGGGTACCCTTCTGGAATCCATTTTCCAGATCATCGACAGCCGTAAGCATCTGGCGAGGGGTTACGACTATGAGGACAATCGGGAGACGATTCTGGATAATATTCGGGAATCTACCCTTCCGATTACCGGACAGCTTGGAACGATCGCGCTGGATCTGGATGATATCTATCATCTGAAGGAAGGCGATGTCATCGATATGAGCAAGCCCAAGGATCACGATGTGCGGCTCTTTGTGGGCAGGCAGGCATGGTTTACCGGTAAGATGGGCATATATAAAAAGAATGTGGCGGTGCGGATCAACCAAAGGCTTTATGAAGAACAGGAAGAAGAACTGGAGCTTGAGCCGGAGGAAGAACTGGATGCAGCCGCATCTGAATAAAGACTACATATAAATTTTTTATGAGAGAGAGGAAAAGACAATGGCTAAGATTATGCTGGTTGACGATGCTGCATTTATGAGAATGATGGTAAAGAAAGCTCTGACCGACAGTGGATATGACAATTTTGTGGAAGCGCAGGATGGAGCAGAGGCGGTGAAAAAATATGAGGAAGAAAGTCCGGATATGGTAATCATGGACATTACCATGCCGAATATGGACGGGCTTCAGGCCTTAAAAGCGATCCGCGGCAACCATCCGGATGCAAAAATCGTTATGTGTACCGCTATGGGCCAGGAGAGTATGGTAGTGGATGCGATCAAATCCGGAGCCAAAGACTTTATCGTAAAGCCTTTTAACCAGGAGCGTATCGTAGAGACTGTGAAAACGATCTTGGGACAGTAAGCGGTCAGGAGGATAAAAAATGGCTTTTTTAAGTTCTTTTGACATCTGTGCCTCCGGACTGAGCGCACAGAGACTCAGGATGGACATTGCATCGGAAAATATTACCAATATTGATACAACGAGGACCGAAGAGGGCGGTGCTTACCGCCGGAAGGATGTGGTTTTTGAAAGCTATGGAACCAACAGCTTCCGGGATGCTCTTAAAAATGCCGCAAAAGGAAAGGGAATCAGCAGCCAGGGAGTCGGTGTGCGGGTTGCCGAGATTGTGGAAGACGACCGCGAGATGAAGATGGTCTATAATCCGGGACATCCGGATGCGGACGAAAGCGGTTTTGTTGAGATGCCCAATGTAGATCTTCTGAAGGAGACGGTGGACTCCATGTCAGCGACCAGATCCTATGACGCAAATGTTACGGCATTGAATGCCATAAAGGCCATGGCTCAAAAAGCGCTGGAGATTGGCAAATAACGTTTACGTCTGCTTGAATAAATAAGGACAAAAGGAGATTGAAATATGGGCGCTAGCAGCTTTAATGAAATGGAAATTGATGCCATAGGCGAGATTATGAATATCAGTCTCGGCGCCTCGGCAACGGCAGTTTCCACTTTGCTGGGCACGAAGGTGGATATCACCACCCCGGTCGTGCGGATCCAGAGCCGGGAGGAGTTCGAGTTCAAGAAACTAGAACCGGCTATCGGCGTGGAGATTGCTTATGTGGAAGGTCTGGCAGGCAAGAATGTCATGATGTTCCGCAAGGAGGATGTGCGCATCATCGTGGGCACTTTGCTGGGATCCGTTCCAGACGACGATGCCTTTGAGATGGATGAGATCTACATCAGTGCCATCTGCGAGATTATGAACCAGATGATGGGAGCTTCGGCTACGGCATTGTCTGAATTTTTGGGGTTCCCCGTCAACATCTCCACTCCCAAGTCATTTGACATCGGAGAGCCGGAGGAGTTTAAAGAAAAATATTTTCCGGATGAGGAAGGGATGGTAGTGGTCCGCTTCCGGCTGGAAATCGAAGAAAAACTCAACAGTGAGTTTATGAATATTATGTCGACCAATTTGGCAAAGCGCCTGCTGACGCCGTTTGGTCTGGGAGGAGACAGTACGCCGGAACCAGAACCGGCACCGCAGCCTGCA
>OFGP01001295.1_pt1 | contig 19082 bp, 24 predicted proteins | sample 1521781 | NCBI WGS metagenome assembly OFGP01 (sample SAMEA3504113, study PRJEB24116) | mouse gut metagenome | biome: mouse gut; feature: mouse-associated habitat; material: faeces | place: Denmark | collected 2011 | reverse complement strand
ACGGAGATGTTGGTGATGATGCCGATCATGATGGACGACACCACCAGGGAGATGGACACAAAGGCGATGAGCAGGTAGCTGATGCCGCTGATGATGCCGGTGATGGAGCTCATCAGCAGGGCCACATAGTCAGTATAGGTGATTTTGTCGTCCTCATCAGCCACGCCGTCATTATACGCTTGGATCAAATCGGCAATCTCATCCTTCTGGACGAAGGTGGTGGCATAGATGCTGATGGCGGAGGGAGAATCCAGCCGCACGTAACCCAGCAGGTCCAGGTTGTCCTCGTAGGTGGAGGAGGAACGGGTGGGGGGCATATAGTTATCGTACAGGTAGACGAACTGCTCGTCAGTGAGGGGCGTGGGAACGCCCATAGACAGCCCCGCCATGCCGGGTTGGGCAAACTCCGCTTCCCGATCCATGGCGTGATCCAGCATACCCGCCAAGGTGTCCTGGCTCATGGCGGCCAGCTGCTGCTCCACCCCGGCGGCGTACTGCTCCCGGACGGACTGGGCGATTGCCTCCTCTACCCGGTCAAAGAGCTCCTCGTCGCTCATGTCGGCGATGTAGCCCCGGACGGTTTCTCCGTCCACCCCCATCTCGCCGGCATACTGCTCCACAATCATCTCCTCAATGGCCTCCCGGGTCAGGCCGGCCATCTGCTGCTCCACCACCCCGTCCACATACTCCTGGGAGGGCTGGCCCATCACGTCCACATAGGCCGCGGCCTTCTCCTGGACGGACAGTTCGGACAGATACTCGGTAATCGCCTCCGCCTTCTCCTCATCGGTGGGCTCTACATCCGTCTCCTTGGGGAAGGGCAGGCCGGAGATCACGTCGGTTTCCGGGTCGCCGAGCTGCCGGTTCAAAATATCCGTCTCCCCGGTGGTTTCAATGGCGAACCGAGTCAGCACGCTGGTGTAGCCGATGCCGCCGGACAGCATCCCATTGCCTCCCCCCAAGGGCCGGGCAATGCCCGCCACCTTCAGGGGCACGCCGATCTCGCCGCTGTTGTAGAGGAAATCCATCCCCGCCTCGGTCTTGGACATATCGGTGTAGGTTCCCAGGACCTCGTCGTGCTGGTAATACTCCGCCGGCAGGATGAGCTTGAAGCCCAGCTTGCACAGCTCCTCATAGGACCAGCTCATCTCCCCCAGCTCCACCGTCTCCCCCTTGGACATGGAGACCATGGCCTCCTCCATGTCGTCATGGGGCATGAGCCCAAGAGCGTACAGCATCAGGTCGGAAATTTCGTTGTTGCCATCCACGAACAGGATGACCTCGTTGTAATCCTGGGGCCAATCACCGTAGAGCAGCTCATAGTCGCCCTTTACCTGGGGGGAGATCAGCTCGCCGTCCTCGCCGGGGAGCAGCTCCTCCCACACGTCCATCGCGGAGTACATCGACCCCATGGAGTTGAAATAAGAGGAGTAGTCCCCGCCGTACATGGCCGCCATGGCGTCCTGCATCAGCGCCATCACGTCGCACTTGACGATATCCCCGTTCTCGTCCTGGGTGTAGATGTCGAAGTCAAAGTCATAGCTGTAGTGGATGCTGGCCATATCCTTAATGCCGCCGCCACCGCTCTCCAGGTACTCCTTGAATGCCTGGAGGTTGTTGGTCTCCACCTCGGCGTTGAGCATGGAGTCCATCATGTCGTACATGACGGTGGAGGCGTACACCCGATCCGGGTCCTGGCCTTCGGCGGCCTCGCCGGTGAGCTGGTCCCGCCTCGCCCCCATTAGGGAGGCCATCATGGCGGTCATGTCGGTGCTCTCCGCCTGGATGGTGATGGGATAGCTGGACAGGGTATCCTCCTGCACCTGATTGATATAGGTGTTGATGCCGGCGGACAGGGCCAGAATCAGGGCGATGCCGATGATGCCGATGGAGCCGGCAAAGGCGGTGAGCACCGTGCGGCCCATTTTGGTGCGCAGATTGGTCAGCGACAGGGACAGAGCGGTGAGGAAGGACATGGAGGGCTTCTTGTCCGCCTTGGCCTTCTTGCCGGTGAGGATGGGAGCGCTCTCCTGCGCGTGGTAGGGGTTGGAGTCCCCTGTCACCCGGCCGTCCTTCAGCGTGACGATGCGGGTGGAGTACTGCTGGGCCAGCTCCGGGTTGTGTGTGACCATAATCACCAGCCGGTCCTGGGCCACCTCCTTCAAAAGCTCCATCACCTGCACGCTGGTCTCGCTGTCCAGCGCCCCGGTGGGCTCGTCGGCCAGCAGAATATCCGGGTCGTTGATGAGGGCCCGGGCGATGGCTACCCGCTGCATCTGCCCGCCGGACATCTGAGAGGGCACCTTGTCCAGCTGGTCCCCCAGGCCCACCCGCTCCAGGGCCTCCACCGCCCGGCGGCGGCGCTCCGCCTTGGACACGCCCGCCAGGGTGAGGGCCAGCTCCACGTTGGCCAGTACGCTCTGATGGGAAATCAGGTTATAGCTCTGGAACACAAAGCCTATGGAGTGGTTGCGGTAGGCGTCCCAGTCCCCGTCCTTATACTCCTTGGTGGACCGGCCGTTGATGATGAGGTCGCCGCTGGTGTACCGGTCCAGGCCGCCGATGATGTTCAGGGTGGTGGTCTTGCCGCAGCCGGAGGGGCCCAGGATGGATACGAACTCGTTTTCCCGGAATTCCAGGTCGATCCCCCGCAGGGCGTCAATGGTATTCCCCCCCAGGGTGTACTGTTTCGTGATGTTGGATAGCTTTAACATAGGTCTTACTCTCCTTTGGTTTGTTCAAAAAGGTAGTCCAGCATTTGATTGGCCGCCAGATAGCCCCGGACCAGCTCCTCCTTGGCGTCGTTGGGCAGGGCGTTGAGCAGCTCTAAAAAGCAATTCAGCTGCTGCTGAAGCCGCTCCGCCGCCGCCCGGCCCTTGTCGGTGAGAGAGAGGATCACCACCCGCCGGTCCTTCTCCTGGCGGGTGCGGGTCAAAAAGCCCTCTCGCTCCATCTTCTTGCACAGGGAGGAGGCATTGGCCTGGTCCATGACCGCCAGCTCGCTGATGTCCCCCACCGCCGCGTCCTGCCAATACAGGTGGCCCAGCACGCAGGCTTGGAGCAGGGTGAGCCCCTCCGACTGAACCACCGGGTCCAGCAGGCGGGAGGTCTTGGCCTTCAGCGTCTGAAACATCGTGAGAACGGAAAACCGCTCGGCTTCATTCACAGTATCACCTCCGATATATTTGCTTCACATATATTAGCGCGGGCTATCCGCCTTGTCAAGAAAAATATATGTTATTCACATATTGTTTACAGAGAAACAGCCCCCTCCTGGAGGAGGGGGCGGGAAGGCGGCATACACCCCCGCGTCAATCCGCGGCGGTACAAGGGGTGCATAGCCTTATAAATTGGCTGCTATGTACTGCTTGATATCCCCGACAAACTGGTTTCCGCAGCGGGCCAATTCGCCAAGGACACGGTCGATTCCATTTTCACTTTGGTACCAATTATCTTTTGTAATGTTATAACAGTGTACAGGGCATACCCTTAGTTCCACATGAGGGAAAGCCATCTGGTATAACATAAGACATCTGCGGGCGTGGAATGCTTTGCAGACAATCAAAGCTGTTTTAATCTCAATCCCCTTTTCATCCATGGCCTTTCGTGAAAAGAACGCATTATCACGGGTATGACCCGATTGATTTTCACCAATAATGGCGGAGGCCAGTACGCCATTTTTGAGGAGAACGTCCGTAAGAAATTCGCAGTCAGACTGGTAATCACCATTGTATAGGTCCGATTTCGAGCGGACGCCGGGCCACCTGTCCCGTTTCACGCTAACGCCGCCGGAGGGGATCAGCCACTTTGCAAATCCCTCCTGATACAATCTGGCAGCATATTCAGGCTGTTCCGGAAATGAGCCGCCGGGCAAAAAAATAGCGTCGGCCTTTTCGGGTTCATCTGATACAAATATATAGTCCGTGATATCGGAAATTATACGGTTCATCCCTATTTACGCTCCTTATTCCATACCAGGCGGGCGGTTTACCGCCTGCCCGACAGCGCGAAGCCCAGCACCGTCCCGCACAGTCCGCCGATGATGTGGGTGAGCTGGGAGATATTGTCCTTCACAAAGATGGCGTCCCACAGCTCGCCGCCCAGGTAGAAGATGGCCACCAAAATCAAGGTGGTGGGAATGGTGCCGTTGCGCACGCCCCCGAAGGAGGAGAGCAGAATCATCATGAACACGATGCCCGACGCGCCCAGCAGCGCGGTGCCGGGGAAGAAAATGAACTGCACCAGCCCGGACACCAGGGCGGTGAACAAAATGGCCCACAGCACATTCCAACTGCCGAAGCGGTCCTCCAGGTTGGGGCCCAGCACCAAAATCAGCACCATATTCCCGATATAATGGGCGTAGCCGCCGTGGCCCAGCACATGGCCGAAAAAGCGGAACCAGGCCAAGGGGTCCGCCAGGGAGCAGCGGTAAATGGAGAACAGCGCGCCGTTCGCCCAGCCCCCGGTGAAATAATTGGCCACCAGCGCCAGCAGGGAGACCAGCGCAAAGGTGAGGGCCACCGGGGCATTGTAGGAAATTTTCATGGTGGGGCGGTTCATATCGTTGCGGGCCATAACGGTCACCTCGGAGTAAAAATTGCCAGCCGGGACGTTTCCACGTCCGGCTGGCAACCATTATAACCGATTTTTTCCCAAATGAAAAGGGGAATTTACTCTCCCTCTGCAATGACGTCGTCCTTTCCCTGGGGCAGGTCATATACCGCCGCCCGGTTCTCCTCCTTCATCTGTTTGCCCTCCTCGGCTGTGGGATGGGTAACGCCGCCGGGGGCGGGAGCATAGGCGTCCGGCTCGCTGTTGGTGGCGGGGCCTTTTACCGCCTCGTCTGTCAAGGTGTCCAGCTTGCCGGTGAATGCCTGTACCTGGATGGCGTCGCCGTCAGGGTCGAGCTGGGCCAAAAATGCCAGCGCGGTGTCAGAGGGGATCCCGGAAAAGCCGACCTCCAGGCAGTTGGCCTTCATATCCGTAACGATAGAAGTGAGCGTAGACCACGCGTTATCCTCCGGCCAGACCTGGAGGATCTGGTCATGCAGGCTCAGCAGGTGAGCGTAGGAATACTTCATATCCTGGACGAACACCACCTCGCCGCCGCACCATTCCTCGATCCGCGCCTCCAGCTCGCTGGTGTGGAAGCCGTCCACAAGGGCCACCGCCAGCCTGTCCCCCGTGTCGTGAATCCAGGACCCGCCGTACCAGTCGGGATAGATCTTCGGTTCACAGCCCTCCTGGCCGCCCATGCCGTTGAGCAGCCCCTGATACTGGGCGTTGGCCCTGGCCTGGGCGGACACGTCATAGTGCTGGTCGTCCACAGCGGGGGCAGGCTCGGGGGTGCTCAGCTCCGGTGTGCCGCTGCCGCTCTGGGCCAGAACCTGCGGCCCGGTCGCATCCTCCAGCACCGTGTAGCTGTGCAGGGGCGGGTGGACGGCCCGGTACACGGGGTAGGCCAGCACCAACGCCGCACAGGCCGCGCACACCGCCAGCTTCCTCCAGCCAAACCGGGGCTTTACCACGTTGTCCTCGGCCTCCAGCACATAGTCCTCGTTTACGTCGCCAATCAGCTCCAAAAGCTCATGGTTTTTCATACTTTAAATCCCTCCTGTTCAAGGTGGACGCGCAGCTTCTGCCGCAGGCGGTGGAGCGTGGTGGTCACCTGGGTGCGGCTCATGCGGAAGCGTTTGGCAAGCTGCTGCGTACTGTCTAAATACCAGTACCGCCGCAGAAACAAATTCCGATGCTGCTCCGGCAGACCCGCCAAGAAGTCGTTCAGCGCCGCCCGAAAGGCCGCGCGGTCCAGCGCCCCCTCCGGGGTCTCGCCGCCGGACACCACCTCGCTCAGCTCGTCCAGGGCCAGCGGGACCTCTCCCCCGCCCCGCTTCTGGGCGGTGTCCCCCCGCCGAACGCTGAGGGCCTGATTGCGGACAATCCTCCCCACAAAGCTTTTCAGCGAACGGGGCCGCTGAGGCGGAATGGACTGCCAGCAGCGCAGCCATGCGTCGTTGACGCACTCCTCCGCCGCCCCCCTGTCATTCAGAATATTGTGGGCGATGGCGGTGCAGTAAGCGCCGTATTCCCCCTGGGCGGCCTGGATGGCGCTCTCGTCCCGGACAAAAAACAGTTCGATTATTTGGCTGTCGTCCATAGTCATCACTCCTTGAAGGACCCTTCATCCATAAAGACGCGGTTGAGCGGAAGATGTCACAGGAAAAACCAAAAAGCCTTCCCCCTTTTTACAGGAAGAAGGCTTTTCGATTTACACATCCCACTTCAGGGGGCCGCCCTCCTTGTCCACCAGCGGGCACAGTCCGCCCGCGTAGCCATTCTGCACGAACAGGTACTGCACGCCGGTGGCGGTGTCCATCAGCACCTGGCGCATACCGGAGGTCAGGCCGTTACCCTCCTGAAAAATCACCTCAAAGCGTTCGTTTTTTGCCATGACAAGCCTTCCTTTCTCATGTGATATCAAACGATATTATATAGCATATGATATTGTGCTGTCAACACAGCCCTGGGCATTTTTATGAATTTTTAAACATCCGGACGCTGGCAAACGCCAGCAGCGCCATGGCAATCAGCATCACAACGCCGTTTGTCCGCACCGCCCAGTCCGGCAGGGTGAAAAAAATCCGCCCCGCCGTCCACAGGATTACCGACAGAAACAGGATCGCCAAACTCACAGCCTGTAATTTTTTCATGAGATATCCCCCTTTGGAATCAACGCCGCCATGTCGGCGGGCATAGGCGCGGCAAACCGCAGCCGCTCCCCGGTGACGGGGTGAAGCAGCTCCAGCCGCGCCGAGTGGAGGGCCGGGCGGGCGATCAGCCCCCGGTCCTCCCTGCCGTACAGGAAATCCCCGGTGAGAGGGCAGCCCAGGTGGGCCATATGTACCCGGATTTGGTGGGTGCGGCCGGTGTCCAGCGTCAGCTCCACCAACGTCCGGGGACCGCAGGGCCCCACGGTCCGATAGCAGGTGCGGGCGGGCTTCCCATCGGGCCGCACCTCCCGCCTCACCAGCGCCCCCTCCGCCGGACCAATGGGCGCGTCAACAGTCCCATGGGACTGGGGCGGCGCCCCCTCGCACACCGCCAGGTACACCCGGCGGAAATTCCCCGTGTGGAGCTGGTTTTTCAGCTTCTCCTGGGCGTGGGGGTGCTTGGCCGCTACCAAAAGCCCGGAGGTCCCCTTGTCCAGCCGGTGGACGGGGTGAAAATCGGATTCGTCCCCCACCTGTTTGTAATGATACATCAAAAAATTACCCAGCGTATCGTCAAAGTGGCCGTGGCCGGGGTGTACCAGCACGCCGGGGGCCTTGTTCACCACCGCCAGGTCCCCATCCTCGTACACGATGTCCAGCGGGCCTGGGGCGGGCACCACACCGGATGACGGCGCTGGGTCCGTGAGGCGGACGGCCAGCGTCTGCCCCTCCCCTGCCCGGACGCGGACGTTTACCCGCACCCCATCCAGGGTGATGCCGTCCTCCAGCCACTTCACCCGGCGCAGCACCGTGCCGGACAGCCCCAGCTGGCGGCGCAAGAGGGTGTTCACCTCCGTCCCCGCCAGCTCCGGGGTGATGGTTAAGGTGAGATACCGGGCGCTCACAGCGTTTTAGACAGGTAGAGGCAGGCGATGAGCCACACGACGGCGTATACCGCCACCACGCCCAGCACCGCCAGGGCGGCCTCCATGCTCACCGCCACCAGCACAAACATGGAGGCCGCGGCGGCAAAGAAGGTGAACATCCCGGCGAACTGGAAGGCCTGGTTGATGATGGCCTTCTCCCGCTCGTCCTGCTCCCGGATTTTGGCCTTCTTCCGGGCCTCCGGGTGGGTGAGCAGGTAAGTCACCCGCACCAGCAGGAACACCGCGCCGACGGAGATGCCGCTGGCCCCGCCCAGATAGAAGCCCCGGGCAAAATCGGGCAGCACGTCGCTGCCGTGGATGAGGAACAGGTAACACAGCACGCCCACAATACCCACCGCCAGCAGGCCGAAGCCCACCCAGCGGCGGCGGCGCAGGGAGCGCTCGAAGTCAGACGTGTCAAAGATGTGCATGAACATGGGATTCCCTCCTTACTCCCGGCCCATGAGCCGGCGCTTGAACGCGTGGAATTTGTCGAACAGGGGCCGGGTCTTGGAGGAACCGTACAGCAGGCCCACGCCCAACAGCCCCACGGCGGCACCCTGCGCAAAGCAAAAGCCGATATTCAGCGCACCCGCGGGCTCCAGCAGGACGTGGAGCGTCTGAACGGCGAAATTGAGCGCAACGCCGGCCAGAAAGGCGGGATTGATGTTGAAATTGCGGCAGCGCTTCATGATTCTTCCTCCTCAAACAGAAAAATGTCCTCGATGGTGGTGTCAAAGTATTTGGCGATCTTGTGGGCCAGCAAGAGCGAGGCGTTATACCGCCCGCTCTCCAGCGAGATGATGGTCTGCCGGGTGACAGCCACCGCCTCAGCCAGCTCCGCCTGGGAAATGCGCCGGGCCTTGCGCAGCTCGGCGATGCGGTTTTCCATGTCATCCCCTCCTTATATGCTTTCTCAATGGGAAAGGGAGGCTCCAACCCACCGCTATGGGAGATGGAGCCTCCTTTTTGGGGCCGGCATTATTTGGTGCAGACGCCTTTACTTCTCCTGGTTGTCTTTCTTCCTTTTCGCGGCCAGGCCAGCGCTGCTGCTTGCAAGCAGCACAACCGCGATGGCGCCGATTGTGATCATGTCCATGTGTCTCACCTCCCGTACTTCAGTGGGATGTAAAGTTTGCTTTACGATTTAAGTATAGCACGCTTTACATTTTATGTCAAGCGCATTTTACATTTTGAGAAGAATTTTTCATCCGATTGCATTTCTTCCCGCGCCGTGCTATATTGGATTTGGCGCTGCCAGCATACGGCAGGCGGTTGGCCCTCTCGACAGGGGGCAGCTTCTTGCCCCCTGATCTTCGGAAAGGGGGGCTGCCCAATGAGTACATCAGAAGTTTTTGAACTCTGTCTTGTTATCATTGGCATTTGCGGCCTGTTTCTTCAGGTATACAAAAAGAAGTAACCGCCCCTCCGTCCAAAGAGTGCGGTTACTTCTTTTGACATAATTCTTTGGGCCAACCGTCTGCCGGCAGCGCCCTTTCTGCTTTTAGTATAGTCGTCTATCGCTCTTTTGTCAAGCCCCGCCGGAAAACCCGGCGGGGCTTGACATTCGGATTGGGCGCATGGCCGCTTCGCTTTCCCTCCGTCTCGGGCAAAACCCGCCCCTATGGGTTTATCGTCGCGCCATCGCGGCTGGGAGGCCTCCTCCGAACGAGCGGCAGTCATCCGAACGCCCCGTAGCCTATGGCTGCCGCGAACTGAGGGGGAGGCCTCCCAGCGCGTTCCCCATGAAGCGCAGGCCGCTTAGTCGTTTTCGCTCCGCGTTTAAACGTTGTCACGCTCGCGCTCCTCTGTTCTCACGCTGCGAAGCGGCCAGGACGCTCAGTCGCTTTCACTGCGACTCAAGCAAAACCCAGTCCCACTGCGTGGGCCTTGGGCTTTTGCTTTCGCTCCGCTCCAAGCTCCTTCGCTGACCGCTTCTCCGCGCTTAAATTCCCTGCCACAGCATCGCGTCGGCGACCTTCAGGAACCCGGCGATATTGGCCCCCGCCTGAATGTTCCCCTTCATGCCGTATTTCTCCGCGGCGGCGGCGCAGGCGGCGTAGATGCCCTCCATGATGCCCTTCAGCTTGGCGTCCACCTCCTCGAAGGTCCAGCTCAGCCGCTCGCTGTTCTGGCTCATCTCCAGCCCGGAGGTGGCCACGCCGCCGGCGTTGGACGCCTTGGCGGGGGCGAACAGGATGCCCGCGGCCTGATAGGCGGCGATAGCCCCGGGGGTGGAGGGCATATTGGCCCCCTCGAACACACCCAGGCAGCCATTGGCGATGAGGGCCTTGGCGCCCGTCTCGTCGATCTCATTCTGGGTGGCGCAGGGCAAGGCGATGTCGCAGGGCACCGTCCAGATGCCCGAGCAGCCCTCCACATACATGGCGGAGGGAACATAGTCCAGATAGGTCTTGATCCGGGCCCGCTTGACCTCCTTGATCTGCTGAATCACCTTGTAGTCAATGCCGTTTTCGTCTACAATATAGCCGTTGGAGTCGGACATGGCGATGACCTTGCCCCCCAGCTGGGTGCACTTCTGATTGGCGTAGATGGCCACGTTGCCCGAGCCGGAGATGAGCACCCGCTTGCCCGCAAAGGACTTGCCGTTGTCCCGCAGCTGGGCGTCGGCGAAGTAGCACAGGCCGAAGCCGGTGGCCTCGGTGCGGGCCAGAGAGCCGCCGTAGCTCAGCCCCTTGCCGGTGAGCACACCGGTGAACTCGTCCCGAATCTTCTTGTACTGGCCGAACATAAAGCCGATCTCCCGGGCGCCCACGCCGATGTCCCCGGCGGGCACGTCGGTGTCCGGGCCGATGTGGCGCTGCAATTCCGTCATGAAGGACTGGCAAAAACGCATGACCTCCCCATCGCTCTTGCCCTTGGGGTCGAAGTCGGAGCCGCCCTTGCCGCCGCCCATGGGCAGGGTGGTGAGGGAGTTTTTGAAAATCTGCTCAAAGCCCAAAAACTTGATGACGGACAGGTTGACGGTGGGATGGAACCGCAGGCCGCCCTTATAGGGCCCGATGGCCGAATTGAACTGCACCCGGTAGCCCCGGTTCACCTGCACCTTGCCGGTGTCGTCCACCCAGGGCACCCGGAACATGACCACGCGCTCAGGCTCCACGATGCGGCCGATGATATTCTGCTGCTCGTAGCGGGGGTCGGCCTCCACCACCGGCTCCAGGGACTCCAGCACCTCCTCCACAGCCTGGAGGAACTCCGGCTCGTGGGCGCTCTTGGCCTTCAGCTCGTCCAGCACAGACAGGAGATAAGCATTTTTAATCGACATACCGTCAACATCCTTTCCTCATTGAAAGTACCGCTTTAACGCGATAATGTATTCTACACCACCGGCGGCATTTTTGCAAGACTGAGATTAAAAAATTGCAAAAAAGAATTTTACAAATTTTTTTGCCGAAGCGGGAACCTTTTTGTCCTTCCCCGCGTCTTATTCATTGTCCGGACAAAAATGGAAGGGGATGAAGCCCAATATGGAATGGACGCGGGAGGAATTTTCCGCCGCAGTGACCCAGCACAGCCGGGGGATGTACCGGGCGGCCCGGTCCCTGCTGGACTGCGACGCGGACGCGGAGGACGCCGTGGCCCAGGCGGTGCTCCAGGCCTGGCAGTCTCTGGGCAGGCTGAGGCAGCCGGAGGCTGTCCGCTCCTGGCTCATAAAAATCACCGTGAACTGCGCCTATGCCCAGCGGCGCAAGCAGCGCGGGGCGCTCTCCCTGGACGAGCTGCCCCAGGAGCCCGCCGCCCCGGAGCCGCCCCGGTATGACGGGCTTTGGTCGGCGGTGGCCGCCCTGCCCCCAGAGCGCCGGGCGGCGGTGACGCTGTTTTACTACGAGGACATGAGCCTGGACGAGATCGCCAGGTGCCTGGGCGTGCCCAAGGGGACGGTGAAGTCCCGGCTGGCCCGGGCCAGGGCGCAGCTGAAGGAAATATTGCAAGAACAGGAGGGCGAATATGGAACAATTTGACCATATGCTGAAAGAAATGGCGGGCAGGGAGGCGTGCGCCGTGCCAAAGGGCTTTGACAAGCGTTTGCAGGATGTGCTGGACAATCTGCCGTCCCAGGCGAAACGGCGCAGGCTGGGCGCGGTGAAGGGGGCGCTGGTGGCCGCAGCGGCGTGCCTGCTGCTGACGGGCACCGCGCTGGCCACGTCACCGGGGCTGCGGGAGCTGCTGGCTCAGGCCCTGGGGGGCTTCGCGCCCTACGCCCAGGGGCAGGACGGACAGGCCTATGAGATGGACGGCCTGGAGGTGCGCGTGCTGTCCGCCATGGCGGACCAGGACACCATCCGGGTCTATGTCCAGCTCAAGGATTTGGAGGGCGACCGGCTCAGCGGCCACATCAACGCCATGGGCCTGGTGGACGCGCCGGACCCCCCCGACGATGACAGCGGCATCAGAGGGAGCACCTTCGGCTCCCAGTGCCTGAGCTATGACGAGGAGACCAAAACCGCCCTGATGGCGTGCACCACCTGGGGGCGGGTCTATGAGGATTTGTCCGGCGCCGAGCTGGTTCTGTTCCATGTGTACGACACCCAGACGCTGGAGGACATCTCAGTGGACACCACCCTCCACATCCCCCTGGACATTGAGGTCATGTCCTCCGCCGCCTTGGACAAGGACACCGAGCTGGCCGCCGGGTTCTTCGCCGAGACGGTGCGCCTGTCCCCCCTGGGACTCACCGCCGTGACCTACGGCGACACTCAGTATACCTATCTGGCTGGGAGTCACCTGCGGCTGACCATGAAGGACGGCACAGACATTCTATCCTGCAGCGACCACGTGGACGGCCAGGGCAGCTATGGCGCATACGGCACCGACAGCAGCCGCCGGGTGCTGACCTGGAATTTCCGGGACCCGCTGGAGGTGGAGCAGATTCAAAGCGTCACTATCATCGACCGGGACGGTGGCGAGCGCACCTTCCCGGTGGCGCTCCCTTGAGGCAGCGCTGACCCCATGCGCCTGTGGCGCTTTGCGGCTCCTTTGCAAATCGCCCTTGCCGATGGAATCAGCCCGTCCCTCACTGTTTCACGTGAAACACACGTTTTTATTTTCTGGGGCGCATATGTTTCACGTGAAACATCAGTTTGTTTTTTCGTCTGTCAGCGTTTCACGTGAAACATACGTTTTGTATCGACCGCAAAAAAGGTCCCCGGAAATAGTTCCGGGGACCTTTTCGTCTTCATAAAACCAGGGGGGCAGCTTACTTCAGCTCCACCTTGGCGCCGGACTCCTCCAGCTTCTTCTTCAGCTCCTCGGCCTCGTCCTTGGACACGGCCTCCTTCAGAGTCTTGGGCGCGCCCTCGACGGCGGCCTTCGCCTCGGCCAGACCCAGGCCGGTGATCTCGCGAACCACCTTGATGACCTTAATCTTGGCGGCGGCGTCAAAGCCGGCCAGAACCACGTCAAACTCGGTCTTCTCCTCCACAGCGGCGGCGGCGGGGCCGGCGGCGGGCGCGGCCATGGCGGCGGCGGAAACGCCGAACTCCTCCTCCAGAGCCTTGACCAAGTCGTTCAGCTCCAGAACGGTGAGGGCCTTAACTTCTTCAATCAGAGCAGTGATCTTCTCGCTTGCCATGATGGTATTCCTCCTAATGTTCAAATATGAAAGTATGTGTGCCGCTTATTCGGCGGCGGGAGCCTCCTCGGCGGGGGCTTCGGCGGCGGGCTGGCCGTCCTTCTCGGCGATGGCCTTGATGACGATGGCCAGGCTGGTGATGGGGGCCAGCATCATGCCCAGGACCTGACCCAGCAGGGCGTCCTTAGAGGGCAGCTCGGCCAGGGCGTACACGTCGTCCAGGGGGAGGACCTTGCCGTCCATAAAGCCGGCCTTGATGTTGAAGCGGTCGCCCATCTGCTTGGCGTACTTGTTGACGATTCGCATGGGGGCGATGGGGTCTTCCTTGGAGATGGCCATGGAAGTGGTGCCGTTGAGCACTTCGTCCAGGTCGCCCAAATTCACGTCGTCCAGGGCACGGCGCAGCAGGGTGTTCTTCACCACGGCGTACTCCACGCCGTTCTCCCGCAGCTCATGGCGCAGGGCGGTGTCTTCGGCCACGGTGATGCCCTTGTAGTCCACCAGGACGCCGGAGCTGGCGGCCTTCAGGTCGTCCACCAGGGTGGCCACGATGGCCTGCTTCTCACTGAGAACCTTTGCGTTAGGCATTGTTGGAATTCACCTCCGGGTAATTTGTTGCGGCAGGTGATTTTCATTGTCACGCTCGGATTGGACGCGCCGCCGGGTCGCTTTCGCTCCGTCTCAGGCAAAACCCGGCCCGCTGTGCGGTCCTGGGCTTTCGGTCTCGCCTTCGGTTCGGTCGGCGCTGGGCGTGTGCCACTGGCACACAGCGCCCGCGCTACGTTCCAAGCTCCCCTGCGCGTCTATCCTCGCGCTTCGCATAAAAAATACACTGCCCTCGTGTCCACACGAAAACAGCGCAAACAAAACGTATTGGCTGCATTCTCGGCGGGATTTACGCGTATTCACGCACCCGCTGTCTTTGAACACTTTTCGTAGTATACCTCGAAGCCTGCCCATTGTCAAGGGAAACTTGAAAAAATTCAGGGATTTTAGGGCAAAATCCCCTCCGCCCGCACCAGGTTCACCGTGTCCTCCAGCATACACGGCTCCCCCAGGATGGTGGTCAGGTTTTCAAACCGCACCGGAACCCCCGGCCCCTCGATGCCGCCCAGCATCACATGGAAATGGAGGTGGGGCACCCAGCTGGAGCCGCTGCTGCCCACCCGGCCGATCTGCCGGCCGGCCTGAACGCTCTCCCCGGCGGCCACGGATACGCTGCCCTTTTGGAGATGGGCGTACAGGGACCGCTCGCCGCCCGGGTGGCGGATCAGCACGTGGTTGCCGTCGATGCGGGCGTGCTCGCCGTACTGGGCCTCGATTTGGGCCAGGTCCGTGCCGTCGTCCGTGTCGTTCAGCCCGTCGAAGACCTCCTCCACCACCCCGCCGCAGGCGGCGAACACAGGGCTACCGCCGATGACAGGGCACGTCAGCGTCTCGTCAAAGGCCCCCGCGTCAAAGGCGAACTCGCTGTTGCGGCACCAGCGGTGGGAGTTGACGGAGGGGTGGGTGTCCGTCACCAGCACCGTCCCCGCCAGGGGAAAGCGCCAGCGGTTGGGGCTCTCATAGGGGACCACGGAAATGGTCAGCTCCTCCTTTTTCCCGCCCCAGTCCGCCTCCACCCGCAGCTCGTCCGCCGCCTGGGAGGCGAAAAAGGAAAAGTGCTCGTGGAGGAAGGCCCGCTCCGGGCAGTGGTCCAGCCCCAGAATGCGCCCCAGGCTGCTGTCCCGATACCGGGGCAGCTCCTCCTGGGCGTAGGCCAGCCGGGCGGCGATCTCCTCCGGGCCATAGCAGACCCGCAGCAGCTCCCGTCCCCCCGTCAGACAGGCAAAAACCAGCGCGGAGGGCGGGGTCTCCCCGTCAAGCTCCAGATACCGCAGAAAAAAGTCGTTGTGGATCATATGCTCCTCCCGAATCACGCTGTAGAGCACACGGTCGCTTTTGATCGACATATTCAGTCACCTCTTTCAAAAAAAGAGGGGCCGCGGGCTTTTGCCCACGACCCCTGCTTGAGTTATGTTGTGCCGGACGCTGTACTCACGCCTCGCCTGTTCGCGACGCGCGGCTTCGCTGCGACTCAGGCAAAACTCAGTCCCGCTGCGCGGGCCTTGGACTTTTGCCTTCGCTCCGCTCCATCCACGCTGCTCACGACGGCTCGGACGCTGTTATGCGAACTTACCGGTATTCAGCTTCACGCCGGGGCCCATGGTGGCGGCGGCGACGCAGCTCTTGACGTACTGGCCCTTGGCGGCGGCGGGCTTGGCCTTCACGATGGCGCCCATGAGGGCCATCAGGTTGTCGCCCAGCTTCTCGGGGCCGAAGGACACCTTGCCGATGGGGCAGTGGATGATGTTGGTCTTGTCCAGACGGTACTCCACCTTACCGGCCTTGATCTCGTTGACGGCCTGGGTCACGTTGGGGGTGACGGTGCCGGCCTTGGGGGAGGGCATCAGGCCCTTGGGGCCCAGCACCTTACCCAGACGGCCTACCACGCCCATCATGTCGGGGGTGGCCACGACCACGTCAAAGTCGAACCAGTTTTCCTTCTGAATCTTCTCCACCATGTCCATATCGCCCACAAAATCGGCGCCGGCGGCACGGGCCTCGTCGGCCTTGTCGCCCTTGGCGAAGACCAGCACGCGGGCGGTCTTGCCGGTGCCGTGGGGGAGGACGATGGCGCCGCGGACCTGCTGGTCGGCGTGGCGGGAGTCAACGCCCAGCTTCACGTGCAGCTCCACGGTCTCGTCGAACTTGGCGGTGGCGGTCTTGATGACCAGCTCCATGGCCTCGTTCACGTCATACTGGGCGGCGCGGTCGATGAGCTTCGCGCTGTCCACATACTTTTTACCTTTTTTAGCCATTGCTGTTTCCTCCTTTCCCTTACTCTTCCACCAGGACGCCCATGGAGCGGGCGGTGCCGGCGACCATGCTCATGGCGGCCTCCAGGCTGGCGGCGTTCAGGTCGGGCATCTTGGTCTCGGCGATCTTCTGGAGATCGGCCTTGGACAAGGTGGCCACCTTGGTCTTGTTGGGCACGCCGGAGCCGGACTCGATATTGCACGCCTTCTTAATCAGCACGGCGGCGGGAGGAGTCTTCGTGATAAAGGAGAAGGAGCGGTCGGCGTACACGGTGATCACCACGGGGATGATCAGACCCATGTCCTTCTTGGTCCGCTCGTTAAATTCCTTGGTAAAGGCGGCGATGTTCACGCCGTGCTGGCCCAGGGCGGGGCCCACAGGGGGGGCCGGGGTTGCCTGGCCGGCGGGGATTTGCAGCTTGACATATCCAGTAATTTTCTGTGCCATTTGAAACAGCACCTCCTACATGAAATGTGGTGGTGACGGGACTCGTCCACAAGGAGTCCCTCCCACTGGCAGTCTGCCTGCCTTGTTTTCTCTGCGCTCTTTTTAGATGGTTTCCACCTGGTCCAATTCCAGCTCCACGGGGGTCTCGCGGCCGAACATGGACACCACCACGCGGACCTTGCCCCGCTCGGTGTCCAGCTCCTCCACCGTGCCGATGAAGGAGGTCAGAGCGCCGTCGGTGATCTTCACGCTGTCGCCCACGTTGTAGCCCACCACCACCTCGCGCTTTTCCACGCCCAGGGCGGCGATCTCGTCTTCGGTGAGGGGGATGGCCTTGTTGGCCGCGCCCACGAAGCCGGTGACGCCCCGGATGTTGCGCACCAGATGCCAGGTCTCGTCGGTCATCACCATCTTCACCAGCACGTAGCCGGGGAACACCTTGCGCTCCACGGTCTTGGGGCCGTTTTCGGTGATTTCGGTGACGGTCTCCAGGGGGATGGACACCTCGGTGATGAGATCGTGCATATTGCGGTTTTCCACAGCCTGCTCGATGGACACGGCCACGGTGTTCTCATAGCCGGAGTAGGTGTGGGCCACATACCACTTCAGTTCGTCAGCCATGGCTTAACCAAAGAGGTTGAGCAGGGCCTCGACCACCGCGCGGGCCAGGAAGTCGAACACCCAGATGAAGATGCCCACGAAAATCACGCACGCAATCACGATGCCCACGTTCTTCATGGTATCCTTAAAGGAAGGCCAGGTTACCTTCTTCAGCTCGCCCTTCAGGTCCTTGAGCCAGCGCAGGACGCGGTTGGGCTTCTGGTCCTTCTTCTTCGGGGTCTTGGCCTTCTTATCAGAGCTTGCGGACTCCTTCGGAGTGGCGGCGTTGTCCCGCTTTTCCTGTTCAGACATTCAATTTACCCTTCTTTCGTTTGAGCTGCGGCTCATTACTTGGTTTCAGTGTGCAGAGTGTGCTTTCTGCAGAAGGGGCAGTACTTGTTGAGCTCCAAACGCTCGGTGGTGTTGCGCTTGTTCTTCTTGGTGTTGTAGTTGCGCTGCTTGCACTCGGAGCAGCGCAGCACGACCTTCACACGGTTTCCGGCTTTCGCCATTCTCGGCACCTCCTTTTGAATTTGGCCGCCCGGCAAAAAAAGCGCCGGACCGGCCTTTGCCGACTCCAGCGCCTGAGACGGGCGGAATACGCCCAGTAAGAGGCTACGGGGGTGTCGGCGCATTGCCTCCCTGTGGTCCCGCGGGGAGCCAGGGTTTTTGCGCCTATCCCGTAAAAATACGCACAAAAAGAAAGCCCTGCTCACAGGTGTGGATAGTGTATCACACCGGGAGGGGCTTGTCAAGCATTGTTTTTTTTATTATAATGTGTTCATCGCGTTCGAAGATACATTTGGAGGGATGAAGATGCGCGTCATGGCAATCGACTACGGCGACGCCCGCACGGGGGTGGCCATTTCCGACGCGGCGGGGCTGCTCGCCGGCTACACCACCGTGATTCAGAGCCGGGACCCGGACCGGGCGGCGGAGGAGATCGCCAAGCTGGCCCGGGAGCGCCAGGCAGACGAGCTGGTGATGGGCTTCCCCCGGAACATGGACGGCACGGAGGGGCCCCGGGCGGAGCTGTACCGGGCCTTCGCGGCGCTGGTGGAGGAGAGCGCCGGTATGCCCGTGCGGCTGTGGGACGAGCGGCGCACCACCATCGAGGCCCATCAGATTCTCCACGCCTCGGGGAAGAAGATGAAGGCCCACAAGAAAAACGTGGACGCGGTGGCGGCAAGCCTGATTTTGGAGGGCTATCTCACTTGGCGGGCGCGAAATCCGTGACAAAAGCCCCCAGCGGTATTGGTCTACCCCTGACAGGGGTATCTAAAATCCGGGGAAGTACCCCGGCAGGAATCACGCTGAGATTTCCTGCCGGGGGATTTCTTTGTCTTGCGGAATGTCCCCTCCGATACAGCCAATGTCATTGTAGTGGATTTCAATGGTCTGTGTGGCTTTCTTTGACCATTTGGTGCTTTTCTCATGCACCACGATCTTCTGGATAAACAGCCGCAGCAGCTCCGGGGTCAGTTCCGTAATGTCCGTGTAGCGTTTGGCCTTGGCGATGAAACCCTCGGTGCTGGAAACCGTATCCCGCAGCTTCTGGATGGCACTTTCCCTCGCTGGGATTTCCTCTGCCAGTCTTGTCTGCTCCTCTGTGTAGCCGCCGGACAGCGTCTGGAACTGCTCCACCGAGATATGGCCGAGTACCCGATCCTCGTACAGTTTTTTGAAGATGGCATCCAGCTCCGCTCCACGTTTCCGCATAGCGGTCAGTTCCCGTTCCTGCCTGCGGATCTCCCGCTGGATTTCAGCGGACTGCCTGCTACCAATGTACTCCGCGAACTCCTTGGTGTGTTCCCTGGCCATCGCCGTCACCTGCCGCAGATCCTCCAGGATCACCTCGTCCAGCACACACTCCCGGATGTAGTGGGCGGTGCAGACTTCAGCCCCCTCTTTCTTGTAGGTGCGGCAGGTGAAGTTGTTCCAGGT
>OFGP01001290.1_pt1 | contig 19124 bp, 24 predicted proteins | sample 1521781 | NCBI WGS metagenome assembly OFGP01 (sample SAMEA3504113, study PRJEB24116) | mouse gut metagenome | biome: mouse gut; feature: mouse-associated habitat; material: faeces | place: Denmark | collected 2011 | reverse complement strand
GTTTGCCGTAGGATTGCCGCCACTTCTCCATCGTTTTTCCGTACGTTTGCCACCCCCTTTTCCGTACTTTGAGATTGGGACGGGATTCGCTTTTCCACCGTTTTGCCACCAGCTTTCCGTTCAAAATATTGCCGTCCGAAAAGAGAATTCCTGGCTGTTCACTTTATCCGCTGCGAATTTTGTCGAATTTGCGAGTGGACAGGGCGTTGTCTTCTAGTGTATAATATGAGGAATGTCGGAGTTCAGGAGAAGATTGCTAGAAGGGATGGAAATGACTTATGAAGACGCCTTATTATATGGACGAAGAAATCATCTACTCTCTCCCCTTTTCCATTGAGCTGTTCAAGCTTCTTCCATATAATCCATCACTGGAAGTCATCATCAAGGACGATGGAGTAATTTTGTATGCAAGGCCATCTCATACAGAAGCGTTGATTCAGCTTGCAACGGAGAAATGTCATTGTACAAGAGAAGAACTGAATAAGAGATGCCCTTTAGAATATTATACCAAATACATCGATTGGCTTTGCATCCAGAGCGGCGGGTGTATTTCTGTATGGGAAAACTTCTTTATCGGGCCGACCGTCTCTCCTCCTCAAAGGGCCGCATTGGAATCTCTCTGTTCGGCGGGACTGTACTTCGGGTCTTTCTCGTATGACTAAGATCGAGGTTTTGCGGAAAGCTAGGTTTTCCTTAGAGACATTCGAGGATGGGAAGTTCTGGGTATACGAGAAGGAGGCAGGGGAAGAGTCTGAGAAAGCGTTGTCGCACGCTGTTCTTGCCGGCCTATAATTTCCCACTTGAAATAAAAAACCCCTCTCCCGCCTTGGCTGGAGAGGGCGCTTTTTTGAAAAGGCAACAGGGTGCGCTAAAACGAATCTTTTGTGCGGCAAGCAAGCCTGTAAGCCTCCACAGAGTTTTCATCGAAAGTTCCTGCGCTTGCGGTCGGAGAACAGGCACCACATACCGGGCACTCGTACCAGGCATCTCTATCGGCTGTTGTGTGGCAATGCCTTAGCTCCATCTCCACGCGGGCTGAATGGCCGTCATGTGAGTATGGGCAAAAAATTTTCCCTTTGAAGTCCGCAGCTGCTCTTTCTTCAATTGATATCCTGCGGATACCTTCGGAATCCGTATCGGATACGCACCTCTCCTGATTCTCTTCAGCAAAAGATTCATCGGTGCGCACTGTTTTGATTTCATCGTAGTCGACTCCGTAGTAGTCCAGCAGGAACTCCTTCAGCCGGGCAGGCGTGAATTCAGCATCAATGAATTTTATCCCCACACACCCCTTGCGGCGACTGTCAAGTTCATCAATCAGTTCTTCTGGACTGAATTTCGACAGAGCGTCTACTTCAGCATCGCTCCAGTCGTTCATCAGCATGCATTCTGCGAGATCGTCCACGACAAGGCTGTCGTCGAGATAATCACGGTTTTCAGGCAGAGGCAGAGTTTTCAATGCCTTTAGCCGGGCGGCACAGACACTCTTCTCTTCCAGATAATAAATCCCGCTCATCGTAAATGTGCATCCAATCGTCTTCATTTTTACTCTCCTTTTTTCTTCTACACTTTTGAATGGGTTAAGGATAATATGCGAACAACCACAAAAATATAAACCCGGCGTCTGTCTCCCAACACAAGACAAAATCCAATTGCACTCGCAATATTCCACTATTTTTAAATGTCTCTCTGGACACAGAAAAAGGCGGACCCTCCGAGGAGATCCCGCCTGTCGCCTATTCAATTTTCAGGATACAACGCCGTATCAAGAAGAACATATCCAATCGCCTGCAGTACTGTCTGTGCCTCGTCAGTCTCAATACCATTGTCAATCAGAACTTGCTCCGCCTTTTGGATTTGCTCCGGGGAAATTCCAGACTCTCCAGGGGTTGAACCCATGCGGAATTCACACTCCTGGAATCCAACTGGGTGGCACACGTACGACCTCCCGTCCAGTTTAATTACATCGCCTGCTGCTAGATTGCGAGCGCAGTAGCCTGCGGGATGACTGGTATTGAACACCTCAAAAACGTGTTCCAGAATAGCCTTTTCCCGGGTACCATTGCAATTCGGGATTCCATCAGGCAGGTCAATTTCTCCTGTAAATACTGGGAGGTAATACTCCGCAGGAATATTCGGCTTGCACTGATCCCGTCTCTGGAGCCATCTAAAGCGGCCCACCTTGTCGAGCATATTGGCATGGGGGGCCTGAAAAATAGTGGTTTTGACAGATGCGCTCATATCTTTCTTCTTTCGGGTTGTAATATAATCGCTGCTTTTTTCAGAAACACAGTTCCGCCACATAAGGGGCAGCAGTAAGCTCCCCTTCTACTCCGCAGGCTTCGAAAAGGGCAGACAGGGCAAGCAGGACCATGTCACCAGTGTCATCGTTCTCGCAATCACGCTTTGCGTCACAAAGACACTCCTGGAACATTTCAAATTCCTGTTCTGTCAGGCGGCGAGGAAAGGAAACATATTCGGTGGCGCTGCTTCTGCATCCATCCACGTTTTCCTCCGTGCAACGGTAGATTGCTCTTGTGTTTTCCATGTTTTGTCCTTTCTCAGGATTATTCCTGTTCTTCTTAGCCGGCTTCCTTAATGGATGCCGGACAACCTACATTTCTTGGAATCTCTTTTAGGGCCAGCATGGGTAAAGTTTTTCTTTGCGAGGGATTATTGCAGCTTCCGGCTCATATCGGAGTCAAAGCTGGAATAATTCTCCCAGTGGGAAACCTCTCCCTCGTCGCTCTCCTCCAGCGCCTTCCACAGCCCTTCCATCCGTTCCTGGTACTCGTCCTTGTCTACGGTCAGTCCATGATGGAGGCAGAACGCAATCCAGAGGGCGTACAGGTAGTCGATGGAAATCTCATCGTCGAAGCAGGCTCCTTGAATGTACGACTTCAGGTAGGAGAACTCGGACTCCTTGTCGATTTCATCGACTTCGTCGATCTCCTTTCCCAGATCACACCAGATTTCCTGCAACACACGGATCAGGTCTGCCTCGGACAGCTCGTTTGTGTGGTAAAGGACTGCCTCGCCGCTGCCTCCGCTGGTGTAATCAATGAGGACAACTGTGTAGTGGTACTCCTTCGGGCTGAGGTTAGATTTGCTCTCAATCAGAGAAACTACCACCTCGGCTTCCGGATACTTTTCACTTGCAGCCAGGACAAAATGCGGGCTACAGCGGTCACCTTGGACCATACTGTCCTCGCCCAGGCCAGCAATCATGTTTTTGCTCAATTCGGTAAGGTCCGCCTTGAGAACATAGCCATTCTTTTTTGCTGCTTTCATTGTAGAAATCTCCTTTTCGTTGTTAAGCTTTCCTGTTTTTTTTTGGGGTTGATGAATGATATGCAAAAGTACCCCAAACTATAAATAGCTGCTTGTTTCAGATGCAATTCTGTAAGCCGACCGTGATAGGCGCTCATCCCCCCTGCCTCATCTGTCGCCTCTCTCTTCCCTTCCAGGGCTGCACCGGAGGGCGGATAATGTTTGGAAACAAGGCAGCCTTGGCAGGAGCCACCAACGATCACGCCAAAAACGTTTTCTTTCTGTTTGATATTTTTTTGTAAAACTGCATATTATATCAACAGCATACCCAAAAGAAGAATGAAAAAAGGAGGACTTTCTATGTCAGCAAATTTTGATTCCGGAAAGATGTATACCTACTTGAAAGGCTATGCCATGGGCCTGGAGTGGACCGACACCCTTGCCGCCCTTGCATTTGCTCGGGCCGCCCACAAGGATCAGCTCAGGAAGAGCGGTGAGCCGTATATCGTTCATCCGTTGACCGTGGCCTGCCATGCAGTTACGCTCAATCTGAAGGAAGACTCGCTCGTTGCCGCCGCAATCCTCCATGATGTACCTGAAGACTGTAACTGTAAGTGGGAGGACCTGCCGGTCTCCGGCTATACCAAAGATGTTGTTCGGCGGCTGACCCATGTGAAAGGCGACCCGCTCGCTTCCTACTACCGGGAGATTGGAGAGAACCGGACGTCCGCAATGGTCAAACTGCTTGATCGGTGCGACAACGTTTCCACCATGGCAGGGGTGTTTTCTGAGGAGAAAATCCATCAGTACATCCAGGAGACGAGAGAGTTCGTCCTCCCACTGCTGCGACAGGCTAAGGATCAGTGGCCCGAGGAATCCAATGCGCTGTTTGTCCTGAAATACCATATTCACTCCGTCATCGATGGCCTGGAAGTGTGCCTGAACACAAAAAAGAACGCCGGCTGACGGCGCAATACGGCTGGTCCGCCCTTTTGGGTTCGGGCAGCTTTTTTTCTTCCCCAGCGGTCTCTCAGTCTGCCCCCAGCCTTCCACTTCCATTTGAGAGATTATCAGTGTTTGTATTTCCGTAAGGACATTTAAGAAATCCAGATGTCACCCACCTGACTTACCCAGATTCCGTCCCTGCCCCATCTTCGGTCCAAGAGCTGCCGCTGCGAAGGAATTCGTGTTTGAATAGATGTCCGCCGCATTCTCGTGACTTTAGTCATGGGTTATATTTGTCAACAGTTTTTGATATTTTTCAGGGGATTTGCATAATATATCGCATTCTGAGGGAAAGGAGGACCTTTCAATGAAGCAGGCAATAACCAGGAGCTTACCTGGAACGAGACTGCAAGGCGTGCGGCATGGGCGCCCCCGCACTATTGTCCCTGTCAAACGGGATGAAGGGCCATCCCAATGTGTGTGCTTCGGAAACCCTGAATTTCCAGTCTCAAATATCTATGCAGGGAGACGGGATGCCTCTACGGACATCCAGGTCAATGAGGAAACTGTGTAAAGAAAATGACTGCTCGATTTTCGGGCAGCCATTTTTCTTCTCCCGGTTTTCAAAATACACCTGCTATTTTTGCCCTTGCCGGCCCTTACCCCCTCCAAAAAAAGCGTCCTCTCTGAAAAATTCACAGAGAAGGACGTCTTTTTTTGTCCCAAACCGACAAAATCGGTCAGGATTGTTCAAATTTTGAGATTCTGAAAAACAAGTCTCGCTACAAGCACCATAGTTTTGGATATTTCCAGGCGCATCTGATTCAAATCCACATCCTGGATTTTGAATCGAACACGATCGAGAGCATCTGCGTCCTTAAAGACATGGAGCAGTCTCGCCCCCCTCTCCCCTATCTCCATCCTTTCTCTCGCCCTCTTCATTCCCACTTCATCTGGCAGGCAGTGGAATTCGCATAGAAAGCTCACCACAGGATCCGGATTTTGAACAGACTCTTCGTAGTGGTCTTTTCCCATCGCTCCGTGTTCTTCATCTACCCCATCGTTGTCTCTGCGGACATCGTGATACAGGGCAGCTGTACATAGAGAATCGATATCTTCTTGAGGAAGGTTCAGTTCGTAGGCAATGAGGAGACAGTGCAGCAACACCCGGGCCTCGTGCTCCATTCCATGTACCGCAGACTTCTGAGCGAAGTTCAGGTAGTACAACTCCTCTCGATACCGGTGAAACTCTGGAGTAACAATGTGCAACATCTTGTCCAGATACGCAAGCCCCTTAACTTCAACGACTTCTTGGATTTGAAAACTCCTCGACGTCGGGTTGACGATAATTTCTTGTTCAGAATGATTCGGAAAATACTCAATCACCTCATTCTTCCCAATATCTGCCCGGACAATATACCCCGGCCCATTCCCTTGCCTTGCGGCAAAGAAACTTGCAGTATTGATGTCAGTTGTCCAAGAAAAAGCTCTATCATATGGAACAGAAAAAGTGTTTCCACCCCTAAAAATCGTAATCGTATCAGGTAAATTTCTCAAGGCAGCTGCAGTCTGTTCTTTATCTTTGTCTGTTTTCTTCTCCAGAATATGCTGCATAAATTCCGGGGAGACAACAGAGAACCCGAAAGTCTCCTTACGATATATTCTGAAAAACTCGCTGTATAGATTTTGGAAATCCACCCTCTTTACGACCATCTCAAGGTATTCCAGGCACATTGCGTTTGTGAACATTCGAAGACTCCCCCTGTAGTCTCCTTTCGCTACCTTTATTTCCTCCTTCTCGATGGCTTCCAAATATTTCTCTTGTTTTTCTTTCCGTTCAGTAGGAGGGACGAGGAACAGATGAGGAATGAGGATGGGGACGGCAGCAAGGGAATCCGAATTAAAATAGAGGGATATCTGGGTAGGAGATGGGGAGTAGTAGATTTTATCTATCGGAAGCAGAGGAAAGGTTTGGGTGAACTGATCTGCTGTAAGATTGACCATATACCCCTTCTTCTGAAACTTTTTTAATTCCGCCTTTGTGCGAATATCAGCTTGGCAAACCAAAGCTGAGAACGTTGCCTCGCTTATGTTATAGTAAATATCATCCAAAGTCATTCTACGTTTGTCTTCCTTACAAAATTGACTATCGAAACTTTGTGGTGGATGGATTAAATGAATTGCCATCCGGTTCCTCTCGATGAACCCTTACGCTGGTGGGGCCCCGCCGCTTCACGAATTCAATGCGGTTTTCTCGATAAAAATATTGTAGCACAAACGTATCAAGGCTGCAAGTTTTTCTTGGATTTCCGGCAGATGTTTGACCCTTATTGAACAACCCCAACCGACTTTCATCGGTCGGGGTTTTCTCGCCGCGGGGAGAATAAAGAGGCCGGCAGGAACTGAATTAGAGAAGGATCAGCAAACCGTTTTTGCGCAATCGTATGGCATATTGCCGCCTTTTTATGCTGGTAAGAATTTTCTCTCCAAGAAAATTCCCTCCATAAGGGGTGGGAGCAGTCAGCTTCGTCAAAGTGTATTCGGATCAATGATAATAATCTCCCGCCCTGCTTGACGGGCATACCGAACTGTAGCAGCAGTCCCGCCCCGTTTTTCTCCGTTGTATACTGCAAGCAGAATTTCGGATGAGGAAACTAATTTTCGGTTTCGATCCAGCATACAGCCATTGTAGTATTCTTGACTGATATACTCTATAGAATCTGCCTTTCGCAGAATGTCCCGATAGACTTCCTGTTTTTTTTCGGGCCATTTGACTTCCTGTCTTTCGCAGGGTAAAATGCAATGGAGAATTAGGTTTGGATATGTACTTCTCAAGTCCAGAACCATCTGGGATGCCCAAAGATCCACTCCAAGAGCCATCCCAGAAAAGAAATGATATACGCCGGCTGCCGCCAGCCGTTCAATTTCCGCATACATTGTCTGTTTTAGTGATAAACATCTGGGGTCATCTTCTGCATATTTCCAGGGAAATTTGTTGGGGCGATGTCCTGTAAAGGCACAGGAATTGACGTTTTTTTTGACCATATTCTGCATACCCGCCTTTCTTCCCTGTCATCTTACTCTCCCCCTGCCTTCGTTGTCAAATTAAATTTGTATTCTCACGACATAAAAGCCGATTTAATTTGCTCCCTATCTCTTAAAATAGGGGACAAGGAGTGTGAAACGCATGGAGATCTATGACTTTGGGCTGAGACTGCGGGAATTGAGAGAAAAGAAAAACTTCTCTCAAGCGGATGTTGCAGCCAGGCTTGAGCTTACCCGGGGGCAAATCAGTGCGTATGAGTGCAATACCAGTTATCCTAGCGTTGAAAAACTGATTGATCTTGCTGTTTTGCTCAACACATCCGTGGACTACCTTTTAGGAATTAACAATCGTCCTTGTGTATATTTAGATGAGTTTACTCCTGAACAACAAAAGTCCATTCAAAAAATACTTGAAATGCTGCGGCATGATTTTTAAGGAGAATTCTTATGATTGGAGAAAAAATGGAAGGGACCATAGCTCATGTAGTCGATGAGACCCTAACTCCACCCGCAAAGGAAAGCGGTTCCCAGTTGGCGGCATTGGTCAAGCTGATTTGTACGCCAATAAATATGTTGGAAATCTATCATGACGCATGGATAAAGGATTTTGAACGACGGGTTACCGAGAAATTTAAGAAGATCCCTGATGCTCAAAGACAAGCGCCGCCCTTGAACATTGTTGGTCCCGCACTGGAAGCCAGTAAGTATCACCTTGGCGTGGAAGAAATGCGGGAGATGTTTGCCAACTTGGTCTCACATGCTTGTAATCAGAAAATGTCATCTGCAATACATCCTGCCTTCGTGACAATACTTACACAACTTTCGCCCTTAGAGGCACATATTTTGGCTGAATTCAGGCCAAAACAAGAAGTAAATCTTTTTAAATCAATATCTGTAGGCGGTCAGGAAATTCCAATGAGAGGCGGGTCGGGAGTATTTGCATTTCCTGAGCAGATCCTTCCTATCGCAAATTACTATCTTGTTAACGGCAGCCGTCAGTTCCTGGCGCAAAGTAATGTAATGAAGATAGATTTGGAAGCAGAAATTGAAACTATCTCGTCTGCCGTAACAAACCTAATCCGCCTGGGACTTGTGGACGCACAATTCACAATGTCGCTGTCAGATCAAAAAATATATGAGTGGTTCTTCAACAATAAGCTCTACGACACACTTTGCCGCGATATAAATCCTGATGGACAAGTTTCAATGCGCACCGTTCGAGGCAATCCCATTTGGGGTGGGCACTACAAAGAAATTCGCATTGAAAAAGGACTGGTACGACTCACTCCGCTCGGATATGATTTCATCAAGGTCTGTGTATTGGAAGAAGAAGTCATAACATGCACTGAACCATGATTCGTATTTTCCAGGATTTCTCTGACATTGCTCAAGTCTTTTAGCGAATTGCTGGAGATCCTAGCGCCCAGAAGCTGAGTTGCAAAGTAAGATTTATAGGAAAGGCCACCTTGTGCGCAACACACAGGGTGGCCTTTGCCTGTTCTCGAAAAGGAACAGCTTTCTCATCACTATTTTGAGAAGTAGACGCCGTTGATGGAGAGCTTGAGCTTGTTGAGCTACCTCCACAGCAAAAGCCGGGGGTCACAATGATCTCAACCTGCATGTTCAGAAATCTCCAGTCGAAAAGATTCATCTCTCCCGGCATCTCGGACCAGCAGATAGTCGTCTCCAACTTCTGCGATATCAAGTCCGGCAAGGGCGAGAGCGCACTCAATGATATCCATAATCTCTGTCATACCGACTCCTCCTTTCTATTTTTATCCTTTCAGCTCTTGGGCTGTAATATGCTATGTATTCTTACGGAAAAATATAAATCCTCTTCATTGTCGCTACGAAATAATGCTCTCTCTTCCGCCCTATAAGCAAGCCCTGATAAGAGACTGACGGCCCCTGCGACTTTAATCGCGGGAGCCGCCAGTTTAGCCTTTTTTCAGAAGAACCTGTTCGTAATATCTCCGCCCCGCATGCGTCAGGCAGTAGCGGGTATTCCGTCCAAAACGGGTTGCTTCTACCGCTCCAGATAACAGCATTTCCTTCATCTCTTCTGTAAGAGAAGAATAGGAACTGCCAACTGCGTCCGCAAGATCGACGTGAAGCGCTTCCCCCATCTTATAAAGAATAGCCAGGATGTGTTGACTCTTTTCCGTTTGCAATCCCGGATTGTTTCTGATTGCCTTATCGCACTCTCTTGCCCGAAAAAGCCGTTCGAGGAGTTCTGTATATCCATCGATACGCCCCATCTGATAGGATGTGCTGATATTCAGCTCAGGGTGTTTTACCTTCTGGGCCTCAACCTCCTGTATTGCAAGCCGCAGAAGATTCTCAAGCCCCTCGTCTCTCTCCCATGCAGCCCACAGAGATTCCTTCCTCTCCTCATTTTGGTCTATTATGTCATATAAGTTTGTGTTTACAACCTGCATATTTTCCTCCATCTTGTGAATTTTAGTTCTAAATTGTATATGATATGATACATTACATTTGCAGCCCCTCCCTTATGAATAACCCCCTTTTTTTCAGTTGGGATATGATATGTGGTTTTGGCAAAAAGTATCAAGCCTTCTGCTTGTCAAAGAGGAAAGCGTCTCCTGGATACAAAATCCAAAAGGGCGCTTTTTTGCAGGATGCTCAAGCCGACTTCGACGGCGCCTCATTGTTCTTCGATACGCAAGTGCGCTCAATAATTTCCGGCAAATCTATGACCAGGGCGACAGTCGCCCGCAGAGGCAGATACGCTGCGTACTTTCTCCCGAATACCACCCCGGGATTGAGCTTGATGAGACACGGATTGCCTGGCTGGCGTTCTGCCGCATTAGAACCTGCCAGCACATTATTGAAACTCTCCCCGGAGAGATGAATGTCAGTCTCGACATCCTTACTCCTGCACAAATCCTGGAACTCCCTCCCAGCGGCTCGAAGGCTTTCCTGGGTAATACTGGGGAGGTTCCGGCGCTGCATAATGAGGAAAACATTCTCAATGAAAATTTCTGTAGTAATGACGTCCATCACAAAAACAAAACTCCTTCAGTCAAAAAAATTTTCTTTTCTCATGCAAGGGGAAATCGATTTCGCACATCTCCAAAATCCTCAACTATATATTATGCGTATCCTCGCAAAAATATAACACAACCCTCTTCAGCCTTGTAGTTTCGCAACCTTGAATGAATTACCCCGCCCGTCGGTCGTCCCTCCCTGACGGGTGGGGTTTCCGGCGAGCTATAGGCTCAAAGCTATTCACAAAGCTCTATCCCAGAGGGATTACGTTTTTCCTTCTTCGCAAGGCGGCGAAGTTTTGACTTGCTATCAATGTGCGGAACGGAAAGCTGTTTTTTACGATTGGCAGTAGCACGATCATAATCAGGATGACGGATGATAATTACGCTGTTGAAATCCGGCACTTGACCATCTTCGCAAAAAGCGGACGGAAATTCTTTCCGGAGAATGTTTCCGCTGCCATTCAGATCTGCGTTAATGCGGGTTCCATCCTTGGCCTTATAAATACCTCGCTTGGGTCGGGTTCCGCTGAAATGGGCGTTTTTATCGTCGACTCCGTAGGTGGGGATAAAATCATTGTCCAGGAAAGATGCTTTTGATGTGTATGACTCTTCACGCTCAATTACTTGAATTCCACATCTCTCTGCTCGGTATGTAATAAGGCTTCTGAGCTTTGAAAATGGAACTTGAACGAAAGATTGGTTCGTCTTGTGTCCAAGATTGATCCCTTGCTTCTGCATCCTGTTCGTACCAATGACGATTGTGTCGATTTTATTTTCAACGCACCAATTAACGATTCTGGCAGCGGTTTTCTGCATAAAATCATTGATTTGGTTGTTTCTGCGGAGGCAGATTCTGTGCGTCTTATCCGTCATGTGAAACTTATTTACGGTTCCGGACGTCTGTTGGCTTGCTTCATTAGCCATAAGTTTATTGTAGAGCTGATTGATCGACTTTACGACTCCGCCCTTGAGTAAGAGGCATGGAGCGCCTATATTACTCGTAATAGCTGCGAGGTTTTCAAGACCGGGATCAATACTGCAAATTCTGCGAGGCTCTACAAATTCAGGGTTCTCATCCGAATTTTCAAAGACGAAGGATACAATAAAAATTCCGTGGTTGGGTTTGATAGTGACCTGCTTCAATCTTCCGGTGATGGGAGCATTACCCAAATCCATGCGCTTATCGAACTTTGGAAATTTTACTTCGTAACCAGGCCCGTCTTTCTTGGGATACACAACACAGTCCTGATTTGTCAGAATGATAGTGGAATTTCCGCCTTTCTGATGGTAACCAGGCAGTTTAGGCTTCCCTGTAAAACTGGATGGCTTCTTGTAATATTCCTTTGTTGCATGACGGAATGACTTCATTGCCCGTACTGCATCTTTAATGACATGCTGTGCAGATTGGATGGGCAGTCCTTCCCTCCTGTAGTCTGGATTGTCTGACGCTTTCAGAAGTGCATTTAGAAATTCGTATGACAGAATACTTCTGCCCTTGGTTGGCATTGCGAACTTCTTTGGCATAAGCGGCAAAGTTTTCAGAATTTCGTCATACACTTCCCTTTCGTTGTCAGTCCATTTTTCCGGGGGCTTCTCAGTAAGGGTGAGTACCTGCCTGATGCGAAAAAGCGTGGCGTTGTACAGACAGTTTCCGGCTTTTGTAATCTTATCAAAGTACTCAAATACAGGTCCGCTGGACACACCGACTTGACAGTTGATGACCGTATACAAATTTTCTCCTCCTTTCCGATTTTTCTTGCGAAGCTATGTGGAATCGGATACTATGTCGAATCCAACACATGCTATGCATTTCGCCGAAAAATTATCGAAAGAAGGATAAAATTTTGGGGCATCCCAATCGATACCCCAATCTCACTATTATTCAATTCCCATATGGCGATTCATCCCCGACCGACTACGTCGGTGGGGGTTCTCTCGCCATGGTCGCGATAGATGGGAGGAGTTCTTCCGTTCTCTCCATCCCTTCTCTGGAAAGGCCCTGGGAAAATGCCTCTCCTTTCTTCGTTTTGGAGAAAAATAGATTGACACCCCCTGCCTTTAGGTATGGGGAGTGTCAATTTTTCTCATTAACATCATCAGATAAAATGCGCAAGTAATCTCGGCGTCCATAAAGGACACGATCCACATATATCTCGCTGCCGTGAATTCGGTAGAAAGAGAGGTAGCTTCCTGTTACAAGGAATCGATAATCGCTCTGGATATCCGCAACGGAAGACAACAGGGTCCCAATTTCCGCAAAACTCTCCAGCTGATCAACATCATCCATAATACGATCCACAGTTCGTTTTGCGGCAGATGTATTTTGAAGCTCTGATGCAATATGCTCCCATATTTCGTCCAAATCGCGTTGAGCCTCCAACGAATAGTGAATATTATTTTTCATCGGCTTTTCTCTGGAAATGCCCCCGCAATTCCCCGGATGAAACCCATCCCTCTTTCTCTCCAGACTTCCGTCCCTTGTTCAGTTCGCTGATTAGCTGGAGCGTTGCCTGTGTTTTTTCGTAGTCCTGAATGTCGAGAATCGCATACTTGCCTCGCCCATTTTTCGTCAGAAAAACAGGTGTTCCGACCGCAACTTCATGCAAAACCTCAGAATAGTTCCGAAGATCGGAAATTGGCTTGATGTTTGGCATAGCCCATTCATCCCCTTTCTTACCCATAGTATACCCTATTTTGCTGTAAAATTCAACCGCTATTTTTACAGCGCATTTTTGTTGCTCCTGCGGCGTTTTTGTGTGAACGTCCCCTCCCCTAAAGGCCGAGGTTTTCTCGCCCGGATTTCGATAAAACAAGAACAAGGAGGCCGCATGACCTCCTTGTTCTCATTTTGTTTTTGACGATTATTCGCCAACGTCAGAATGCATATCGATGGATTCAAGTTCCACCCTGTATGCATCAGCAAAACGCCGTATGTCTTCACAGACGCTGCGCTGGCTCCCCCTTCCACAAGGGACGTGCCAGCCCAAGCGCAGATTGTTGAGCAACTGGGTGAGTGCCAGGATTTGTTCTATGCTTTTGCATGCGACTTCCTTCCCGGCGGAAATATAAGCCTTTATGAACTTGGGGAGGATAGTGTAACCACAATTTCCCGCCAGGGTATTCACCAGGACATATAGCGGAAGCTTTGCGTCTTTTGCGAAAGCAGCATCGAGGAGGTCCGTATCATTCCTTGTGTCTGCAAGGGAAGCCATTCGCTCTTTGATAAAAACGATATGGAGGGGGATATGTGGGCCTCTATTGTCATTGGCAAGCAGGTCCCCGCTCACCGCCGTCTTCATAAAATCCTCTGGTGTAGAAGGGATATAGCCCGTTAGCATAACACAGCCATTTGGGGCCGGGACCATGAGCTGGAGTGAAGGAATGGCAGATAGAAGGGCAGACGCCTCGGCATGATCAATGTTTTCCAGGCATCCATACCCGTCATATTCCCCATGAATAGTAGCTATCGGTATATATTCATTCACAGCGTTGAACCCAACATTAGGGAATTCCCGTTTAAGCAGTATCACAGCGGTGCATTTCTCTCCGCCCAAAATGGGCAGATGCGAAATCATACAGGTTTCATTCCAGCATCCCATTAGCAGTATGCCTCCTTTCTTTGTCTTTCCTTTCGCCGGATCGTTTCCGCCGGCATCGAACCTGTCAGCCAGTCCAGACAGCCAAATTTTGTGGCAAATTCTTCCCGGCGGATGGCACCAGTCCGGTTGTCAATACCGACAAATTTCTCCCCTTCTCGCTGAACGAACAAGCCTTTGGGGGTCCGGCTTTTCATAATGATCTGCGCCATTGTTTTGTTCACAAATCGAATGTTTGCCGTGTCCCGCATTTTACTGTGACTCTCCAGGCACCTCTCTCGTTCGCATCTTGTCATTCGAATACCTCCTTTTTGCTGGGCGGAAATTGAGGCGCCAAGCCGATCGTTCGGTTGGGGGCGCACACAGTCCACCGCCAGGGTCCAGGAAAAACGTTCCATGGTGATGGTCTCCTTTTTTCTAATTCCTTTGAGCAAGGTTACGGGATGATATGCAGAATCATGTAAAATTATCAATTTGAGAAATTGAATATCTCCTCACCTTCCACGAAAACTGGAGGGATCTTTCTATGTCCGCAGAGACATTTTCGTGCCCCTGGAAGTTATCCCAACTCTCTTCAGGCAGGAAGGTTGGAATGCGGTAGGATACACAAGATGGAATATTGGCTATGAGGTATGTTCCAGCAAAAGATTGTCCACAAGGCTTCGATATTTTTTTGATGCCTTGTCCGCCGCACACTCCATCTAAATCTTTGATTTAGGTGGAGATAGGCGGACGTAAAACTCTCTGGTTTTGTATATATCGTTCAACAATTTCTATGGTCGCTTCGCCAATGGTTCCGATATAGTAGCTTCTGCTCCAAAAGATTGGTTTCCAATAGAATTTGCTCATCCAAGCCGAATGTTCTTTTCGAACCATCCGGCTTGTCACTGTTTTTATGTTATTTACGAGAGTTGACAACCTCACTTGTGGTGGAGCTGAAAACATAATATGGACGTGATCAATGTCATAATTCAAAGCCTTTAGCTCACATTTATTCATTTCAAGAATTGACGTTATGTGTTTTTCCAACGTAGAAAACACCTTGTCTGTAATTGCGGGATGCCTATATTTTGTAACGAGGACAAGATGGTAAGTGAGGTTGTACCGACAGTGGCAATTTCTCCCTGCATCCAACTTCTTTGACATAGGTAAGACCCTCCCATAACTAAATCACTATCTCTTATATATTATACAAATTCTACAAATATTATCTAATTTATTTGCATTTACTTGATATTTTCCGCATATTCTGCATACTATACAAATGAGCAACTGAATGATATACTGGGTTCAAACCATTATGTTCAGCCAGGCCATTGAAAGGAGGTACGTCCATTGAAAATAACATCCAGCTACGCAGCCAGAGTGATGGGAGACAAGAATATTACTGCCCAAATTGCAAATACAGTCTCCGTCTATAGAGAGGCAGTAATGTATCTGATAGACATTGTCAATGCGGAATGGGAGTCCGTAGGACCTGTATATAAAGCTAAAAAGAACGAGGGACAGCGGGCTGTTGAACGGCTTATTCATACAACCAAAAAGAACTCAGCTAAATACGATTTTGATTTCAGGTTTGTCAAGTTCCCGTCCTATTTTCGAAGGGCGGCAATCTCCTTTGCTCTCGGAACGGTCGCATCGTACCGCTCAAATTGCGTTAATTGGGAAGCTTCTGGCAAAAAGGGAAATCCGCCTGCCCTGCCCAAAAGGGTTGCTGCCATGCCAGCTTTCTTTTGCAAGAACATGAGCGAATCTAAAGATATGCTTACGGGCAAAACCGCATGTGTTAAACTGAAACTCTATGTCAAGAATGATTGGATCTGGGTCACAATTCCCTGCCGAAAGCAAGATGTAAAATACCTTGTTAAATGGTGGTCCGCCATAACTCCTGGAGCGCCAGTGCTGCAGGAGAAGCGGAAACGGAAGGCGAAGACCGTATATTTCCTGCGATATTCCTTTGAGGAAGTTCGCGATCTGTCTCTTAATGATGCCTCTCTGGACAGCCGCTCTATATTGGCTGTCGATCTTGGAATCAATACTGATGCCACTTGCTCTGTGATGCAATCTGATGGAACTGTCACCGCACGGAAATTTATCAATTTCCCGGTAGAAAAAGACCATCTGTACCACATTTTAAACAGGATCAAGAAGAAACAGCGTCAACATGGCAGGACCGGCGGGAAGACTGATTGGAAAATTGCGATGCAGATCAGTGATGAACTTTCCAAGAAAATTGCATCCTCTATTGTAGATTTCGCAGTGCTGCATGGCGTTAATGTAATTGTCTTTGAACACCTGTCAACTGGAGGAAAGATCCGCGGGTCCAAAAAGCAGCGGCTGCACCTGTGGAGAAAACGCTCAATCCAGGAGATGACGGAGCATAAAGCACACCGCTGCCTGATCCGAATTTCCCGTATATGTGCGTGGAATACCAGCAGGCTTGCCTTTGATGGCAGCGGCAGGCTGCAGCGAGATAAGAACAACCATCAGCTTGCTGCTTTTGCCAATGGCAAACAATACAACTGCGATCTGAGTGCGAGCTACAATATCGGCGCCCGGTATTTCCTTCGGGAATACTGTAATGCATATCCCAAAATTGCAGGTCAGATTCCTAAAGCATCTCAGCGAGTATACGCCGATCTGAGAAATCTTTTTGGCAATACAAATCATGCTGTCTGATACCTGATTTGCGTTTTAAACCCATTCGGGAGCCCTGCGCTTGCAGGGGAAACTGAATGGTCACCCGATTAAGGCAAAAGTTCCTTGTTTGGGTGTAAGAACCAGCGCTTCCTTTTTCGGCCCTCTAGCTTGTTGTGGTTTGTATTCCCGTCAGGGACACTTTACTGCGGCAATGCCTCAAGGCGGGAAAAGTATCGCCCCCTCAGGGCGAAGAGAAGCCCCCACTAAATTGCTTGCAATTTAGTGGGGTGAGGTTCACACTATGCGCTTTGATCTAAAAATATCAATGTTTTTCGTGTAATTTTATTTGTATATTTTTGAACTTCCTACGTTCCGATGGTAGGTCAACCGATACAAAAAAATGCCAGTCCTTGCTGGCGAGCAAGGCTGGCAATTGGGGCAAGTTTAGACAGAGAATTCTTCAGCAAGCCACAATTTAAATAGATTATTTTTCATTTTTACTTCTCGATCTGTGCAGGAATTATTTCCAAGCCGGATTTCATAACACTCGCCCTCCATCGGATGGACAAAAATTCGGTAGCATTTTTCGAACAAATCGGTGCCGAGACGTCCCATTTGCGTTGTAACGATATACGGCTTCCTTCCAAGGATGGCTTGTTCGGTTTCGACCCAACCATGGTAGCATTCGCTTTTAGGCGGTACAGAAAATTCACTCTCATGGAAATGAATTTCCATCGCCTTCGGCTGGGCAAGAACCTGTACTTTTGATTTGCTTGGCGGAGGGGTTGTTTCCTTTGCTATTGCAATAGTGCGAGCTGGCGGAGGGGCTATTTCGCTTGCTTTTGAAACAGCACGAGTCTTCGGGGCGGGTTTGTCAGACTTTTTGAAAATCTGCTCAAGAAAATCCATGTCCGCCTCACTGGGTTCTTGGACTGCCATCGCACCTGTGCATTCGTATGACTTTTTTACCTGGGATTTAGGTTTTCGTATGCGACAGCGCAAGCTGTACCCCCCTGCTTTCGCCTTCATTCTAACACCTGGCATTTTTTTGTACGGCAGATCGCCGTTTCTCCTTTCATCTTTTTTACAAAACTCGTTTTCTTGCCTTGCTCTTTGATTAAGGCATATTATGCAGATGTCAAAAAATATATAAAATTCTCAATTAACTCGATATTTTCCATTGTTTGCGCATAATATGAAGTATAAAATAGGTGCTAAAAGGAGGCGCATCATTATGCCAAACAAAATAGATCTCCATATGCATTCCACGGCGTCCGACGGGACAGACACCCCTCTCCAGCTCGCTGAGATTGTGCAATCCGCCGGAATCACTATTTTTGCCCTCACCGACCACGATACTGTGGCTGGGGCAGAGCAATTAAGGTGTCATACGCCGGCAGGGATGAAATTCGTCCCGGGTATCGAGTTTTCCTGCCGCATGCCGTCCGGTAAGTGTCATATCCTTGGCTATGCCTGCGACACCACACATTCTTCATTCCAGGAGGCGTTGGCCCAGGGCGCCGCATTGCGAGCCGCCAAACTGCAAAAGAGAATCGATTTCCTTAAAGAAAACGGAATTTGTCTTCCTGAGAATGAGCTGGAGGTTCTGCGCAAAATGCCCAGTGTTGGGAAGCCACATCTCGGCAACCTGATGGTTCGGTATGGTTTTGCTCCGGATATGCAAACAGCCATCTCTGCCACGCTCAACCGTTGCCCCACTCACAACAGCCGCATCCCGGCCGAAGTGGCGGTTCAAGCCATCCTAGCTTCCGGCGGCATCCCTGTCTGGGCGCATCCACTGGGAGGCACGGGTGAGAAGGCGGTTGGGAAAGAGCAGTTCGGGGAGATGTTGGAGGAGTTGATGGGGTATGGACTCCGGGGGCTGGAATGCTTCTATTCCAAATATCCCATGAGCAGCTGCGAAAGCCTTTCGGAAATAACGCAGGATCACGGCCTGCTCGTTTCCGGTGGTAGCGACTATCATGGGAAAAATAAGAGCGTGCGGCTGGGAACGCTGAATGAGAAAGAGACTGGGGTGGAGCCGGGGAGATTGACCATCCTGCAGGCTCTTGGGATAAGTCTTCCCGTATGATATTCCCCTGTCGGCCCTCAAATTCTTATACGGACATATAGGAATCCGACAGCCCTGCCAGTGTATAAGTACACTGATACAAGGGCTGTCGGATTTTTGGTACGCCGAACAGGGCTCGAACCTGCGTTGTGCGGCTTAAAAGGCCGCTGTTTTTCCAATTAAACTACCGGCGCAAATGGCTGCCACGAAGGGGCTCGAACCCTTGACCCTCCGCTTAACGGGCGGACGCTCTGCCAGCTGAGCTACATGGCAATATTTGAAGTGGTGCGCTGGGCGGGAATCGAACCCGCAACCTCCAGATTAAGAGTCTGTTGCTCTGCCCAATTGAGCTACCAGCGCATATTGGCGGGTATGGAGGGATTCGAACCCCCGCCTCCCCGGTTAACAGCCAGGGTGCTCTTCCAACTGAGCTACATACCCATATGGCGCGGCAGGCGGGGATCGAACCCGCAAGGCCCCAATCGAGGCCCACCCGCTTTCCAGACGGGCTGGTTGCCAGTTACCAATACTGCCGCAAATAATGGC
>OFGP01001289.1_pt1 | contig 19139 bp, 17 predicted proteins | sample 1521781 | NCBI WGS metagenome assembly OFGP01 (sample SAMEA3504113, study PRJEB24116) | mouse gut metagenome | biome: mouse gut; feature: mouse-associated habitat; material: faeces | place: Denmark | collected 2011 | reverse complement strand
TTTCTTCTTTTGCAAGAAGAAAAAGAAGGCGGGGCTGGGCGGCAGCCCAGATTGGCATAAAAAACTTGGCCGCTCCCGATTTTATAAAAGTGATTGTATCTGCCTCTGTTTTGGATTATAATGGATAAATAACAGGCCTGCCAGGCCGAAAAAATGGGCGATTTGACGACATATAACAGAGGAGGCTTTCATCATGACCCTTCGGGAAGACGCTGACAAGATTATCCGGGATTCCGTCGCCGCCGCGATGCCGGATGCCGCGGTGCGCCGCGCCCTGGAGCGCTGCGCCTTCGGCTCCGGGCGGCTGCTGCTTACCGCCGCCGGCAAGGGCGGGTGGCAGATGGCAAAGGCCGCCTACGACCTGCTGGGGGAACGCATCCAGGACGGCGTGGTCATCACCAAGTACGAGCACGCCAAGGGCCCCATCGGAAGCCTGCGGATTTTTGAGGCGGGGCATCCGGTGCCGGACGAAAACTCCTTCGCCGCCACCCAGGCGGCCATCGACCTGGTAAAGGACCTTGCCCCGGAGGACACGGTGCTTTTTCTCCTCTCCGGCGGCGGCTCCGCCCTCTTTGAAAAGCCCCTCATCCCCCCGGAGGAGCTGACCAGCCTCACCAAGCAGCTGCTGGCCTGCGGGGCGGACATTGTGGAGATGAACACGGTGAGAAAGCGCCTTTCCGCCGTCAAGGGGGGGCGGTACGCCGAGCTTTGTGCCCCCGCCAGGGTCTTTTCCATCGTCCTTTCAGACATCATTGGGGACCCCTTGGACATGATCGCCTCCGGCCCGGCCTATCCGGACAGCTCCACCTGCCGGCAGGCCCTGGAGATTGTGGAAAAGTACGGCCTTGCCCTTTCGGAGCGGGCCATGGAGCTGCTGCGCCAGGAGACCCCCAAGGCCCTGCACAATGTGGAAACTCACATCACCGGCAGCGTCCGGGAGCTTTGCGCCGCCGCCGCTGCCAGCGCCAGGGAGCTGGGGTACGAGCCGGTGGTGTTAAGCGACTGCCTCACCTGCGAGGCGCGGGAGGCCGGCAGCTTCCTGGCCTCGGTGGCCCGGTATCACCGGGATGTGGACCACTCCCTGGCCTTCATCGCCGGGGGGGAGACAGTGGTGCACCTCACCGGGGACGGCAAGGGCGGGCGTAACCAGGAGCTGGCCCTGGCCGCCGCCCAGGGACTGGCGGGGCTGCGGGATACCGCCGTCTTCTCGGTGGGCTCCGACGGCACCGACGGTCCCACCGACGCCGCCGGGGGCTATGTGGACAGCACCACCCAGCAGCGCCTGCGGGAGCAGGGGGTGGAGATTTACGAGGTCCTCCAGCGCAACGACGCCTACCACGCCCTCCAAAAGGTGGGGGGACTGGTTATCACCGGCGGCACCGGCACCAACGTCAACGACGTCAGCGTGGCGCTGCTGAAGCGGTGAGGATTTATCCAACCTAAGAGCCTATCCAAAATCTCCTGGCGCACCGCCTGGATGGGTCTTTTTCCGCCCAAGCTGCGTCAAAAGTGCTCGAAATACACCAAGTATTTCTCCGCTTTTTTCCTTGTTGGACGAAAAAATTCCCGTCCATTCGGCACACCCGGAGATCTTGAATAGGCTCTAAAAAGGACCTGGGCGCCGGTTAGAGGCATCCAGGTCCCTTCCCCTGGGGGGAGTTTGGAGCTATGGCTTTGTGACCACCGCCGCCCGCCCGAAGGAGGCCCATCCAAGGCACTGGCCACAGCGGTCGCAGTAGGATTGGTATTCCCGCTCCATTGTCACATGGCACCGGGGACAGACCGCGTACATGCTCCCGTCCCGGAAGCGGTACACATGGGTGACCGCCATGGAGCAGCGGAACGATTCCGCCCCAGGCGGCTCGGTTTCTTCCAGGCAGACGATTCCCTCCTGGTTGCTAAAAATTGACATATGTAAATCCTCCTTTGCCCTAGCATAACAGGGCTTTCCTGAAAATCAAGAGCATATATCAGCGGAAAAGGAGTTTTTTCTGGCTTATAGGCTATGAGACGTTCATAAAAACTTGTGCGGCTTGCGCCCGATTCTGGGGGAATGCCCAAATTTTTTTCAGTTTTCCTGTCGTCTGAAATTATTTTTCCTTCCTCTTGACATAGGCATGAAAATACTGTACAATTTCAATAGTTTAGACCCATCTGTTTTTGCAAGATTTATTCAACAAGGAGGATGTATTCTATGAAGATTAAGCGCATTCTTGCCATGCTCGTGGCCGTCTTTATGGTGGCCAGCGTGGCAGCCTGCGGCCCGGCCGCCAACCCCTCTTCTCCTGCGTCCACCCCGGATAACTCCACCCCTTCCACCACTCCGGACCCCGCCCCCGCTGACGACGGCTCCATCACCCTGTGGACCTATCCCATCGGCAACTGGGGCCAGGAGACCGAGGTTAAGAAGCTCACCGACGCCTTCACCGCCGAGACCGGCATCGCAGTCAAGGTTGAGTACCTGGCCTACGCCGACGGCGACGACAAGGTGAACGCTGCCATCACCGGCGGCAACGCCCCCGACCTGGTTATGGAAGGCCCGGAGCGTCTGGTTGCCAACTGGGGCGCCAACGGCCACATGGTGGACCTCAAGGATATGCTGGACGACACCGACAAGAAGGAGATCCAGGAATCCGTTCTGGCCTCCTGCACCGCTCCTGACGGCGCTGTCTACGAGTATCCCCTGGTTATGACCGCCCACTGCATGGCGGTGAACCTGGACGCCTTTAAGGAAGCTGGCGCTGACCAGTACCTGAACCTGGAGACCCGTACCTGGACCACCGACGACTTCCTGAAGGCTGTGGATGCCCTGTATGCCAAGTACGGCTCCACCGTGGGCGCTGTCTTCTGCAAGGGCCAGGGCGGCGACCAAGGCACCCGTGTCCTCGTCAACAACCTGTACGGCGGCACCTTCACCGATGCTGCCCACACCAAGTACACCTGGGACGATCCTAAGAACATCGAGGCGCTCCAGAAGCTGAAGGATACCAATGGCATCGAGTTCGACGCTTCCCTGGAGGGCGGCGACGAGATTGCGAAGTTCTACCAGGGCATCCTGAAGATGGCTTTCTGCTGGAACATCGCCCAGCAGCTGAACCCCAACATCGCCAACACCGGCGAGGGCCTGACCCAGAGCGGCGAGGAGATCGCCTTCATGAGCTTCCCCTCCCAGGACGGCACCGCCAAGCTCAACGGCGGCATCTGGGGCTTCGGCGTCTTCGATAACGGCGACGCTACCCGCATCGAGAACGCCAAGAAGTTCATCAAGTACATGGCTGACTCCGCCCACACCGTGGAGGCTGTGAAGACCGCTAACTACTTCCCCGTCCGCTCCGCTGCCGAGGGGACTGACCTCTCCACCATCTGGGCTGACAACAAGACCATGAACGACTACCAGGTCCTGATGCCCTTCCTGGGCGACTACTATCAGGTCACCAAGGGCTGGGCCGGCGCCCGTACCGCCTGGTGGAACATGCTCCAGAAGGTTGGCGCTGGCGAGGATATCGCCACCGTCGTGGCCGCTGGCGCTGCGGAGGCCAACGCTGCTGCCGCTGGCTAAGCCAGGCTCCCCACATAAGAACTGAAACGAAGGGTTTCGCGCACCCTTTCCCCGCATGGCGCGGGGAAAGGGTGTGTTTTTATACCCGGTCCGGACGGGAGGGTGCGTGACCTGCCTGGCAGCTTGGCTGCCGGGCCTGCGACGCGGCTCCCTGTCTGGGAAAATTCTTCCGAAAGGGGCGATTGATTTGGCAAATGCAGGCACTCTTCGAAGCCGTGAGCTGATGATACGGGAGGCCCGTACCGCTTATTTCTTCCTCCTCCCCAGTCTGATCTTTTTTGTGGGCTTCGTTGTCTTCCCCATGTTCATCTGCATCTTCTACAGCCTCACCAACGCAAACATGAACGCCAAGGCCGCCACCGAGTTTATTGGGCTTTTAAACTTCCAGAAGCTCCTTAGCGATAAGACCTTCCTGGAGGCGCTGCGCAACACCTTTGTTATCGTAATCGTCAGCGTTCCCGCCGTCTGTGCCTTTTCCCTCTGGGTCTCCTCCGCTATTTATAAGCTCAGCGGCCCGGTGCTCTCCGCCTTCCGGTGCATCTTCTCCCTGCCGGTGGTCACCGGCTCGGTGGCCGTCACCGTGGTGTGGAAGTGGATGTACGATAACTACACCGGTATCCTGAACTTTGTCCTGAAGGGCACCGGCATCATCGAAAAGAACATCAACTGGCTGGGGGATAGCAAGTACGCCCTGTGGTGTATCATCGTCATTTTGTTCACCACCTCGGTGGGACAGCCTATTGTGCTGTATGTCTCCGCCTTGGGCAACGTGGACGCCACCCAAATCGAGGCGGCCAAGGTGGACGGCGCCACCGATTTCCAGGTCTTCTGGAATGTCAAGTGGCCCCAGATGATGCCCACCACCCTGTACATACTGGTTATCACCACCATCAACTCTTTCCAGTGCTTTGCCCTGATTCAGCTGCTGACAAGCGGCGGCTCTGGTACCAACACGGTGATGTACCACATCTACTTCACCGCCTTCAAGCTCACCGAGCAGCTGGGTCACTTCGGCTACGCCAACGCCATGGGTGTTGTGCTGGCTATCTTCATCGGCATTCTGTCCGCCGTCCAGTTCAAGCTGGCGGCCGAAAAGTAAGGGGGTGGGGAGATGAATAAATCGGAGCTTCAGCGCAAGGGCGCGTACGGCATCTTTTCTGTGGTGGTTCTGGTGATTCTGGCTTTCCTCTTTATGTTCCCCCTCTACTGGATCGTCACCGGCGCCTTTAAAATCGCCAAAGAGTACAACTCGGTAACGCCGGTGTGGTTCCCCACCGTCTTTACCCTGGATAACTTTGCACGGCTGTTTGCCCGCCGCACCGCCCCCCTGTGGGAGCTGGCGGTGCCCTTCAGCGCTATGTTCACCCCCGATAAGACCACCATTATACTTTCGGGGCCCCAGTTCCCTGCCGCCATCCGATGGCTTCTTAACACGGTGTTTATGGCGGTGATGGCCATGGTCCTCACCTGCATCACCGCCTCCATGGCGGGGTACGCCCTGGCGAAAAAGCGGTTCCCCGGCCGGGCGCTCCTTTTCTCCCTCATCGTCTGCGCCATGGCCCTGCCCAAGCAGGTTATCCTCATCCCCCTCATCAAGGAGATCTCCGCCATAGGGCTGTGGGATAACATCTGGGCGGTTATCTTCCCCACCGTGGGCTGGCCCTTCGGTGTCTTCCTCATGAAGCAGTTTTCCGAGGGCATCCCCGGCGAGATCCTGGAGGCCGCCCGCATCGACGGCGCCAGCGAGTGGCGGACCTTCACCACCATCGTGGTGGACCTGGTGAAGCCGGGCATCGGGGCCCTGGCCATCTTCACCTTCATCAACTCCTGGAACGACTACTTCCTCCAGCTGATTATGCTGGGCAGCGGCAACAACTTCACCATCTCCCTGGGTATCGCCACCTTCCAGGCGGAAACCTCCATTGACGTGGGCATCCTCATGGCCGGCGCCACCCTGGCGGCTATCCCCATCATCGCCATCTTCCTGGCCTTCCAGAAGTATTTCACCCAGGGCATCACCATGGGCGCCGTCAAAGGCTAGCGGCGTGCCGCCGCTGTCGGGCCCTACTCGGCCTTACCTTTGCGGTGCATCTCAGTGGGCGCCTGGAGTCTGGGGCTTGTGTTTTTTGTGGTTTTGAAGCCTCCCGGCATACCGGCCTCGTTGTAATGAAGGGGTTGGTGTGCCGGGTGGTTTCGGGCCGCCCTTCCCCAGGAAGGACAGAGGGAGAGGTTTCTTATGAGGCGTGGCTTTTTCAGCAGCTTTGGGCTCAAGCGCATAGCGGTGGCCAGCATGGTCATCGACCACATTGGCAGTTTTTTGCTAAGGGCGTTAATGGCCCCTTACCGGGTGGAGGGGATGCTGGTGGTGAACCAGGATTCCCCCGCCGCCCTGCGTCAGCTGATGCTGGGGCGGGAGATTTGCGATATTTTAGGGGCCATCGCCTTTCCCATCTTCTGCTTCCTCATTGTGGAGGGGTTTCTTCACACCCGCGACAGACTGCGGTACGGGCGCCAGATGCTTTGGTTTGCCCTCCTCTCCGAGATACCCTACACCCTGGCCCACTACCAGAGCTTCTTTTCCCTGCGCCTCCAGAACGTGATGTTCACCCTGGCCTGCGCTATCCTGACCCTGCTGCTTATCAGCAGGGTGGAGGAGCGGTGGCCGGAACAGAAGGCCCTTCGCTGGGGGATGACGGCAGCCGCCATGGCCGCCGGTATGCTCCTGGCCTACCTGATACGGGGGGAGTATGTCTTTATGGGACCGCTGGCGGCGTCGCTGGTCTATCTCCTCCGGGATAAAGGGAAGGTGCAGGCGGCGGGGCTGGCTCCGCTGCTGGTGGTCTCCCCCTGGACCGTGCTGGCCCTGCCCTTTCTCCTCCTTTACAACGGGGAGCGGGGGAGGGGAAGCAAGTGGTTCTTCTACATCTTCTATCCTGTCCATTTCCTGGTGTTTGCTTTCCTGGCAAGGCTCATCAGCGGATGAATTTTCCATCACTAACAAAACATAGGGCCGGTCCCTTTGGGCCTGTGCTGTGTTTTCCGGAAAGAAGGCTTTAGGATGAAAAAGCATATCGTTTGTATTGGAGATTCCAACACCCATGGCTATTGCGCCGACCCCGCCGATTGCGCCGATGGGGGTATCCGCTTTAACGAAGAGGAGCGGTGGACCTGTCTGCTGCAAAAGGCGCTGGGGGAGGAGTACCTGGTGACGGAGGAGGGCCTCAGCGGCCGGACCACCGTCTTCCCGGATCCCCTCCACGAGAGCATGGACGCCCTGGGGGTCATCTACGCCCTTCTCAAGAGTCACGAGGTGGTGGACCTCTTGATCATCATGCTGGGCACCAACGACGTCAAGGAGCGGCTGGGGGCCAACGCCGCCTGCATCGCCATTGGCATGGAGCGGCTGGTGCGCAAAGCCCAAAGCGTGGACTGCTGGGGGGACAAGGCCCCCAACATCCTCATCGTCTGCCCCCCTGCCATCCTGCCCCTGATGCTGAAGAACCCCTGCAGCATCCCCATGGGCAAGGGCTGTGTTGAAAAATCCCAAGAGCTGCCGGCGCACCTGGAGGCCAAGGCGCAGCTGGTGGGAGCCCACTACATCAACGCGGCGGAATGTGAGTTCAACCAGGTTGACGGAATGCACCTGACCAAAAAGGGCCACGCCCAGCTGGCCCAGCTGCTGGCCAACGCGGTGCCAGGGCTACTGTAAAAATCCTGGCCGCCCGCTGCCACAAGGCGAAGCGCTTATTTCAAGAAAAAAACGCCTGCTGTTCCTTTTGGGAACAGCGGGCGCTCTCTTTGGGAGCCTTGCATGTGTTGGAACCGGCGCAATTAAAACTGAACCGCTTTTTCTGGCAAAGCGGCCCTTCTAGCGAACTTGGGAACCGGGCCTCTCAGTCGGTCAAGGCCCGGAAGCCGTCTCCCCGCAGGGTCCAACGGCTAATAAAGGACAGGCCGGTTGGCGATGGCCTCACGGGTGCACTGGAACACCGTGTCAATGGATACCCCGGCAACGGTCTCCCCCAGGGCGGCCCGCAGCTGGGTGCCTTCCATCATCGCCATTGTTTCGGCGATGGCGGACTGGGCGCTCCCCAAAGCAGCCATCTGCTGGCTCATGCCGGAGCCGCCGGAGGACACCCGATCGCGGGTGTTCTTATAGCTGCGGCTCAGGGCGGAAAACTGTCCGGCAATCCCCATTCGATGAAGAAGCTGGGCTTCCACCACCTGCTCCATATAGAGCCGGAAGCGCTTGGTCCGGGCGTCCCAGAAATCCTCCTCATCGTCCCCGCTCTTGGACTGGGAGAGGGAGCCGCCGCTGCTGCAAGCCTGCACGTTGGCGATTTGCCCGTCCTCCCCAATGGCAAGGCACTGGGACATGCCCATGGTGCACCCTGGAAGAATGGCCTCATTGCGCGCCACATCGAAGGTAAACCACGCCTCAATGCGCCGGTAAATCACCTCAGCGTAGGCGGGGTCCTCCTCCATGCGCTGCTGTACCTTGGGGTGGATGATGACCGCCTTGCTTCCCGGCGGGATGGAGGAAAGATTCCGCTGCACCTGGGGGTCCAGGGGGTCCGGATTTGGGCCGGAGGGCTGCCAGTTTTCGATTTCAGAGACATCGGCGTCCTGCTGATAGATTTTGTGGAAGGGGTAATCCTGGCGGCTGCGCCAGTGGCGGGAGCTGCCGTCAAAGACATGGTAGGCAAGGCCGGGATACCGCAGCTTCAGGCGGTCCTCCAGGCTTTTGGGCTGCACCGCGGAGCTTTCGTCAGGGCTGGAAAGCGCCTGGCTTCGGGTGGCCTCCAAGCCCCGGTTTACCTCCGCCAGGAAGCTGCCGCCGCCTTCGCCGCCGCGCAAGGCGGTGGGGGGCATTGCCGCCCCACTTTGGAGCATCGCCTGTGTCAATGCGCCAATATTCATTGTTGTATCTCCTTTCGGGCCTTATCGGCCCTGGAATCATCCGCGCCCCTCCCTTCATCATGTAAGGCTCACAAATAGTATAGCACAATTCACCTGGGAAAAACAAGTGCGGTGTTTTATGGGGAGAGCGTGCTCCGGCGTGCCGCCGGTGTCACGCCCTGCACCGAGAGCGGCACCCTGGACGAGGGGCGGCGGGTCTTTTGGTGACAAACGGCGTCAGCCGTGCGGAGCCGCTTGTGGCGGCAATGCCGCCGCTTTGCGGCGGGACTGCCAGTGCATTGGCAGTGGTATTTTTCGACGGCGTAGCGGCCCCTACCGGGCTAGTGGGAGGAACGAGCTTTCCCCTGGAGGGCAGGGGCACATGGAGGGATCTCCCCCTTACCTAGGGGCTGGGCGGCAGCCCGGATTTGTGTTACAATAGGATTAGCATTTTGGGGCCTGCCCTTAATAAGGCAGGTCCAAAGGGAGGAACAGCGCTTGGTGGAGGAAAAATGGCCGGGGGAGCAGCAGCTTGCAGTGGGGCTGCTCCTGGCGGTGGTAGGGGGATTTCTGGATACCTACACCTACTTTACACGGGGCGGGGTCTTTGCAAACGCCCAAACCGGGAACATGGTGCTGCTGAGCATCGCCGCCGCCCAGGGGGATTTCGGACGGGCGGGGCAGTACCTCATCCCCATTCTGGCCTTTACCCTGGGGGTGATGGCTACCGAGGGACTGCGGGCAAGGGCAGAGAAAAAGGGCCAGGCGGCGGGCCATTGGCAGCGGACAGTGCTGCTCATCGAAGCCGCTATCCTGGCGGTGGTGGGGCTGCTTCCGCCGGAGGTCCCCAATTTCCTGGTAAATGTCACCGTCTCCTTCCTCTGCTCCATGCAGGTAAACGGGTTCCGCCTGCTGGAGGGGATGCCCTACGCCACCACCATGTGCACCGGCAACCTCCGCTCCGGCTCCCATCATCTGTGGCAGTTCCTCTTTGCCGGGGAGAGGAAGGCGGGGCGGAAGGCCGCCCGCTACCTGTGGGTGATTTTGGCCTTTTGCGCCGGAGCGGGATTAGGGGTGCCCCTCTCCCTCCAGATGGGAGGACGGGCAGTCTGGCTCTGCGCCCTGGCTCTGCTGGGGGTGGAGTTCCTCCTGGGACAGCTGGAGAAGAGGCCGGAAGAAAGAGCTGGGTGAGTACAGAAAGGGGGCGCAGCCTGTGTCCAGAGGACTTTCCCGTCAGCGGGATGTGATTGCCGCCATCTCCACCGGCAGCGGCGGAGGGGTGGGGATGGTGCGCCTTTCCGGTCCTGGGAGCCTGGCGGCGGCGGGGCAGGTCTTCTTCCCCCAGGACCGGAGAAAGAAGCTGCCGGAGCTGCCCGGCTACACCGGGGCCTACGGGCAGTTTCGCCGGGGGGCGGAGGGGGCCGTTCTGGACGACGGGGTGGCCTTTGTCTACCACGCCCCCAAAAGCTATACCGGGGAGGAGATGGCGGAGCTCTGCTGCCACGGGGGGGCCTTTGTGATGGAGCAGGTGCTGGAGCTTTGCCTTCAAAAGGGGGCCCGTCTGGCGGAGCCGGGGGAGTTTACAAAGCGCGCCCTCCTAAACGGCAAGCTGGATCTGACCCAGGCGGAGGGGGTGGCGGATATCATCGCCGCCCGGAGCGCCCAGGCCCTGGGGGCGGCCCAGGAGGCCCGGCGGGGAGCCCTCCACCAGGCGGTGATGGCGGTGGCGGAGCGCCTCACCGACGCCTCCGCCCACATCTCCGCCTGGATTGACTTCCCGGAGGAGGACGTGGAGGAGGTGCTGGCGGAGGAGCTGGAAAGCACCCTCACCGCCTGCCGCCGGGAGCTGGAGCGGCTGGCTGGCAGCTACCACGCCGGCCGGGTCCTGCGGGAGGGAATTTCCACCGCCATTGTAGGGGGAGTCAACGTGGGCAAATCCACCCTGATGAACCTCCTGGCGGGGGAGGAGAAAAGCATCGTCACCGAGATTCCCGGAACCACCAGGGATGTCATCCGGGAGACGGTGCGGCTGGGGGATGTGCTGCTGGACCTTTCCGACACCGCCGGCCTGCGCCAAACCGGCGACCGGGTGGAGATTCTGGGGGTGAACCGCTCCCTGGAGCTGCTGGAGCGGTGCAGCCTTGTGCTGGCAGTTTTCGACGCCTCCCGCCCCCTGGACGCCGGGGAGCGGCAGCTGCTGGAAAAGCTCACCGGGCGGCTGGCCATCGGGGTGCTCAATAAGTGTGACCTGCCCCAGCGGGCCATCGACGGGGAAACGGTGCGGCGGCACACCCGCGCCCTGGTGGAGCTTTCCGCCAAGGAGGGGACGGGGCTTTCTGCCCTGGCCCAGGCGGTGGCGGAGCTTACCGGCACCGCCAACCTGGACCCTGCCGCTGGGATGGTTGCCAACCGCCGCCAGCTGGACTGTGTCCTCCGGGCGGCTCGCTCCCTGGAGGAGGCCCTGGAGACCCTGGGCTGGGGCCAGACCCTGGACGCCGTTTCGGTCTGCCTGGAGGAGGCGCTAGACGCCCTACTGGAGCTCACCGGCCAGCGGGCCTCCGGGGAGATTATCCAGCGGGTGTTTGAGAGCTTCTGCGTGGGGAAATAAAAGACAGGAGGGGACTTATGAAGCCATATTGTGCCGGAAGCTACGACATTGCGGTTATCGGGGCGGGCCATGCCGGGGTGGAGGCCGCCTTGGCCGCCGCCCGCCTGGGGTGCTCGGTGGTGATTTTCACCATCAGCCTGGACGCGGTGGCCAATATGCCCTGCAACCCCTCCATCGGCGGCACCGCCAAGGGCCATTTGGTGCGGGAGCTGGACGCTTTGGGGGGGGAGATGGGCCGAGCCGCCGACGCCACCATGCTCCAGAGCCGAATGCTCAACCGGGGGAAGGGCCCCGCCGTCCACAGCCTGCGGGTGCAGTCGGACCGGGCCGCCTACCACCGGTACATGAAGGAGAAGCTGGAATCCACCCCCGGCATCCTGCTTCGCCAGGGGGAGGTGGTGGAGATTGAGACCGAGGGGGGGCGGGTCTCTGCCGTCCGCACCGCCATGGGAGGACGCTACCTGGTGAAGGCCGCCATCCTCGCCACCGGCACCTACCTGCGGGGAAAAATTTTTGTGGGAGAGTTCTCCCAGGAGAGCGGCCCCGACGGCACCCACCCGGCGGCGGCCCTTTCCGGCAGCCTGGAAAAGCTGGGCATCCCCCTGCGGCGGTTTAAAACCGGCACCCCCGCCAGGGTCCACCGGGATTCCATCGATTGCAGCCGCCTGGAGCTCCAGGCGGGGGACGAGCCGGTGCTCCCCTTCTCCTTTGGCAACTGGGGCAAGAGGCGCTATGAGAACCTTCTGCCCTGCTACATCACCTACACAGGGGAGGAGACCCACCGGGTCATCCGGGAAAACCTTCACCGCTCCCCCCTCTACGCCGGGGAGATACAGGGGGTGGGCCCCCGGTATTGCCCAAGCATCGAGGACAAGGTGGTGCGTTTTGCCGGTAAGGAGCGGCACCAGCTCTTTATTGAGCCTATGGGCCTTGATACCAGGGAGATGTACCTCCAGGGGATGAGCAGCAGCCTGCCGGAGGAGGTGCAGCTCCAGATGTACCGCACCATCCCCGGCCTGGAGCAGGTGGAGCTGATGCGCTCTGCCTACGCCATCGAGTACGACTGCACCGACCCCACCTGCCTGCGTCCCACCCTGGAGGTAAAGCATCTGCCGGGCCTCTACGGGGCGGGGCAGTTTAACGGCACCTCCGGCTACGAGGAGGCGGCGGTCCAGGGGTTTGTGGCCGGGGTAAACGCCGCCCACGCCGTCCTGGGGCGGGAACCCTTCACCCTGCCGCGCGCAAGCTCCTACACCGGCACCCTCATCGACGATTTGGTGACCAAGGGCTGCATGGACCCCTACCGGATGATGACCAGCCGCAGCGAGTACCGCCTGCTGCTGCGCCAGGACAACGCCGATGTGCGGCTGATGCCCCTGGGCCATGCCCTGGGGCTTATTGGGGAGGAGCAGTACCAGGAGTTCCTCCGGCAGCAGCAGGAGAAGGAGGCGGAGAAGGCCCGGCTGGCCGCCCTGACCATCCCCGCCAGCCCGGAGGTGAACGCCTGGCTGGAAGGGGCGGGGACAGCGCCCCTGGAGCGGGGGGTCCGGGGGGCGGAGCTGCTCCGCCGTCCCCAGGTGAGCTACCAGGGGCTGGCCCCCTTTGACCCAGAAAGGCCGTCCCTCCACCCCCATGTGGTGGAGCAGGTGGAGATTGAAATAAAGTACGAGGGGTATCTCCAGAAGCAGCAGGCCCAGGTGGCGGCGGCCCAGCGCCTGGAATCGGTGCCTCTGGGGGACAATATCGACTACAGCGGCATCCGGGGGCTGCGGCTGGAGGCGGCGGAAAAGCTCCAAAAGCTGCGCCCCGCCACCCTGGGTCAGGCCAGCCGCATCAGCGGGGTGAGCCCCGCCGACGTCTCGGTGCTGATGATTTGGCTGGAAAGCCGCAGAAGGAAGGGGGAGGCAGAGAAATGATTCCAAGGGAGGAATTTGAGGCCCTGTTCCGGGAGACAGGCCTTTTGGGGGATTACGAAAAATTTTCCCGGTACTGCGGGCTGCTCCAGGAGTGGAACCAAAAAATGAACCTCACCGCCATCACCGATGACCGGGGGGTGGCTGTGAAGCACTTTGTGGATAGCGTCCTGCCCCTGACCCTCTGGGAGCTTCCCGCCGGGGCGTCTCTTGTGGATGTGGGCACCGGGGCGGGGTTCCCCGCCGTCCCCATGAAGCTGCTGCGGCCGGACCTGCGTATCACCCTGCTGGACAGCCTGCAAAAGCGGCTGCGGTTCCTCCAGACCCTCTGCGGGGAGCTGGAGGTGGAAGCGGAGCTGCTCCACCACCGGGCGGAGGACGCCGGGCGGGCCCCGGAGCACCGGGAGAGGTACGACGCTGCCACCAGCCGGGCGGTGGCGGGGCTCGGTCTGCTGGCGGAGTACTGCCTGCCCCTGGTGCGGGTGGGGGGGCTTTTCCTGGCCCTGAAGGGGAGCGCTGGTCCCCAGGAGGCCAAAACCGGGGAGAAGGCGGTGGCCCTTTGCGGCGGGGCTATCCGGGCGGTGAAGGAATACACCCTTCCCGGCGGGGATCCCCGCACCCTTATTGTGGTGGAGAAGGTGGCGCCCACCCCGGCAAAGTACCCCCGCACCTCTCAGAAAATCGCCAAGGAGGGGCCGCTGTGAATCCGGGCTGCCGCCCAGTTTGTCTTCTTTTTCTTCTTGCGAAAGAAGAAAAAGAAGCAAAAAGAAGAACGGCGTAAGGATTTGATACCAAGTGCGGAACAAAAACTGGTGGGGTAAAGGAATGACAGCAGAAACCCTGGGCCGTGTAAAAGCAACAAAAAAGCCCGCCGGGCCGGTTTCTGCGGTCGAGCGGGCTTTCCATCAAGAACACCCCGGTGGGGTGTTCTTGCGATTGCCGGTCATCTTACCTGCGTAGCCAGCTGTTTATCCACCACCCGCATCACCAGCACGGCAGCCACGGCGGTGAGGATGATTTCCGGAATCATGTAGCTGCCGTTGTAGGTGAGGGAGTAAAACCACACCGGCATGGTGTCCGGGGCGTATTCCCTCCAGATGATGATGCCGGAAAGGAAGCTGCAAAAATACCGCAGCAGCCCGGCAAGGATCGTTCCGGCGGCGACGCTGGCGGAGCGCTGCTTCAGGGGCGCCCCAAAGACGCAGGCCAGCCCCATGGCGGCGTAGGCCAGCAGGTAGTCCAGCAGGACGCACAGGAGCATCGCCCCTAGGCTGGCGCAGTACATGACGTTCTTAAAACCCAGCATCATTTGAATAAGACCATAGGTGAAGCCGGTGAAGAGCCCCCACTTGGGGCCGTGGCGGAAGGACGCCAGCACCAGGGGCATCATGCTGACGGCGGTGATGTCCCCGCCCTGGGGCAGCTGGTAGAGGGTGATGAAGCTGAGGATGGTGGAAAGGGCTATCATCAGGGCAGATTCCACAAGGGTCCGGGTCTTTTGGCTTCGCATGGGTGAGTTCCTCCTTTTTGTCGCGCCTGGAGCTGTGGCGGAGGGGAAAAGAAGAGGCGCTCCGCGGATCGATACCGCAAAGCGCACATCAGGAAAACGGCTATATCCCTTCCCTACGCTGGCATGATCCAGATCAGGTTCTGAGCCGGAGCAAAGCCCGGCTCTAGGGTCATGGGATACCGTCCCATATCTCAGCCCGCACATACGGACCCCCCTGGCTTGTGCCCCTATCATACCACCCTTTTGGTTGACTGTCAAGAAAAAGCGGACTATAATAAAGAAAAACAGCAGAAAGTGGTGACGAAATGGCGCCCGTATTTTTATTTGACCTGGATGGAACCCTCCTGGATTCCCTGGCGGATATCACCCTCTGCGCCAATACCGCCCTGGAGATTTCCGGCCTGCCCCAGCACACGCCGGAGGAGTACCGGGGGTACATCGGCAACGGCGTGGAGATGCTCATCCGCCGGATGATGAGCCCGGAGGCCTACGAAAAGCACGGGGCCAGGGTGCGCGGCGATTATATGGCTATCTACGGGGACCTGTGCGCCCAGGGGGGCAAGCGCTTCCCCGGCGTTCTGGAGATGCTGGAAGGCCTCCAGAGGGCGGGGGCTAAAACCGCCGTCATCTCCAACAAGCCGGATCACCAGACCCGGCTGGTGTGGAAGAGCACCTTTGGAAAGAGCCTGGACCTGGCCCAGGGGCAGCTGGAGGGAATCCCCACAAAGCCGGACCCCGCCGGGCCCAGGGAGGTGCTGCGCCGCCTGGAGGGGACGTGCGCCGCCTACATCGGGGATTCCGAGGTAGATATGCAGACGGGGAAAAACTGCGGCTTTTACACCGTTGGGGTCACCTGGGGGATGAAGCCCCGGCGGCTGCTGGCCCAAAGCGGGGCGGACGCCCTGGCGGACACGATGGAGGAATTGACCGGCCTGCTGCTGGCGCGGTTGGAAACAGGGGCATAGCTACCAAAATATACAAAAAAGAGGGGCTGTTTTTCACAGCTCCTCTTTTTTCTGGGCTATTCCTTCAGCAGCTTAATGTACTCCTCGATGATGCGGTAAAAGGCGTCCAGATCCGCCTCGCCGCACTGCTCCGAAAGGTAGGCGGCGGTTTGGGTGATGTCCGCCACGTCGTAGGCCTTGTGGACGGTGGAAAGCCGCTGGCCCTTTTCGGTTACATAGAGGCAGGCGGTTTTTTTGTCGTGGTCGGTGTAGCGCTTTTCCACATACCCGGCCTCAATGAGCTTTTTGATGGTTTGGGAGATGGCGCTTTTGCTTTTGTGCCAAAGTTTGGAAAGCTCGGTGGCGGTGATACCGGGGTTGTCGTCGATGTAGGTGAGGGTGTGGATCTCCATCATGTTGCAGTTTTCCGCCTCGTAGGTGTGCTGGGAGTAGATATAGTTATGGTACAGAATGACAAAGTCATAAAGCAGATTGGCCCTTTTTGTAACTTTTTGATAAGCGTGGTTAATATCGACGTTTGAATTGTGGTCCATCCGGTGTTTCCTCCCTGCATTTGGGTCACTTTCATCATATCACATCTCTATTTTCTTTGCAAGATGGGGAAAAACGTACCGCTTCCTATAAAAATTGTTCAAGCAAAAAATTATTGAACAAAAATATCGGGTTAAATTTGTGCAGAATTCCTTAAATGTGGTCTGGATGAGAATATTTTCACACAAAATGGCACCAATCCTATTGACAAGAGATGTAACACATACTACAATATAGTTTACAAGGTAAACTATGCCAGCGGCGCTGGTAAATACAAACGAAAGGGGTAACTAGCAATGGATTTCGAAAAGTTCTGTCAGGACAATTGCGTGGAACGCAAGGGGACCGGGACCCTGAAGTGGGATTCCCTCCAGGAAATCTTCGGCGATGCCGATCTGCTCCCTCTGTGGGTGGCGGATATGGAGATCCAGTCCCCGCCCTCTGTCCGCGAGGCGCTGCAAAAGCGGGTGGAGCACGGCGTCTTCGGCTACGGCCGGGTAGAGGACCACTACTATGAGGCTCTCTTCCAGTGGCAGAAAAAGCGCCACGGGGTGGAGCTAGCCAAGGAGAATGTCCGCTTCGCCACCGGCGTGGTGGGTTCCCTCTACACCGCGGTGCGCACCTACACCAAGGAGGATGCCTCGGTCATCATCTGCCCCCCGGTGTACTATCCCTTCTATGACGCCATCCTGAACACCGGCCGGAAGCTAGTCACCTGCGACTTGGACAACCACGAGGGCCACTACACCCTGGACCTTGAGAAGTTCGAGAAGGCCATTGCCGAAAACAAGGTGGAGATGTTCATCCTCTGCACCCCCCACAACCCCGTCTGCCGCGTTTGGACCGAGGCGGAGCTGGCCGGGATGCTGGACATCTGCAAGCGCCACAACGTGCTGGTGCTGGCCGACGAGATTCACCAGGACTTCGCCTACAGCGAGGAGCACCCCTTCGTTTCCACCGCGCTGGTGGAGGGCGGCAAGTACAAGGATATCCTCATTATCCTCCATGCCGCTTCCAAGACCTTCAACCTGGCCGGTCTCGTCCACTCCCATGTGCTCATCTTCGATGAGAAGCTGATGGAGAAGTACGACGCCTACATAAAGTCGGTGGGTTCCGCCGAGGCGAACCTGATGGGTCTTATCGCCGTGGAGGCCGCTTACCGCGGCGGCGAGGAGTACTTCGACAATGTGAAGGCCCTCATCTGCCACAACTACCAGTACATGAAGGAGACCTTCGCCAAGGAGCTGCCGGAAATCGTGGTCACCCCCCTGGAAGGGACCTACCTTTCCTGGATCGACCTGCGGGCGTACCTCCCCGGCGAGGAAGTGGAGAACTTCATCCAGAAGAAGTGCCGCTTGGCCTGCGACGTGGGCGAGTGGTTCAGCTTCACCGGCCACGGCTTCATCCGCATCAACCTGGCCACCCATACAAAGAATGTCCGCACTGCCGTGGAGCGCATCGTCACCAACATCAAGGAGCGGCAGCAATAAACGGTTTGCGCAAAAACCCTGTACATAAAAAAGAGGTTTGAAGAAAGAGGTTAGGGTATGCAAGGTGTATTTTTTCAGAATTTCTTGATGATTAGCGACATCAAGACCATCGTTTTCCTGGTTATTCTGGCAGCGCTGTTCTATCTTATCCATGTCCTGTACCACAAAAAGCACATGGACTTTGCCGTTGTGGTTATGGTAGGCACCGGCCTGGGCCTGGTGCTGGGCCTGGTGATGCAGTTTGTAGCCGGCTTCCCGGACGCTCCTATGGAGACCGCCTTTATCGCCGAGACCACCACCTGGTACAACCTGTTCGGTAACGGCTACATCCGCCTGATCCAGATGATCGTTGTGCCCCTGGTAATGTTCTCCATCCTCCAGGTGGTTATCAACATGGGCCAGGGCAAGACCATGGGCCGCCTGGTAAAGAGAACTCTCATCGTCACCATGGGCATGGTGGCTGTCTCCGCCATCACCGGCATCGTCATCGGCCTGCTGCTGGGCGTTGGCAAGGGCGGCGCCATCGTCACCGAGGGTTCCACTGCAAAGGATATCACCCCCATCGCCACCACCATCCGCAACCTGATCCCCAACAACATTGTGGGCGCCATGGTGAACAGCAACATCATCGGCCTGGTTATCTTCTCCGCCTTCCTGGGCCTTGCCATCTGGTGGATTAAGTACGAGAGCGAAGAGGCTGCCAAGCCCCTGTATGACTTCATCAACGCCTTCCACAAGGCGATGATCAACATGGCGCTGCTGATTCTGGACTACATGCCCTGGGCGGTTATGGCCCTGCTGGCCAACACCATTGCCCAGCGCGGCCTCTCCTCCATCCTGGAGGTGGGCAAGTTCATCGGCGCCCTCTACATCGCCGCTGTGGTGCAGTTCATCATCCAGCTGGTGCTGCTGGCGGTTAACGGCCTCAACCCCATGGCCTACATGAAGAAGTCCTTCGCCACCATGCTGCTGGCCTTCACCTCCCGCTCCAGCGTGGGCTGCCTGCCTATGACCATCGAGACCCTCACCAAGAAGCTGGGTGTTGACCAGGGTACTGCCAGCTTTGTGGCCGGCTTCGGCACTACCGCCGGAATGCAGGGCTGCGCCGGTATCTTCCCCTCCCTGCTTATCATCTATGTCTGCAACGTCACCGGCACCCCCATTGACGTTACCATGATCATCATGACCATCTTCGTCGTTGCCATCGGCTCCCTGGGCATCGCCGGCATCCCCGGCACCGCCACCATGGCTGCCTCGGTTGGCCTCTCCGGCGTGGGCATGGGTGCTCAGTTCGCGATGATTAGCCCCATCCTGGCTATCGACCCCATCATCGACATGCCCCGTACCATGCTCAACGTCACCGGTTCTATCACCAACGCCATCGTTGTGGATAAGCTCATGGGAACCTTCAACGAGAAGGATTACAATGACATGAGCCTGAACCAGCAGGAAAAGAAAGCGTAAATCCATCCCCAAAAGCCAAAGGGGCGGGGCGTTCGACAACGCTCTGCCCCTTTTCCTATGGGAAGATGAATTTTTCTCATCTTCAAAAAAGCCGCAGTTTCTTGACCAGCTGCCAGGGTAAGGCCCCCTCTTTCGAGGGGGCCGTGTAGGGCGTGACTTGGCGGCACGCGATGGCGGTGTAAAATACTTTGGATGCTTAG
>OFGP01001283.1_pt1 | contig 19260 bp, 21 predicted proteins | sample 1521781 | NCBI WGS metagenome assembly OFGP01 (sample SAMEA3504113, study PRJEB24116) | mouse gut metagenome | biome: mouse gut; feature: mouse-associated habitat; material: faeces | place: Denmark | collected 2011 | reverse complement strand
GCCGGAAGGCGGCCCCTTGTGGCGGATTGGGCGTAAGTATTGGCCTATTTCGTTTGCGGCAAGAGGGTTTCCACCTCCCCCACATGCTGCTCCAGATAGTCGGACAGCCTCCATAAACAGGATAACTCGTCCAAGCGGCGTCCGTGCGCTTCTTCCATGAGACCTTGCAGACAAAGACGGATCAGCAAGACGTCCTCTTGCAGGCCGCTCATGGCATCCTCTAATGTATATGGATAGTTCATGCTTATCACCTCTGTTAAGTATTATAACACATTTCGACAGATAGAGGTGATTTTACTATTATTTGATAGTAAAATAGTTTTGCAATTTAACTTTTAGCACGCTGCGGACCGCAAATTCTTGATCGGACCAGAGCGCAAAAAACCGCCGTGCGACACTGCACGGCGGCTCTTTTTTTGTTTCATCAAGCCTCGTAAACAGAAACCTGCTTCCGATCCTTGCCCAGACGCTCGAAGCGGACCACGCCGTCCGCCTTGGCGAACAGGGTGTCGTCACTGCCGCGGCCCACATTCACGCCGGGGTGAATGTGGGTGCCGCGCTGGCGGACCAGGATGTTGCCGGCCAGAACGTGCTGGCCGTCGGCACGCTTGGGGCCGAGGCGCTTGCTCTTGGAATCACGGCCGTTCTTAGTAGAACCAACGCCCTTCTTATGGGCGAAGAACTGCAGACCAATGTTCATCATGTTCGTTGTGCCATCCTTTCTGTAAGATGCGGGCAGGGGAACTGAACGCCTACTCGGCCTCCAGCACCTCTATATAGTCGGGATACTCGTTGTGGAGCTCAGTGAGATAGACCATCATTCCCGTCAGAAGGGTCTGACAGGCATTCTCGGCAGTCTGTCCCAGGGAGCCGGGAATACGGAGGGAAATGTGTGCCGTCTTTTCGTTGACCTTCACCGCCGCGCACAGGCCCATCACATCGTTCAGCACACACTCGATGAGGCGCACCGTACTGGTGACGGCGGCGCAGACAATGTCCCCGCCCTCTTCGGCGTAGCCGCTGTGGCCGGATGCGTCAAAGCCGGTGATCCGGCTCCCCTCCGTATGAAACGTGACGGTCGTCATGCCTTACGCGCTGATCTTCTTGATCTCAACCTTGGTGTAGGGCTGACGATGGCCCTGACGCTTGCGGTAGCCCTTCTTGGGGTTGTACTTGAAGATGCGGATCTTCTTGCCCTTACCGTTCTTGAGAACGGTGGCTTCCACCTTGGCGCCGGCCACGGTGGGGGTCCCGATGGTGGCGGACTCGCCGTCCAGAATGGCCAGAACCTCGTCGAACACCACCTGGCTTTCGGCCTCTGCGGGCAGCTTCTCGATGAACAGGGTATCGCCCTCGGCCACCTTGTACTGCTTACCGCCGGTAACAATGATTGCGTGCATTCCTTTTGCACCTCGCTTTCCTTTATTGTGAAGCACTTAACCGCGCTCCTTTACGGGCTCGCTGTCGTAGGCGGCGTCCTGAGACGCGCTTGGGCCCATTCAAAGCGGCTTGCTTATTATAACAGTGAGATTTTGGAATGTCAACTGGTTTATTTGAAAAATATTTATTTTTTGGGGATATATACGCTATCCGCTTATAAGCAGGCGCAAGCGAGCCCAAAGAGATACCTGTTGTGTATGGATAGGTCCCGCTTCACCCCAGCATTCCCAAATGCTCCAGCAGGATTTTCAGCCCGATCAGGCACAGAATCATCCCGCCGGACAAAGCGGCCCGGTCCTTGAACCGACTGCCGAACCGCTGCCCAATCCACACGCCCGCCAGGGCAATGGCGAAGGTAGTACACCCAATCAGCGCGACCGCCGGAAGAATGTCCACCTGCAGGAAGGCGAAGGTGATCCCCACCGCCAGCGCATCAATACTGGTGGCTACCGCCAGCACGAAAATCTCCTTTACGTCCAGCGCGTCTTGCGCCGGCTTTTCCTCCCCGCCGCCGTGGAGAGCATCCCAGATCATCTTGCCGCCGATCCAGCCAAGCAGCAGGAAGGCGATCCAGTGGTCGACGCTGGTGATGTACTGCTCAAACTGCCGCCCCAAAGCCCAGCCCAAAAGCGGCATCAGCGCCTGGAAGCCGCCGAAAAACAGCGCGACGACCGCCCCCCGGTTCCAGCGCATTTTGGGCATAGCCAGCCCTTTGCATATGGCTGCCGCAAAGGCGTCCATGCTCAGTCCCACGCCAATCAGAAAAAGCTCCGCGAATCCCATTTGAATGTCCTCCGTCTGTTTTTCTTCCGCCGGCCTCCGCCGGCAAAAAAATGGTCAGGCACCGCCGTGCCTGACCAAAACCTCCCATGCACAGCTATGCGCCATACATGAGTCTCGTTCATTAAGGCAAGCCAGGCCCGCAGGGCCAGTGTGTTGACTTGCCGCGGAAAATCCCGCCACTACTCCCTCATGAGTATCCTATTTGTACCATATCGTCTGTCGTTTGTCAAGCCTCCTCCTTCGCCCGCAGCTTATTCACCCATCTGCCAAATGCCTCCATGGCAGCAGATATATTGCTTACAGCAGCTTCGGCGAAGCATGGCGAGGGACTTCTCCGCCTTGTCCAGGTCCAGGCAGAACCCCGGATTGGCGACCACTAGATCCGTCCCCTCCCGCACGGCGGCGTCTCCGGTCACGCAGAAACTGCCGTCCAGGGCGCGGATGGACAGATGCCCGGGCGTATGTCCCGGCGTAAGCAGAATCTCACAGCCGCCGCCCCAGTCAAACATGTCCCCATGCTGGAGCGTCCGGTCAACGGCAACGGGCTCCAGGCTTCTCAGCCGGCTGCAGAACCGCTCTCCCCACGCCTTCTGGTCATCCGGAAGTTTGCTCTGCAGCGCCTCCGCCTGCCGCAGGCGGAGGTTCTTCCGCTTTCCCGAGATATAGGGTTCCTCCAGGGCGGACGCGAGGATCTGGACGGCGGGATATTTCCGCTTCCACGCGGCGGCGGAGCCCATGTGGTCGTCGTCCTGATGGGTCAGGACCAGCTTGGTGACCGCCTCAGGGGCTGTGCCGCCGCCATGAATTTGTTCCTCCAAAAGCGCCAGGGAACCGGGGTAGCCGCAGTCAACCAGGACGATATCCTCTTTCCCAAAGAGCAGGACCGGAAAAAGGATCTGCTCCGCGCCGTCAAATGTATACTGCAACTGCAGAATCTGATAGGCGTCTTTCATGGTTCCGCCTTACGCCTCCGCCCCGTTTACCCGCGCCTCGTTCTCCAGATCCTCCGGTTCCTTGGGAATGATGATGTTCAGGATGATCGCCAGCACCGCCGCCGGGACGATGCCGGAGCCGCCGAAGATCAGCTGTACCGCCTGGGGCAGGCCGGACAGCGCGTTGGCGGTGGCCCCCAGGCCGAAGCCCAGGCCCATGGCAATGGACACGATGGTGACTACCCGGTTGGTGATGCCGTACTTGGTCAGCAGCTTGATGCCGGACACGGCGATGGAGGCGAACATCATCACCGCCGCGCCGCCCAGGACGCTCTGGGGCATGATGGAGATCACCGCCGCCAGCTTGGGGCTCAGCCCCGCCAGCACCAGGAACACCGCCCCGCAGGTCAGGGCCATCCGGTTGACCACCTTGGTCATGGTCACCAGTCCCACGTTCTGGGAGAAAGACGTGGTGGGCAGGGAGGAGAACAGGGAGGAGATCACGGAGCCCACGCCGTCGCAGATCACGCCGCCGCTGAGCTCCTTGGCGGTGGCCTCCCGGCCCATGCCGCCCTCGATGCACCCGGAGATATCGCCGATTGTTTCCACGGCGGTGACCAGGAACATGATCAGAATGGAGAGAATGGCGTGGAGGTCAAATACCGGCTTTACCGGCAGGATCTTGGGAATGGAGAACCATCCGGCCTCCCCGATCTTGGACCAGTTGACATACCAGGAAGCGGTAAAGGCGGCGCCCTCCGCATCCGCCAGCTCGTGGGGCATCACCAGGCCCATGATAGAGGCCGCGACGTAGCCCACGATGATTCCGCAGAGGATACAGGAAATGGAAGTAATCCCCTTTGTAAAATGCTTGAGCCCCACGATCACCGCCAGCACCAGCAATCCCAGCAGCAGATTAGGCACGGAGCCGAAGTCCTTGGCCCCGCTGCCTCCGGCGAAGGAGTTGACGCCCACGCTGATGAGGCTCAGGCCGATGGCCAGCACTACGCTGCCGGTGACCACCGGCGGGAAGAACTTCCGAAGGGGCTTGATGAAAAAGCCCAGGGCCGCCTCGCACAGGCCGCCTACGATTCCCGCGCCGATGATGGCGCCGTAGGACAGCAGGCCGCCGCCCAGGGCGGCGTTGGCGGCCACGCCCTTCATGACGCCCAGAAATCCGGAGCTGGTGCCCATGATCACCGGCACCTGTCCGCCCACGGGCCCGATGGACCACAGCTGGATGAGGGTAATGACGCCCGCCGCCAGCATGGCGTTCTGCAGCAGGGTGACGTAAATATCCGGGTGCTCGGTGGTGATGCCGCAGATGCCGCAGATGATCATCAGCGGCGTCAGGTTGCCCACGAACATGGCCAGCACGTGCTGCATCCCCAGGGGGATGGCCTGCCGCAGGGGAATCCGGCCGTGGAACTCATAGGGGCTGGTGTACTCCTGCGTCCGGCTGGCTCCCGCTCTCTTTTCACTCTTTCTCATGGTGTAGTTACCTCCTGTTTTGATGCGCTGCCGCCGGCGGCGGCAGGCTGGGGGGCGCAATGCTGTCATTATACCAAATTTCCCTTGTGGAAACTATGCACGTTTCCTCTAATTTTTCCCTGGGCTTTTGTCTGATTTCACCGTCCGCCGCTGTTCTCTGCGGGATTTTCCAAAACCATGCCGCCCTCCGGCAAAAAAGAAGTTGACAACGCAACTTTTGTGGTGTATGATGCGGAAGTTGAATCTTCAACTTTCGGTTTTTGAAAAGGAGGCGCTTGGATGCTGGAGCGTTTTGAACGCTTTTCCCTGGCGATTTTCGAAATCTCCCGCTGCTGGCATAAGCTGGCGGCGGCGGAGCTGGCCCCATACGGGCTGAAGGGCGCGCACGCGATTTATCTTACGATGATGTACCGCTGCGGGGAGGGCGTCACCGCGCCGCAGCTCTGCGAGCTGTGCGGCAGGGACAAGTCCGACGTCTCCCGGGCCGTCGCCATGCTGCAGGAGAAGGGCTTTGTCACCAAGGAGGGCGTCAACCAGAGCCTCTATCGGGGCCTGCTGAAGCTCACAAGCCAAGGCCGGGACGCGGCGGAGCAGATCGGCAGGCGGGCAAGCCTGGCGGTGGAGCTGGCCGGAAAGGATCTCAACGAGGAGGAAAGAACATGTTTCTACAAAGCGCTGGAGTCCATTGCCGCGCACCTGCGGACCATCAGCAAGGAGGGGCTTCCCCCGCAATGAACCCGCTTATGAAATGCTGGTGCAGGTGCTTTCAGCTGGCCTTCCGGCTGGCTATGCCCCTGATGCCCTACCGGGAGCCGGAGCGGTTTGAGAGCATCCAATCCCTGTCGCCGCTGCTGGAACGGCTGGGGATTCGCTCCATTTTGCTGGTGACGGACCGGCCCCTCCGGGAGGCGGGGGTCACCCGGCCTTTGGAGGAGCTCCTGGAGCGGTCCGGCGTCCGCTGCGCGGTCTACGACGGCACCCGGGCCAACCCCACCGTCCGGAACGTGGAGGAGGCGAGGGAGCGGTATCTGGCGGAGGACTGCCAGGGGCTGATCGCCTTCGGCGGCGGTTCGTCCATGGACTGCGCCAAGGCGGTGGGGGCCCGCATCGTTTATCCCAGGCGGAGCGTCAACCAGATGAAGGGCCTGCTGCGGGTGCTGCGCCGCCTGCCGCCTCTGATCGCCATTCCCACCACCGCCGGAACCGGCAGCGAGGTGACGGTAACCGCCGTCATCACCGACAGCGACCGGAAGCACAAGTATACCATGAACAATTTCACCATGATCCCCCGCTGGGCGGTGCTGGACCCGGCGGTGACCCGGACCCTGCCGCCCGCCCTCACGGCCGCCACGGGCATGGATGCCCTGACCCACGCGGTGGAGGCGTACATCGGCGGTTCCACCACCAGGGAAACCCGGCGGCTGGCCCTCCAGGCGGTGCAGCTGGTCTTTGCCAACATCGAGGCCGCCTGCCGGGACGGAGAGGACCTGGAGGCCAGAAAAAATATGCTTTACGCCGCCCATATCGCGGGCATCGCCTTCTCCAAATCCTACGTGGGCTATATCCACGCGGTGGCCCACTCCCTGGGCGGCGAGTACAACACGCCCCACGGCCTGGCCAACGCCGTGCTGCTGCCCATCGGACTGGAGCTGTACGGGCCCTGCGTCTGCCGGAAGCTGTGGGAGCTTGGCCGAAGTGCGGGGGTAACGGCGGAGACGGACTCCTGGGAGGCGGGCGCCGAGGCGTTTATCGCCGCCATCCGGGGGCTGAACCGTCGGCTGGGCATTCCGGAGCGTCTGCCGGAGATTCGCCGGGAGGACGTCCCGGTCATGGCCGGCCACGCCGCCCGGGAGGCCAACCCGCTCTACCCAGTGCCCCGGCTGATGAGCGCCCGGGAGCTGGAACAGTTTTACGAGCGGGCGGCGGATGGAGGGATATATTCATGAATGTTCAAGAGATCGTAGAACGCCAGCGCCGGTTTTTCCGCACCGGCGCGACGCTGCCGGTGTCCTTCCGGCTGGCGATGCTGAAGAAGCTGCGGGACGCGGTGGACCGCTATGAGGAGGAGATCGGGGCGGCCCTGGCCGCCGACCTGGGCAAGAGCGGCTATGAGAGCTTCATGTGCGAGACGGGCCTTGTCCGGGGGGAGATCAGCTGGATGCTCCGCCATACCGGCCGCCTGGCGAGGGAGCGAACTGTACCCACGCCCCTGGCCCAGTTTGCCGCCCGGAGCTTCCGGAAATTTTCCCCCTACGGCAATGTCCTGATTATGAGCCCCTGGAACTATCCGCTGCTGCTGACCCTGGACCCGCTGGCCGACGCCATCGCGGCGGGGAATACCGCCGTGGTGAAGCCCAGCGCCTACGCCCCCGCCACCAGCGCCCTGCTGGCGAAGATGGTCGGGGAGCTCTTCCCGCCGGAGTACGTGGCGGTGGTCACCGGCGGCAGGGAGGAGAACGCCGCCCTGCTGGAGGAGAAATTTGACTTCATCTTCTTCACCGGCAGTCAGAGCGTAGGCCGGGAGGTGCTGCGCCATGCGGCGGAGCACCTTACCCCGACGGCGTTGGAGCTGGGGGGCAAGAGCCCCTGCATCGTGGATGAAACCGCCAAGCTGGCCCTGGCCGCCAGGCGGATCGTCTTCGGCAAGTATCTCAACTGCGGGCAGACCTGCGTGGCCCCGGACTACATCCTCTGCCACAGGGACGTGAAGGACCAGCTGGTGGAGCTGATTTGCAAAGAGGTGCGGCGGCAGTACGGGGAGGAGCCCCTGCAAAATCCCGACTACGGCAGGATCGTCAATGAGAAGCACTTCAACCGCCTGCTGGGGCTGATCGACCCGGCGAAAACCGTCCTGGGCGGGCAGTCCTCCCCGGATACCCTGCAAATAGCCCCCACCGTTCTGGACGGCGTCACGGAGTCCGACCCGGTGATGGGGGAGGAGATCTTCGGGCCCATCCTGCCGGTACTCACCTTTGACCGCTTCGAGGAGCTGTACGACAGGCTGTCCGGCGGGCCGAAGCCCCTGGCCCTCTACCTGTTCTCCCAGAACCGCCCCCGCGTCCGGGAGGCCGCAGCCCGCTTCCAGTTCGGCGGCGGGTGCGTCAACGACGTGGTCATCCACCTGGCGACCAGCGCCATGGGCTTCGGCGGCGTGGGGGAAAGCGGCATGGGGGCCTACCACGGCCGGGCGGGCTTCGAGGCGTTTTCCCACTGCAAGAGCGTCGTGGACAAAAAGACCTGGATGGATCTGCCCATGCGCTACCAGCCCTACCGGAAGAAGCTGTACGGCGGACTGCTGCACATGTTTCTGCGGTGAATAAATTAAATGTGAGGATTTTTTATGGATCGTACGGTAAAAAACCAAAAGCGTTGGAAAAAGATTGTTCTTGGCATTGCGGCGGCGGTATTGGCGCTGCTGCTGGTTCTGGTGGCCGCGGTATTTGCCGTGTGGCATAACGAGATATTTTCCCTGACCAGCATGACGCTCCTGCGGGAGCGGGACGACGCCCATCTGGACGGCGCGGTCTACTATATGGACGTAAAGGGCGGCTTCTATCTGGATGAGTTCGTGGCCCAGGGCGGCGCCTCCAGCGACGCGGAGCTGATCTCCTTCATCACCGGCAATATCACCAAGGGCCTGATTCCCATGAGCATCAGCGAGTCGGAAATCGCCTGCTCCTCCTTTACCGCCGCCGCGGAGGACGGGGACCGGCTGTTCGCCCGGAATTACGACTTCTCCAAAACCAACACCTGCATCGTCCGCACCCAGGCCAACAAGGGCCGCCACGCGTCCGTCTCCACGGTGGACCTCCAGTTCCTGGGCCTGGACGTGGACGAGAATGTGGAGGGCCTGGCCAACCGGATTACCTGCCTGGCCGTGCCCTACATCCCCCTGGACGGCATCAACGACGCGGGGGTGGCCTGCGGGATTTACATGACCTACCAGGGCGGCGATTCCGTGCCGACGGACCAGAATACCGATAAGCCCGATTTGACCTCCACCACGCTTCTGCGGCTAATCTTGGATTACGCGGATAACGTGGAGGAGGCGGTGGAGATCGCGTCCTCCTACGACCTCCACGACTCGGCGAAGACCTCCTACCACTATATGGTGGCTGACGCCAGCGGCAGGAGCGCGGTACTGGAGTGGGTCGGCGAAACCGACGAGACGGATACCGACGGCAGCAGGCGGGAGCTGGTGGTGACCTACAACGATGCCGACAGCCACATCGGCGAGGCTGAAGCCGCCAGCGACTTCCAGTGGGTCACCAACTTCATCCTCCAGCCCGGCTACTACGCGTCGGACGAGCAGAAGAAGGGCTATGACCGCTATCAGCGCATCGGCGAGGAGCTGGTTCGGGCGAACGGCGTGGTGGCCGATGAGCAGGCGGCCATGGATATTCTCGCCATTGTGGGCCGGAGAAGCTGGAACAACGACGATGGCAACGGCTGCACCGTACACAGCGCGGTCTATAACCTGACGGACCGGTCCGTACTGTGGGTCCCCAACGAGCATTACGGGGAAGAGGGCGCGGCGTACCGCTTTGCGCTGGACCGGTAGGCGTCCGGCGGAGGGGGTTCTGACGCCCTCGCGCCGCTGCCTGATATGAGCGCCGGTAAGCGTTTTTTACACGAGGTGGTTCTTCCTTTTTGGATGGGATAAACTGCAAATTTTCCTGTTTTTCATCGTTGTGCGGTACTTTTTTGGAAATGTCACAATGCAAAATGTGTCGTTTCGCGGGAATTAAAATTTCCGTGAAACGGCACAGACAAAACGGTTTTTTTGGTGTATACTGGATTTGTACAAAAAAAAGAAAGGGTGACCCCTCATGCTGAAAAAACTGGCTTCCTTATTCCTGTCCCTGCTGCTGTCCTTGTCCCTGCTGCCCGGCCAGGCCCGTGCCGCCGGCGCACCGGAACCCGCCGGTCCCCCCGTGGCCGTGGAACCAGCGGACCCGGAGACGCCGGAGGAACCGCCGGTCATGCCCCTGGCGTCGGTGGGGGGAGACATTGTTTCAGGTATCGACGATGTCCCGGAGCCCTGATCAGTCCGGCATTTCCAGCCCCAGGCGTTCCCTCATTTCCTGCCGTACAGTGGCAAGATCGCTCTTATTCCCATATGCCTTAAACAGATAGAATGCCTGCATATAACAGTCCGTGCTCCTTTCGCGATCGCCCAGGAAGAAATAGCACTCCCCCAGGATCGCCATGCAGCCGGGCAGACACTTATGGTAGCCGTTGGCGTTTCCAACCTCGCGGCATTTCTCCGCGTAGCGGATAGACCTCTCATAGTCCTTTTCCAGCGCAAGGTCAATAGCGTAATTATAGGCGACCAGGCAAAACTGCCTGGGGTAGCTGTCCAGGCTCTGGCTATTTTTTTCAATGTACTGAAGCAATTGGCGTAATACGCCAATTGCTTTTTTTCTGTCCCCCGACATGGAATAGGTCCGCGCGAGCTTGTTGAGCAGGATGACCTCGATTTCAGTGTACCGGAACTCGGAAATTTTCTTCGGGTCAAACCGTGGGACCGTCAGCCGGATGGCCTTCAGAAGCATGTCCAGCCGCTCCTCGCAGCTGTAGGGCCCCGTGGAACGGCCTACGGTGACCTGCGTGTTCAATATGAACTGCTGGATGAAGCAATTGTCCTTTCCGCACTCGGTCCCCAGCTTCTTCAAGTCCTTCAGAATTCTCTCCCGGATCAGGGCGCGCTCCTCCCCCTCCGTCTCCTGGTAGAGAACGCTGTCATTTCTGATCCTCTTCTTCAAGTTCTCCCCCACGATGCTATCCCTGTCCATCAGCATCAAAAACTGCCGGGAGGGCTGGCCCAGCTTTTCAAACAGCTTGTTCAGGAGGGTGAAGGAGGGGGCCTGGGTGTCGTTCTCTATACGGGAGAGGTTGCTCCTGCTGCAGATGCCATCGCACAGGACCTCCTGGGACCATCCTCTGTCCTCCCGCTTCTGCCTGATATAAGCGCCGATCAGCATTTTTTCCATAAATCGTGTCCTCCGTTTCAGATTGGAATAGATAGCGATTTCGTTATTTTTCCTTATTATGAGGTACTTTTTGGAAAAAGTCAAGACAGAAGATGTGCTATTTCGCGGGAATTAAAATGTTCGTGAAACGATACAGACAAACCCCGCGACATGTGCTATAATAACATCAACAGGTCGAAAAAAGCAAAAAAAACCGTGTTCAACGGCTGAAAGGCCGATGAATAAATAATTTTTTTGGAGGTACTAGTTATGAAGAAATCCCGGAAGCTGCTGGCGTTGGTGCTGGCGATGATAATGGCGTTCTCGCTCATGGCCGTGACCGCCGCCGCTTATGACGCAGGTCATGAGCACGACTGCGCGGTGTGCAGCGAGGAGGGGATCCAGCCCAGGAGGCCGGCGGCATGGTGTCATTCCTGCAGCCAGGCAATGATTGATGACGGTATTGTTTGGGTTGAAGGTAACCGTTACGTTGCGTTTCATTGTGGGAGCTGTAAGGCTACTTTAACGCTTCCCTGGTAAGCGTGAAACGGTTCTCGAATGCCCCGTTTAAAAGTCATACCTGGAGTAGCATCAACTGGAATCGGTCAACTTCTTGCCTGCTACTCCTGATATGCGCGCTGGTTCTCTCCGCTTGCGGGGAGAACCAGCGCCCTCTGGAAGCGGAGGCAGGTGTCCTGACCTACGCCGCGTTAAATCCAGTGACCTCAGAAGTTCAGAAATCCGTAGACCGATTCAACGAAAACCACGCAGATGTGCAGATCGAGATACGGGATTATTCAGACGAAGGCGGGCTGGACCGCCTTCGTACAGAGTTGGTCCTGGGGAAGGTTCCGGATATTATGGAAATGCACTATCTGGGAACATCGCCTAGTAGAACAGGCAAAAATAATGACACCATCAAAACCGGAAACACACGTACCTGGAAATTTACAGGCAGCAGCACCCTTGAGCGTCCGAAAGACGAATACTGGATGCCCTACCGGCAAATGGCGCAAAAGGGGTATCTGGAGGACTTATGGCCCTACATTGAGAATGATCCGGAGCTGGGCCGGGATGGGGTCTTGATGCCGCCGCTGAAGGCTGCCGAAGTAGACGGCGGTCTTTATTTGTTGTTTATGGACGTGCGCATCAACACCGTGATGGGGCCGGAAAGCTTAGTGGGGAACCGATACAGCTGGACGCTGGAGGAACTCCTGGAAACCTTCTCTACCATGCGGGAAGACTCTACCATTCTGCAATACAACGCGACAAAACACGACGTGTTTTACGATCTTCTCTGCTTCTCCTTGGGAAAATATGTGGACAGAACTACAGGCACATGCTTATTTGACAGCGAGGGATTTCGTGATTTGGTGGCATTTTTGGAGTGTTTTCCCAATGAAAGCGACTTTGAGTTGCCGGAGAAGGTTGCGGAGGAACGTATGGAGCGGGTCAGAACGAGGAAGCAGATGCTGGAGGTCACCCAGCTTGCCTGGCCGGAAAATATGCTTTGCAGAGATGGTTTTTGGGGAGAGCGGACCGCGTTTCCCGGTTATCCGACAACAGATGGCAGTTCGGGTAACTCCTTTTACCCCATGGGAAATATCCTGTCCATGTCTTCCACCTGCCAGAACAAGGAAGCCGCTTGGGAGTATATCCGTGATCTTATCAGGCCCCGCCGCAAAAAGGTGGAGTCAAACGCGGTAATGGCCTATATCAGTATCCCGGTCAATCTGAATGATTTTGAAATTTTTATGTGGGGACAAATTTCCTATCATCCGAAATTTTTCAGAGAGTGGAACCGCAAATGGAGCCGCCCGACTGAGTCTACCGAACTTATGGACAAATGGATACCTTTTGACTACGGGCCTGAAATTTACCCTTTGGCCATCCTGACAGAGGAGGACGGCGAACGCTTCCGGGCCCTGATCGACAACACTACCCAACTTTATTGGCCGGATGATGACCTCTCCAACATTGTCTGGGAGGCCCTGGGCCCCTACTTCGCCGGGGATAAACCCTTGGACGACACCCTCCGGCTGCTGGACAACCGGGTGAGCCTGTACCTTAACGAACAGAAATGACTTCCCCGCCCCCGTGCCGCAGGAAATTCTTGCGGTCCGGGGGCGGTTATGGTAGAATATTGGCATCTTATGACGGGAGGGATGTACTGTGAAAAAAATGAGAACATGGGCAGGACTGCTACTGGCCTTGGCTGCAATTATTCTGACAAGTTGCGCAGAAAAGGACCTTCCTCCAAAGCAAGAGAATGGGGTGCTGGTCTACGCATGCATGAATCCGCAGAACAGTAGAATACAGTCCTATGTGAAATTGTTTAACAATACCCACGAGGACGTGCAGATCGAGCTGCGGGATTACTCCGGCGAGGAAGGGGTGCAGCGGCTTCGTGTCGAACTGGCCGCCGGACGGGTCCCTGACATCATGGACCTGTATTATTTCGGGGACATTGTTGGCTCTTATTGGAGTTATACTATTCCAACGGTTTCAGACGCTCCGGAGGGCGAGTACTGGATGCCCTACCGGCAGCTGGTCCAGAAGGGCTATCTGGAGGACCTGTGGCCCTATATTGAAAACGATCCTGATTTGGGGCGGGACGCAGTATTGCTACCGCCGCTGCAGGCCGCTGAGGTGAACGGCGGCCTTTATATGCTTTTTGGAAAAGTACTCATCAACACACTGATGGGAGCGGAGTCTGTGGTGGGGGCGCGGTATGGGTGGACGTTTGAAGAACTCATGGAGGCGTTCTCCGCCATGCCAGCGGACTCCACCATCCTGCGGTATGACGCGACGGCATGGGATGTGTTTTCCAAACTCCTCTGCTTCTCCCTGGACCGGTACGTGGACTGGGAGACGGGGGAGTGCTTTTTTGATGAGGAAGGATTCCGCAGCATGCTGGCCTTTTTGCAGCGCTTTCCGGCTGAATTCAATTCGCCGGAGGATGCGGAGGAGACGGCGCTCTGGTATATCCTGACCGGGCGGCAGATGCTGGAAGGCCTCCAGTTCGCTTGGCCCAGCGATCTAATGTTTTGTGACTCCCTGTGGCGAGAACCGGCCTCCTTTGTCGGTTATCCAACGGCGGACGGCTGCTCAGGCAGCTTTTTTATTCCGCGCGAGAGCGTATTGGCCATGTCCTCCACCTGCCGGGACAAGGAAGCCGCCTGGGATTTTATGCGCCAGCTGATCAGGCCGCATTACAATGTATCTACTGTACTACGACCGGGCGTCAGCATCCCTGTGAACCTGTCGGATTATGAAAAGCTGGTCCGGGCTGAGCTCTTGCGTGCAGATAAAGCTCGCAGCGATCCAGAAAAATTTCTTTTTTTTCAATTGATAAGCTGGGATCACTTTTCTGAATCCACAAATCCTAAGATCTATCCCAGGGCCCCCATATCTGAGGAGGATATTCAGCGGTACGAAGCCCTCATTTACAGCATCACCCAGCTCTACTGGCCGGACGATAAGCTGTCCAATATCGTCTGGGACTCCGTCGGCCCCTATCTGGCCGGGGACAAGACCATGGACGAAACAATCGCCCTGCTTCAAGACCGTGTGAGGCTGTACGTCAACGAACAGAAGTGACCTCCCCGCCCCCGAACCGCAGGAAATTCTTGCGGTCCAAGGGCGCTTGCCGCCCACGCCAACGCCCAGGCGCGGCGGTTGGCGGAGGGATTGGAGGCCACGGGCGTTGCGCTGCTGGCGTAAGGCGTCCTCTTTCCTTCCGCCTTTGACTGGCGGGGACAGGGGAAATGTGGCATATCGCGCACACAAAAAGTGTGCGCGATATGCTACAGACAAACGGATTTTTTTGGTGTATACTGTCCTTAGTACAAAAAAAGAAAGGGTGACCCCTCATGTTGAAAAGACTGGCTTCCTTATTCCTTTCCCTGCTGGTCTGCCTCTCCCTGCTGCCGGGACAGGCCCGTGCGGCAGAACTGCCCGGCGATCCCATGCCTCCCGTGATCCTGGAACCCCTGGACCCGGAGGCGCCGGAGGAGCCCCTCATGCCCCTGTCCGGGGAGGAAAGCGGGACGGTGCCGCCGGATAAAGATGTTCCTCACAACTGATCGGACAGCTCCAGGCCCAAGTGCTCCTTCGCCTCCCGCCGCATGGTTTCCATGCCGCGTGCATCTTCGGTGATGGAATAGAGGGTATACGCCTTCCGATAGTACTTTGCGCTCTCCTCCAGGTCGCCGAGGTAGTACCGGCACTCCGCCAGGATGGCGATAAATCCCGCCAGGAACTGGTATTCGCCGGATGTCACGCATATGTCCCATCCCCTGCGGGCCAGTCGTTCGGCCTCCTCGTACCGTTTTTCCAGCCCCAGGTCGATGGCGTAGTTATGCGCGACCAGGGTGAATTGCCGGGCGTACTTGTCCAGCCCCTGGCCGTTTTCCTCGATGTATTGCAGAAGCCTGCGGGATATGTCCATCGACTTCTTCCTGTTCCCTGACCGGGCGTAGGTCCGGGCGATCTGGTTGATGAGGGTCATTTCCTCCGTGCTGTACCGGAATCTGCCGATCTGTTTCAGCGAGAAGCGGGGGACCGTCAGCCGGATGGCCTCCGTCAGCAGCTGCAGCCGCTCCCTGGCGCTGTAAGGCCCCTCCGGCCCGCCCACGGTGGCCCGGGTGCCCAGGATGAACTGCCGAATGAACCGCTCGTCCTCTCCGGCCTGCTCCTCCAGCCGGTCCAGGTCCGCCAGAATCTGCGCCCGGATGGCGGGCTTGTCCTCCTCCCGCGCTTTTTCGAAGCGTATCGTATCATTGCGGACCTGCTTTTGCAGGTTCTCCATGACAATGTCGCCCTTGTCCAGCATAATGATGACCCGCTCCGTGGACACGCCCAGCCGTTCCAGCAGTCTTGTCAGGATGCCGACGGAGGGGCTGCGCTGGCCGTTCTCGATCCGGGACAGGGTGCTCCTCTCGCAGATCCCGCTGCACAGATAGTCCTGGCTCCACCCCTTGTCCATCCGAATCTGCTGGATATAGGAACCGATTGTGATCTTCTCCATGGTTCGACGCTCCTTTCCTTTGGCCGCCAAAAAATGCCAATGCCTTATTATGCTTGATTTTTCGCCGGTTGTCAACCGCCCGGATGTGGCATTGCGAACACAAATAAAGTGTGCTCAGGATGCTACAGACAAAGGTGGGAAAGTGTGGTATACTGGGAGCATCAAAAGGCGGGGCGAAAGATCCGCAAAACGTATTCACCGGCCTCTGGCCGTTGGATAAATATTTATATCATTAGGAGGAAATAAAAATGAAGCGTTCCAAGAAATTGCTGTCCCTGGTGATGGGCATGTTGCTGGCGTTCTCCCTCATGGCCGTGACCGCCGCCGCTTATGACGCGGGTCATGAGCACGACTGCGCAGTGTGCAGCGAGGAGGGGATCCAGCCTAGACTCCCCGCAAGACTCTGCTATTCTTGTATGAAGGAAATGGATTCCGATGCCCGATGGAATGCGAACGGCAAATTGGAAATGAGATTTTGGTGTACTCCGTGTGGCATTAGCACTGATTGGTATGAAATTTGATGGTGCCTTGGGAGTTAGGTTCCGTTTTCAAAGACTCTCACTTTTGCACCAGTAAGTGTCGCTTACCATTCGCATTAGTTTTAATATGTGCGTTCATTCTTCCCGCCTGCAATGCTGGCGGGAAGAATGAACTTCTTCTAGAGAGTGAGAACGGTGCCTTAATTTATGCCGCGCTGAATCCGGTGACACGCGAATTGCAAGCAAGGGTGGATACCTTCAATGCCAACCATGAGGACGCGCGGATTGAGATCCGGGATTATTCAGACGAGGGCGGCATCGAACGCTTCCGGCTGGAGCTGATGGCAGGCCGGGTCCCGGATATTATGGAGCTGCACAGACATGCTTGGTTTGAGAATGAGTATGGGACTTGGGATGCTACGAGTTTCGGTATTTCCTTGGATGCAGATTTGGGAAGCCCCAGAAATCATAACCAGGTCGATATGACCGCCGATTATTGGATGCCTTACCGGCAGCTGGTCCAGAAGGGATATCTGGAGGACTTGTGGCCCTATATCGAAAATGATCCGGAGCTGGGTCGGGAGGCCGTCTTGGAAGTACCGTTAAAGGCGGCCGAGGTGAACGGCGGCCTTTATATGCTCTTCAAGGAATTTTCTATCTCAACGCTGATAGGACCGGAGCGCATAGTTGGGAACCGGTATGGCTGGACGTTGGAGGAGCTGATGGAGAGCTTTTCGGCCATGCCGGACGGTTCCTCCATTTTACGGTATGACGCGGTGAGGAGCGACGTGTTCTCCAATCTGATTGCCCCCACGCTGAACCGCTATGTGGACTGGGAAACAGGCCAATGTTCCTTTGACAGCGGGGAGTTCCGCAATTTGCTGGGCTTTTTGAAAAGTTTCCCGGAGGAGAATAAAAGCTTCCTTTCCAACGAGGATAGGCAGGATGAGGTCATATGGAGAATTTTGCATGGACAGCAGATGCTGACCCCGGTGACCATCAGTTGGCTGTCAGACATTCCTTATGAGGATACCTATTTCGGGGAGACTGCCGCTTATGTCGGCTACCCAACGGCGGATGGTAGCTTTGGCAGTTCCTTTCTGCTCCAGGGGGATGTCTTGGCTGTTTCTTCTGCCTGTGAGGACAAGGAGGCCGCCTGGGACTTTGTACGCCAGTTGATCACAAGGAAATATAACTATAACGCAATGAAGAAAACCCGCAGATATCGATCACTTGCTATTCCTGTCAACCGAAAGGACTACGAGATGGGAAACCGAGTAGATATGGTTCTGCTACAACAGGTTTTTGATATAACACAAGATGTAGGTGATTTCCCGCCGGATATCCGCTTTTCGCCGGCTGCGAATGGCAGTGGGATCAAGGTCCCGCTGGACGTGGCAACCGAGAGGGACCTCCAACGCTTCGAAGCCCTCATCAATAACACCACTCAGCTTTACTGGCCGGACGACACCCTGTCCGACATCGTCTGGGAGGCTGCGGGCCCCTACTTCGCCGGGGATAAAACCATGGACGAGACAATCGCTCTGGTTCAAGACCGTGTGACGCTGTACATCAACGAACAGAAATGACCTCCCCGCCCCCGAGCCGCAGGAAATTCTTGCGGTCCGGGGGCGGTTATGGTAGAATATTATCATCTTATGGTGGGAGGGAGTTGCCATGAAGAAAAGGAGAATCTGGGCGGGGCTGCTGGTCCTGGCCGCAGTTTTTCTGACGGGCTGCTCCGCAGGCGATGAGAAGCCGGAGCGCGAGGAAGGTACGCTGGTCTATGCCGCGCTGAATCCGATCTCGCCCTATCTGGAGAGCAGTATAGAAACATATAACGAGTATCACCCGGAGACACAGATCGAGGTACGGGATTACTCGGACGATGCCGGGCCGGAACGGCTGATTACCGAGCTCATGCTGGGGCAGGTCCCCGACATTATGGAGATGCAGCGCTTTGGCTATTATGAAGTATACGGGCACATGCCAGCTGCCAGATCCTATCACCCAAAGTTTACGGAAGCCCTCTGGCATGAAACGACTTTTGACGCGGATACCTCTGATGTGTTCTATATGCCTTACCGACAGCTAGCCTTGAGGGGGTATCTGGAGGACCTGTGGCCCTATATTGATAATGATCCGGAGTTCGGGAGAGAAAGGATCATCGAAGGACCATTGAAGGCCGCTGAAATAAACGGCGGCCTTTACATGCTCCCCAAGTCCTTCTCAATCAATACCCTGGTGGGCTCTGCAAGCGTGGTCGGAGACAGGTGCGGCTGGACGCTGGAAGACATGATGGAAACATTTTCGTCTATGCCCGAGGGTTCTGCCATTTTACAGTATGACACGATAAGGCAGGAGGTATTTTTTCATCTTCTGGCCCCTTTGTTGGACCAATTTATCGATTGGGAAACCGGGGAGTGTTCCTTCGACGATCGGGACTTCCGGGATATGCTGGTTTTTTTGGCCCTCCTTCCGGACACATTTGACACTTGGCTCAAGTCCTACGAGCTTGAGAGGGAAAAAGGAGAACTCCTTCTGGAGGGACTTCAGATGCTGGAACCTGCGAACATCAGCAGCCCAAAGGATCTTGTGCGCTTTGATCTGCGCTTTGGGGAAGAAACGGCCTGTATCGGCTACCCTACCGCAGATGGAAGCTCAGGCAGTTCATTTATACTCCATGGGCCGATCCTGGCGATGTCCTCCGTCTGCCGGGACAAAGAAGCTGCCTGGGGGTTCATGCGCCGTCTGCTCCGGGCGGAGTCAAAGAGTATCTCCTGGATGATACAGGCGGCAGACTACAAGATGTCCATGATCCCGCTCAATCGGATCGCTTATAATTTGTACATTAAGTCCGCTACAAGCAAAGGCGTACAATTTTATACCTATATTTATCCTGGAGGTCCTTTTATGATGATCCCCAAGCCGACTGAGGAAACGTGCTGTCGGTTCGAGGACTTGGTCAACAACACTACCCAGCTCTACTGGCCGGACGAAAATATCTCCAACGCCGTCTGGGATGCCATCGGCCCCTACTTCGCCGGGGATAAGACCATGGACGAGACAATCGCCCTGGTTCAAGACCGTGTGAGGCTGTACGTCAACGAACAGAAGTGACCTCCCCGCCCCCG
>OFGP01001282.1_pt1 | contig 19271 bp, 19 predicted proteins | sample 1521781 | NCBI WGS metagenome assembly OFGP01 (sample SAMEA3504113, study PRJEB24116) | mouse gut metagenome | biome: mouse gut; feature: mouse-associated habitat; material: faeces | place: Denmark | collected 2011 | reverse complement strand
TGTTTATGTCCATTTTTCTCAAATTTCTTTTCCTGCACGATATTCAGTTGTCAATTTTCAGTTAGAATCACATTCATTGAGATTCCGAGAAGTTATGATAACTGCCGCCTGCCGGAGCAGGCGGCACACCGCTGTTTCGTCTCACTGCTTCTGTCTCGCTTTACCCGGATTGCTGCTTAACCATCAGCCAGAAGGTTCCTCCGGAAACCCCTGACAGATTCCGGGTTCTGATGGTATTACGGCAGGATCTGTCTTTCATATTCCTCCAGTCCAAAAGTAAAGACCAGGGTGCCGCTATAAGTATCTGCCGCTTCCACTTCTCCGGTTGTCACCGTCCCAGCCGCATACACATACTCCGACGCGGAGATCTCAACATACTCACCCATGTCAAAGAGCGGGGTCGTCCCTCCGGGATACCACCGGATTTTCTCCTGGTTCACTGTCACAGAAAGGACAGATCCCGTCTTCTCCCCTTTGATAGTTCCCTGATAGTAGTCGCCGTTTGTGCCCTTCGTCAGTTCCTTCATCAGGCTTGTGGGCTCCACCTGCACCATCTGGTTCAGCAGCAGGTCACCTTTCACCCCTACCTGAAAGCTTCCCGAAGCCGTGCCGGTATCCGCCGAGTAGGTCAGTCCCACCGTTGCCGGAATGGATACGGTGTAGGACGAGGATACCTGGCAGGAGATCCTGCATTCCGCGGTCCCCTCTGTGGTGTACTCCTGTGCCGCCGCAGTCATGCCGCCCTGCAGCAGTACTGCTGCTGTTAAAAGTGCCGTCAAAATCCTGTTTCTCATGGAAACCTCCTTTTCTTTCCTGCCTGTTGTTATGAGCCGCCCATGCCTGGCAGGCTTATGGCACGGGGCCCTGCAAGAACCGGACCTCAGTCCAGAATTGCCAGTGTCACCTGGTTGCTTCCCTGCGTCAGGCTGATGTATCTGCCGGACGGTTCAGGATAATAGGGTATCTGGAGGAAATCCAGGGTATATTCCCCCGGCTCCAGTGTCTCCCCGGGCACCCAGTCAATGTGCTGGCCGGAGGGGATCAGGTCCGTCTCAAAGACCAGCTCCCCGGTTCCGGCATCGTAAATCTCATAGCGCAGCAGGAAGTCCAGGTTCTCTTCCCGGTTATCCAACCGCACCACTGTCTCCCGCCCGATGGCGGCATCCTCTATTCCGGAGAAGTAGACGCTTCTGCCCGCAAGGGGATTCTCTGCGGATTCTCCGCCCCCATCCTGTGCTGCTCTGGTATCCACCACCATGCCGCCCAGGCTGCTGCCTGTCTCCCCGCCTCCATGTGTGCGTCCCAAGCAAAAGGCAGTGATAACCGCAAGGATTACCACCGCTGTCAGCACTGCCGGAACCACCCTCCTCCACTTTTTCCTGTTATCTTTTTTCCCCATTTGTCTCCTTTCCGCCAGGGCTCTTCCCGGCTTCTAAAACATGCTCCTGTCATCTTTCCTTCTCCCGAAGCCACACTGTCCATACTCCATACATCCACCATAGCTTCATTCCCCGCAGGTGAAAGTCAGCCGTACTGTCCCCTCCCAGTCCCCGGCAAGCCGTTCGCCTGCCAGCCACAGACTGGTGCTGTAACCACCGTATATGCTGTCATCCCCCGGCCCATCCTCCAGCCATATCTCCAAAGGCAGAATCTTTCCGGACAGCTTATCCTGCATGGCAGAACTGCCTTCATCAAGATACAGGGAAAAGTCACCCACTGGGCGCAGATACTCCACCTTAACCGGTATCACCCCGATTACCCTGTTGTTCTCCACATCTTCCGTCAGCCTGACCTCCGCCGGAACCGTTATGATAAAACCTGCCGTAACCTCATAGTGGTACAGATCATACAGTCTGATAAAGCTTCCTGTAATCATGTTCAGGTCACTGTTCCCCTCATCCACAAGCCTTTTCGCTGCTGAAAGCTCCCCCTGCAGTTCCTTCCACTCTGCAGCCGGGTATCCCGTCTGGGACAGGAGCCCATCCGCAATGTCCTTCTCCACCATGCCCGCCAGCTCCTTCAGTGCATTCAGCCTTACCACAAATGTCACTTCCCTGCGCACGGCGGCCCAGTCATATTCATACTGGTATACATTCCCGATTTCCACCGTGGTGGGCGTGATGGTCTGAACCGATGCCATAAAAGCCCTGAATGCTATGCTGCGGGTATTGTCCCCCAGCACAATGCAGTCCGGAATAGTGCTCGTGTCATAGGCTTTCTTGGCAAAGGCATCCGCCCCAATCACAGTGACGCTGTTGGCAATTTCTATGCGGGATGCCTTTGTATTGGCAAATACCTTATCGTGGATCTCCGTGACACCCTCCGTGAAATGAATGGTATAACCGTCAGATATATTCGCAGGGCTGCTTGTTGGGCCCGTCACCTGCGACACGCTTGCGGCTCCCGTCTTCCCCGGTGTGATATAAATGTCCTTCAGGTTCTTCATGTCATAAAAAGGTATGTTCAATCCGTTGTAATCCAGGTCCCCCGGGATGGTCAGGGATTCGGCTCCCTCACAGTGCTGGAAGCAGTAGTGGGAAAGGCTGTCAACCGTGTCCGGAATCACTACTGATTTCAGGGAGGTGCAGTATTCAAAGGCGTTCTCCCCTATGGTCTTCACGCTGGCGGGCAGCGTGTACTCCTGCAGCTTTGAGAACCTGGCAAAGGCTTCGCTCCCCACGTTGGTGATCCCCTCTCCCACCGTCACGCTGACAATCTTGTTCCGGTAAGCTTTATATGGCTGGTAATCATAATGTCCCAGACCGGCCATCTCCCCGGTTCCGGTGAGTTCCAGACGGTAGGTGTCATTACCCAGGCCGTAAAGAGCGGCAATCACGTTGTCGTCAAAGACTGCATAGGTATCAAAACTGTTTCCGTACTTTCCGCTGCTGTTGCCCATATTCCACTGCATCAGCCGGTCATCCGGGTAAACGGTCAGGTCATAGGGGCTGATGCCTTCCTCCCCTGGCTCATCTTCCGGCCCTCCGGTATCTCCACCGGCTCCCGCATCCGCGTCCGCATTTATGTCTTCCGGTCCGCCCCCGCTGCTGTCTGTCCCCGCAGGGTCTTCTGTATCTGCCGCCCCGTCCCCTCCGGATACGGTGCCGCCTTCTTCCCCACTTCCTCCTTCACCGGCTTCCCCTGGCTCCATATCTCCTGCGCCTGTTCCGGCGGCACTGCCTGCCGCATCACCGCTGTCGTCCGTCCCGGCGGCATCGCTCCCGCAGTCAGCTGCATCCCCTCCTGATACAGTGCCATTTTCCACGGAATGTTCCGTTACCGGCTCGTATCCGGACACCGTGTCTTCCGCCTGTACGGGGCACAGGCCTGATACTGCGATACAGATGCCCAGCAGCACCATGGCTGCACTTCTCTTCAAAACGTTTCCCATGTCTGTCTGCTCCTTTCCACGTTTTTTACCCGCCTCCCCCTGTCGTTTTTCTTTTGTCTCCCTACCACCCCCTTTCCCTGGACATCCAGCCGCCGGAAGCTTATCCGGTCCATTCCCCTGGGTGCTGCCGTGTGTCTGTCATAAGGGCATACCGGCGGAAGAAAAATCTGCTTCCCACTCCTGTACTTCCATCGCCGCCCTGCCTGGTCTGCGCTGTCCCCGGCACCCTATCCCCCGCCAAAACCGCGGGCCATGTCATGGCTGACAAGGCTTGCGTAATACTGGCTGATGGTCACCGGTGCATTGAAGAGTGCGGAAAGGGTATAGGCACGGATATTCCCCACCAGGGTGGTATTCCTATCCAGGCAGCCCATCACATATTCGATGTGTGAACTGTCCAGTTTCAGGAAGCGGCTCTTTACCACCTCCGTACACATGTCTTCCTGGTTGATGCGGGTGGTCTTCCGTGTGCTGCAGCAGATTTCCGCCATGAGCTCCACGAAGCCGTCCAGCCGTTCCCTGTCATGGGGATACCGTTCCAGAAGGACGCCGTAGCTGATGTTCTCCCTAATCAGCTCACAGTAATTGCTATACCATTCTGCCTGTCCTGTCCCATCCATCCCTTTCTGCCCGACTGCTAGTGCCCTCCTGTATGGCTGTATCCGGGGATTGATGGATGGATCAGTCTCACTCATCTCAGTTTTATTCAGGTCAGTATTATTTGTTTGTGATTTTCGCAATTCCTGACCTGTGATTTTCACATTTCCTGATTTGTGATTTTCACAATTCTGGATCTGTGATTCCATAATCCCCGGCTGTCCGGGCATATCAGGCGGCATACCTGTTTTCCCTGGTACCAGTTCCCTTCCTGATAAGGCAGGTCCCGCTGGCGGATCCGGCCATGCGCCCTGTCCTGGCGCATGCGGCTTCCGGATGAAGTTCTTCACATAGATCACGTTGGGCTTCCCCAGGCCCCGCCTTTTCCGTTCAATCAGCCCCACCCCTTTTACGCAGTCCAGTTCACACAGCAGCTTATTTGCTTTCTGCTCCGCGCACACAAGCGTCTCCATCACATCGGCAATGGTAAATATGATGTACACCCTGCCGTCCCCGTCCATCCACCCGTTTTTGACGGAGAGCGACATCCGGTCCAGCAGAAGCCCATAGAGCACCTTTGCCTCCACGGATACCCCCCGGAAACGGCTGTCGGTAAACAGCACTTTGGGGATACGGTAGAAGCTGTACTGTTCCGCCTCGTTGCCATAGTAATAATCCAGTTCAAGCGGCATATGGCTTCCTCCTTCCTTTCCTGTGCAGACGGCTGTGTGCTGCAGCCGCCTGCACAAATCCGTCAGAACGCAAAAAAGCCGCCCGGCGACCTGTTTAAGTCAAGTCGCCGGACGGCTTTTTTGCGGCACTGTCCGTAGCATATTTATTCTGTTACATCCTTATTGTCCTTTTTCCACATCTCCAGAAGAGAGAAAATGACCTCCTCCATCTGCGCCTGAGTATATGACCGGGGAAAATACTGTTTCAGTTTTTCCTTTTTCAGTGTCACCTGTACAGGCGCCGCCCGTTCCTCTGTAAGGATTGCATCCATTACATCCCGGTTCAGCTTTCCCTCCTGGCTGTATTTTTTCAGCCGTCTTGCCTGTTCCAGGGACGGCACAACAGATAATTCCCCCATAAAACTCAGAAGCTCCCTCTGTTCCTCACTCGCCAGATATGACAGTTCCACTGCAGTATTGAATGGGATTTTTCTGTCATCCACCATCTGGAGAAGGTCTCCCAGAAGTTCCGTCAGGCGGATAAAACGGTGGATGTTGCGGGCGCTGTCATTGGAGTTTTCACTCAGAATGTCAACACTGTAATTCTCGCCAACTTGGCGAGAATTATTTTTCCCCGGTCTCCCCGCCTTCCGTCTGATTGCCTCCAGCTTCATCTTGTAAGCCCATGCTTTCTCACTGGGAAGCAGGTTCTCCCTCTGCAGGTTGCTGTCAACCATGAACAGCGTTGATTCATCACCATCCAGTTCACGGATAATCACCGGCATCATGGTTTCCCCCGCCAGCTCCAGGGCATGCCTGCGCCGGTGCCCTGCAAGCAGTTCATAGCCGCCCTCTGCGCGGGGACGGGCAATTCCGGGGACAAGCACTCCATGGAGCCTGATGCTCTCCACCATTTCCTCCATGGCTTCATCGTCTAGCACCTTGAAGGGGTGCCCCTTAAAGGGGAAAAGCTCCCCCAGGGCAATCTCCTGCACCTTTTCCCCTGTCGTCCCGGCGACATCACCCACGGAAAACAGATCGTCATAAGAAGTCATCTGGATATTCCTTGCACTGCTCTTCATGATCCCGTCACCTCCCTGGTAAATGCCAGATAGGCCGCAGCCGCTTTCCCGGACGGGTCGTGCCGGTAGATGCTCTTCCCCTCCGCACTGGTCTCCGCCACCCGCACCGACATGGGAATGATGCTGTCAAAAACCCGCAGCTTCCCATCATAGGTATTGTGCATGATCTCCACAATGTCCTTCGCATAGTTTGTCCGCATGTCCGCCATGGTCACAAGAATCCCGGAAACAGAAAGCCCTGGATTGATCTGGCGGCGCACCTTTGCAATCGTCCGAAGGAGCTGCTCCAGTCCCTTGATCGAGAGGTATTGGCTGGCACAGGGAATGATCACCTGATCCGCAGCCGCAAGGGCATTGATGGTCAGCATCCCCAGAGACGGCATGGTATCCAGGACTATTGCATCATAGGAATCCCGCATCAGCTTCAGGAACTCCCGCAGAACCGTCTCCCGGCTCATGGTGTTTACCAGTGTGACTTCCATGCCCGACAGTTCTATGTTGGCCGGGATCAGGTCCACCCCTTCCTCATGCCGGAGGATTCCGTAACCCTCCGGCAGGGGGGTATCATTGATGATGCCGCCCAGTATGTCGGCCAGCGTGACCTCAAGCCTGTCCGGCTGTTGGTACCCCAGGCTTGCTGTCATAGAACCCTGGGCGTCCATGTCGATCAGGAGCACTTTCCTTCCCTCACGGGCAAGCCCTATGCCAAAACTGACACTTGTGACGGTTTTGGCGCATCCGCCTTTCTGGTTACATACTGCATACACAGTCGCTGCCATATTCACACCTCCCCTCTGACACGGACGGTCAGGCCACCCATATCTACATTTCCGTAGCCAACCAGGTAATAGTCTTTTTCATTATGCTCCAGCCTGGTCCACACCCAGTACGGCACTTCACGGTACCCGTCCTCCACCAGGGCCTCAATGGGGCTTCCGCAGGTATAATAATGCCCTCCATCCGTCTCATATCTCCCGGATTCATTCTTATGCAGACGGCTCACCTCACGAACCGGAAGTGACAAATATATAAGCCTGCCCCTCACTTCATCCAGGTTACGCATAATGGCCTGCAGTTCCTCCAGAAGAAAAAGCTGCTCGCCATCCCTGTAATCAATATCCAGACCGCTCAGGTCATCACAATCGTCATAAGTGGACGATTTCAGTATGCTGTCGATCTTACAATACAGCCCGTTCGTTTCCTCCAGCATTTTTTTCAGGTCTTTCATGTGGTTTCTCCTCCTGTTCTCTTCCCGATGCTGCCCCTGTTCATTTGAAAACTCTGCAGCAGTCTCGGGGGACTTCTTCCCCAAACCTTAAGCACTGCCGTTTGCACCCTGCGCACCGCCGTCCCCCTGAAACCAGGGAAACGGCAGCCATAACTCATCAGACAACGCAGTTCCGGTTTGTTTTTCAGTTACTTTCGGTTATCACTCACATGCTTCCTTATGCAGCCATGCGCACTATTTTGTCCCGTTCCAAAACATTTTTTGCCCACGAAAAAACCCGCAAACACTGATGTTTACGGGCTTTCCCTAACTCCCCGAGTAGGGCTCGAACCTACAACAACTCGGTTAACAGCCGAGTGCTCTACCATTGAGCTATCGAGGAATATTATGCAACCTGCACAAATTCGCAGATTGATTTTTGGTTATCCTGTATAGCTTTTTCCGGTATGTAACCACATGGGCTACTCTACCATTGAGCTATCGAGGATTATTTTAAACTGAAGACATTATAACTCCTTTTCTTCCGTATGTCAACAGGAAAATTCACCTTTTTTCTTTCGACCTTATTGGTTATCCGACTGTGTATCCCGTCCCAGAGGCGGCATACACGGAAACTTCTTTCACACGGCCCAGTACCTATTATGGCCCAGGCAAATCATCTTTATACATCCCTGCATACATCTCTGCCAAATATATTCTTGTCGATACTCCTCATTGACGACTGTCCACATTCCCTCTTCCATCTGGAGAATAACGGTGCGGTCAGGCTAATGGACAAGCCCTCCTCTGCTCACATATCATAGTTTAAGAGTATTTCCCCATCTGAATGAAAAGCCCCGAGGACACCTGTAAAGCAAATATCCCCGGGACAAGCCCCACCCAGTATCAACAGAAGTCAAAACTGTCAGCTGCTTTTCCAGCCATACACAGTTCCACTCTTTAGCATATTCCCATCTGTTTCAAGATCCAGTAAATCATCCCCAGCACCCAGCTGGAAAATATCCCATACAGGATCACCGGCCCGGCAATGGTAAAAATCTTACACCCGATTCCAAAGACCTGTCCCTCCGCTTTATACTCAATGGCAGGGGCCGCCACGCTGTTGGCGAAGCCGGTGATGGGCACCAGAGCCCCAGCACCGCCCCATTTGACAATCTTATGGTACAGCCCGAAACCGGTCAGCAGCACCGACAGCAGCACCAGAAGCAGTGAGCACCAACTTCCGGCTGTCTGCTTGTCCAGCCCCTGACTGGCCCCATAGTTCAAGATCCCCTGGCCGATGCAGCAGATAATCCCGCCGGTGACAAATGCTTTAGCCATCTGAAGCCACAGATTGTGTGTGGGAGTCACCTCCTTCACATACTGCTCATATTCCTGCTGTGCTTTTTCCTTGTTAATCCCATCCATGTTTTCATACCTCATTACCATAAATTTATTGTACCATAGTATCCTGCCCGTACCTTCTTTACTCCTATTTTGCGGACCATAGTCTTTTCTTATACCATTCTGAAATGGAAATTTCTGCAAAATCCAGGTTCAAAGCAACACTACAAACTTCCGAAGCATAAAAAAATAACTTTCTGCCAATATTATACTTTACATCCGAGCAGAACATATGCTATGATATTATGATATGTGGTAATGAAAACTATATGACAAAGGTTTCAAAATAGTTGTATGAGTTTTTACGACAATTCCTGAAAAATATATGGATAGGAGCCAACACTATGAGTTACAAGATTATACTGGACAGCTGCGGGGAACTTCCGGAAAACCTGCTTGGAGACGAAAGATTTGAACGGGTACCCCTTGGCCTGGAAGTGGGAGACTATCAGATCCTGGACGACGACAATTTTAACCAGGCGGAGTTCCTGCAAAAAGTAGCGGAATGCCCCACATGCCCCAAGTCCTCCTGCCCTTCCCCGGAGCGCTTTATGGAAAGCTGCATGGCCCCTGTGGACCATGTCTATATCGTAACCCTCTCCGCCCCCCTGAGCGGAAGTTACAACAGTGCGGAGCTGGGGAGAAAACTTTACCTGGAAAAATATGGCTCCAAACAGATCCATGTGATAAATTCCCAGTCTGCCAGCGGCGGAGAGACACAGATCGCCCTGAAACTGGCGGAACTTGAAGAAGAAGGTCTGCCCTTTGAGGAGATCACCGCCCGGATAGAGCAGTTCCGCGACGAGCTGAACACCTACTTTGTTCTGGACAACCTGGAGACACTGCGCAAAAACGGAAGGCTGACCGGTGTGAAAGCCCTTGTGGCCTCCACCCTGAACATTAAGCCCGTCATGGGCGCTGACAAGGGGGAAATCATCCAGAAAGGCCAGGCCATCGGAATCAAAAAAGCCCTGGGCAAGCTGGCGGAGCTGGCCGCCTCCGAGGCCCGGAACACTCCGGAAAAAAGACTGGTCATCACCCACTGCAACGCTCCCCAACGGGCGGAACTGGTCAGAGACCTGATTCTGGCCCGGGCTTCCTTCCGCGAATGCATCATTATGAATACCAGAGGAGTCAGCAGTATGTATGCCAACGACGGCGGAGTAATTGTCACCCTCTGAGTCCTGCCAGAGGGCAGTTCCCCCTCTTAAAACCCAGAAGGCACAAAACATTTCAGATATTCATCAGAATCAGAAAGATTAAAAGCTCAAAGACGAAAATGGCGGGCATGCCATACTTAAAATACCAATGCTTAGTCTTATGACGAAAATGCCGCATTCCCAGGGTGCACCCCAAGGCGCCCCCCAGGAAAGCGGTGAGAAAAAGCGTAGCCTCCGAGATGCGCCAGGCACCCCGGATGGCTCTTTTTTTGTCCACTCCCATAAGCACAAAGCCCACGGCATTGATCAAGACCAGATAGGCCGCTGCAACCCCCATTTAGAACATGGTCTCCTTCTGCTGGGCCATCTTCATGGCACGCACCTTGCAGGAGAGGCCGAAGAGATTGATAAAGCCCTCTGCGTCATGGTGGTCGTACAGATCGCCGGTGGTAAAGGAAGCGATGCTCTCATTGTAGAGCGTATAAGGGGAAGTGGTGCCCGCCTTGATAATATTCCCCTTGTACAGCTTAAACTTTACCTCTCCTGTGACATATTTCTGAGTTTCCTCAATGAAAGCCTGCTGGGCCTGACGCAGGGGAGTAAACCATTTTCCCTCGTATACCAGACTTGCGAAACGGCCGCCCATCTCCTTTTTCATGGCATAAGTATCCCTGTCCAGAATCAGCTCCTCCAGCTGCTGGTGAGCCTCCATCAGAATGGTTCCTCCCGGCGTCTCATAGACTCCCCGGGACTTCATGCCCACCACCCGATTTTCCACTATGTCCACAATGCCAATACCGTGCCTTCCCCCCATCTGGTTGAGGGTGCGGATAATGTCGGATACCTTCATGCTCTTTCCATTGACAGAAGTGGGCACGCCCTTCTCAAAGGTCATGGTAACATACTCTCCTTCTTCCGGAGCCTTCTCAGGGGTGGTGCCCAGCACAAGCAGATGCTCGTAATTGGGCTCATTGGCAGGGTCCTCCAGCTCCAGACCCTCATGGCTGATGTGCCAGAGATTGCGGTCACGGCTGTAAGAGGAGTCCGCGGAGAAAGGAAGGGTGATCCCATGTTCTCTGCAGTATGCGATCTCCGACTCCCTGGAATCCATGGTCCACTTGTCACTGCGCCATGCGGCGATAATCCTCAGATCCGGGGCCAGTGCCTTTATGCCCAGTTCAAAGCGGATCTGATCGTTTCCCTTTCCTGTGGCGCCATGGCAGATGGCCGCAGCATTCTCCTTTCTGGCAATCTCTACCAGTTTTTTGGCAATCAAAGGCCTGGCCATGGAAGTCCCCAGGAGATATTTATTCTCATACACAGCCCCTGCCTGGACACAGGGTACCACATACTCATCGCAGAACTCGTCTGTGACATCCTCAATATAGAGCTTGGAAGCCCCGCAGGATATAGCCCGCTCCTCCAGCCCGTCCAGCTCTTCCTCCTGCCCGCAGTCCACACAGACACAGATAACCTCATAGTCGAAATTCTCCTTCAGCCAGGGGATGATGGCGGTGGTATCCAGTCCGCCTGAATATGCCAGAACTACTTTTTCCTTCATAAATCCTCTTCCTCCACATTCAGCGATAAATTTCTACAGCTTTTTCCTACCAACTATACAACATTCCTGACTGAAAAGCAAGCGTAATTGACCATTTCCGAATCTTCTGGTATAATCTTTCCATGAGCATGGAGCAGAATGTTAGAAATTGACGAAAAATGCTTGAATAAAATAAGAAGGGATTGGTCATTGTCCATGATTGCACTGCAGATTACTTCCATGAAACAATTTATGCACCACCTGCTGGTGGCGGATACCTTTGAGCCCTTTCTTTTGGAGGAGGCGGTGGTGGGCACTGCCTGCACCTTTTCCATCGACGGGCGGATCAACCAGGCTTTCTACGAAGACCAGGAGAAGGAGGATTCCGGAAACAACTATGATTTCCGTCCCTGGAGCGAACTAAAAGGGCTGTGCTTCGACCTGATCAAAGGCAGACGCACACCCCTTTTCTTCCGCTTTGTCCTGCACCTGATGCCCCAGAAAGCCGCCGCTCTTCTGGAGAAAGAATCCTGCGGAGTGGAACCTTCCCAGGTAAAGGCCCTGGTGCTGAATATCCGGTACGATGGCTCCAAAGCAATTCTCACCTCCGGCACCGCCTTCCACACCTTTGTCCCCTCCAAAGAACCCGATGCCATCTGGGACAAAGCCCTCCGCAAATTCCTGGACGGGAAAAAAATCCCCTATGAGGAGCTCTGACCCTTACCCCTTCATCTTGGGCTTGAACACCAGACTGGCCAGATAGCCGAAGATCAGGGCGGCGGAAGTTCCCACTGCCCCGGCCTTAAATCCGCCTGCAAACAGTCCCAGAAGCCCCTGCTGATCCACGGCCTCCTTCACACCCTTCATAAGCACATTGCCGAAACCCAGCAGGGGCACGGTGGCTCCCGCCCCGGCAAATTCTGCAAAGGGCTCGTACCATCCAAACACGCCGATGACCGCCCCTGTCACCACCAGAAGCACCATAATGCGCCCGGGCATCATTTTCGTCTTCTCCATCAGAATCTGCACCAGAGCACAGATCAGACCTCCCACCCAGAAGGCATTCACATAATCCATCATTTGGCATACTCCTTTTCTCTTTTACATAGTATCTGCCAAATGTGAAAAAATATCCTGCCCCTGAGGAACTGTCTCTCACAGAGCCGCTATAACCTCCACCTCACAGAGAACATTTTTCGGCAAAGTTTTCACTGCCACACAGCTTCTGGCAGGCTTCTCTGTAAAATACCTGGCATACACTTCGTTAAAAGCGGCAAAATCCCCCATATCCGCCAGGAAACAGGTGGTCTTCACAACCTGTTCGTAATCAGCGCCCGCCTCCTCCAGCAGCGCCCCCACATTTTTCATCACCTGCTCCGCCTGAGCCGTGATATCCCCGCCTTCGATCTCCCCTGTGGCAGGATTGATGGGAATCTGACCCGACGCAAAAAGCATACCCCCGGCTATAATCCCCTGGGAATAAGGCCCAATGGCCGCCGGCGCTTTGTCCGTAGAAATTTTCTTCAACATTATTTTACACCCTCCTGTGTGAACTGTCACACAGGCCCTTCTTTCAAAAGATTCACACACTCCAGAGCCTGCCTGAAAAGCTGTTTCCGCCCTCTGCACGCCCCGGAGCGCTCTCTATTCTTCCTCCACCCTGATGCAGTTATACCGCTCCGAGCCTATGACTTTCTCCATCATCTCCAGAGGTGTGCTGTCCAGGCAGGCCAATACCTGCTGAAACATGGATGCTGACTGACCGCTCACCAGCTGCACGCCCTTCCGGTTCCTGTCCGCGTGGAACACGTCGTGCCGGCTGTTCACATTCCAGAATACCACATTGGGTATGTCATAGCCATATTTCCGGAACCGGGACGCCATCTTGTCGTAGAAAGTCCACTCCCTGTCCCCGCACCTGTCTATTTCCATGTCTGAGATGACGATGATGGCCCTGGGCATATCCTGCATGGAAATATGGCTTTCCAGCGCGATCTCCAGCACCTTGTCAAATGCGGCCTTCAGATTCGTGGTCATGCCCCACTCCGCCTTGGAAACATTGCGGATCTTCTGTCCCAGATCCTCCCCTCTCAGCACCACCACCTGGGGATTAGAGCTGAAGGTCATAAAGAGATTGTGGTATGCTCCCTGATTCCTCTCCGCAAAATACACAGCCAGACCCACAGAGGTGGACATGGGCCTGCCGTACATGGACCCCGACACATCCGCCATGACAATGGCATTGGTGCCCTTCTCCACATAGTCCGGCAGCTGGTTCCACTGGGCCTCCAGTACCCGGGAATCCTCCCCTCTGTAGAGAATCTTCTCCACAATATCATAGGGAAACAGGGCGTCGGAGTGTATTTTCTCTTCCCCCGCAGCGGCCTTGTTCACAAATTCTGAAAAACGCTCCTCATCATGCCGAAGAAACGCCCTGCGGTAAATCATCATGGCCCTGCTGGGAACCTGGGAATACTTGATCTCCTCCCAGCGGCCTGCGGACATAAGCCCCTCCACCACACCAATATGCTTTCTCATGCGGCGGATCATCCGCTTAAAGTCATAGACCTGATACCCCAGCTTCCCGGCGGTGAGAATTCCCATCCTGCGGGTCTCCCTGGAACTGGCGTCTGCGGTCTTGATCCACTTGGCCAGCAGGGATATGGCATTGCCCTTTTCCAGATTCTCCAGATCCTCCAGGAACTGCCTCTTCATGGCCGCCCACATGTCCTCCTCCAGAGGAGTGCCCACCAGGCAGTACAGATCGTCGTAGCGGCCGAACACTCCCACCAGATCCAGATTGGGTCGAAGCGCCCCCGGATGATGCAGGGCCATATACTTAAGCAGCGTCCGGAACGTGCGCCGCTCCCCCAGGCCTTCCCGGATGTCCCTGGCATAAAAGACTGTCTTTACGGCACACAGAGGGTCTTCCCTGAATGCTTCCCCAAACAGAGCCTGAATCCTCTCCTCCGAGGCTTCTCTGAGGGATCCTGCGGTGCTGAAAAAGTCCAGACAGGCGCTGCCTGTAGTGTTCAGCGCCACCGCCCCGTTCTCCGTGTGGGTGAAACTCCCCGCCGTTCTCAATGCGTCTGCAAAACTCATTTCCTGTTCCTTTCCATGACCCCTTATACGGAATTGAACCGCCCTGCATTCGTTCTAAACGAGTGTTTAACCAATTGTTATTGCTGCGGGGGTCACATCTGCTTCCCTGATACCTGTTTTCCATGACACTATATTCAAAGTGGTAGTTTGACGATGGTTGCTGTCAGTGTCACATTTTCATGATGCCATTGGGTTTAAGATTAAAAGTCTTATCCAAATAAAATATCTCTTTTCGGGAAAGCGTACCCAAATGGTACCCTTTATTTTCTTATTTCAACAATCAGAAATTGATTCCGCCATTTTGCCTTATCGCCAAAAACATCCATTATTATACGTACATCCAATTTCCATGTCCCCACGATATAAATAACTCCATCTGCTTTTAGAACTCGTTTGCATTCCCGTTCAATCTCAACCCATTGAGACTGAATATGAGCAAAGGCATTGTATAAAATAACGGTATCAAATGTATCATCTGCATAATCCATTTTGGACGCATCCATGATTTGAAAATGTATATTTGCAGCAGTCTTGCAGTTTAGTCTTCCGGCGTCAAGATCAATACAATAAACGCCATCAGAATAGGCCGATGCAGAAATAGAAAAATCCGCCGCCCCGCAGGCAGCTTCGAGAACCGTCTTATTTTCTATATCCTCCATGAGCAGATCAACAAGAATATCTGTATTTTTCATGCTATGCTCCTTACAATATTTTATCGGCTATTTTTCAACGGGTACACAATTCTGAAAAGGGAGAATAAAATTGCTGTAAGCATCACAAATGGCGGCGGCAGGATTTGAACCTGCAGTGATTTTCATCAAAAGTTCCCTATTCAAACTGCTGTCAAGGCCACATACATGACCGTTTTTTAAACTTCCGCGTCTTCCATTTCCGCCACACCGCCTGATTTTTGCAGTTATTTTGTTCCTTCCACCTCGGGCTCATCGAATTCCGCCGTGACGTAGAACCCCCTGGCGTTTTCCTCAATGTCTGCCACCACCCCCCTGCGGCTCTTCAGCCGGTACCGAAACGGAATGTTGGCAGACATGGCCAGGGCAGGGTCAATGATGTAATAGTAATTGCTGGGCAGCAGGCCCTCTGTCACCGTGATCTCCTGGCCGGCCTCCAACAGGCCGGGCCGCTCCATCTTAAACACCATTTTCCTCAAAACACCCTCCCCGGCTTCCTTACCTTAAACCCAGAAACCTTTACTCCGCCTTACAGCCTGAAAATAATTGTTGCGGAGCATACTGATTTTTCTGACTTCCAGCATAGCGCAAAATCTATGCTTCGTCAAGATCGGCGGCAGTTTTTGGACTGAAATATTTGAGCCCTTCATCCGGCGCACTCTTCCTTTTGATAATACTGTGCCTGCGCCGTCCACAGTTCATAGTATTTGCCTTCCGGCTCCTGCATCAGAGTATCATGGCTCCCTCTCTGAACCATATGTCCCTTATGAAATACGGCGATATCCCCGCAGAACCGACAGGAAGACATTCTGTGGGAGATGTAGACCGTGGTGCGGTCCGCCACCAGCTCGTTAAACTTTTCGTAGATCTCATACTCCGCCAGAGGATCCAAAGCGGCAGTGGGTTCATCCAGAAGCACAAAAGGAGCTCCCTTGCACACCGCCCTGGCCAGAGCAATCCTCTGGGCCTCACCTCCGGACACTTCCAGGCCACTTCTGTCGAAATCCCGGTACAGGGTAGTGGAAAGCCCCGCCTCAAGGCCTTCCAGAAATTCCTCCAGGCCGGACCGCTCCAGAGCCTCTCTCACCTTCTCCTGAGAGTACACCTCCGACAGGGCCACATTCTCCCCCAGTCCAAAGGAAAAGAGCTTGAAATCCTGGAACACCACGGAGAACAGCTCCAGGTATTCCTGGTAGTTGTACCGGCGAATGTCGATACCGTTCATGGTGATGACCCCTTCGGTGGGATCGTACAGCCGGCAGAGAAGCTTGATAAACGTGGACTTTCCGCTGCCGTTCATTCCCACCACCGCCAGCTTCTCCCCCACCTGGAACTCCATGCAGATGTCCTCTAAAGCATACCTTTCACTGCCTGGATACCGGAAAGACACATGATTGAACGCAATCTTGTAGTCTCCATCCATCCGCTTTTCCACCGGAAGGCAGCCGCTGCTCATATGGCTCTCCAAGTCCAGAAATTCAAAATACCGTTCCAGGTAATCCGCATTATACCAAAGCTTCACCATGGCGCCCCAGAAATAACGGATATTTTTGACAAACTCCGTGATACTCTGGGTGTACTGGGTCATACTGCCCAGACTGATTTTCCCCATGAGAGCTGCACCCCCTGCCAGACAGCGGGTCAGCATCAGCGAGAGAGCCTCCGTAGAGTCGCCTGCCACCCTGTAGGGAATCCCTTTTACAAACCTCTTATCTACAGCCCTGTCATTAAAATGATGGGTCTGCAGGAGCTTCTGAATCATCACTTTTCCCAGTCCATAGATGCGGATCTCCTTTCCTCTGGAATACTGAGAAAAATACCGAAGGTACCCGTCCCTCTGGAGGCAATTGGCACTGATCTCTCTGCTGCAGGCCTGACTGAGTTTCTCCCGCGCTCCCTGGCACTTTGCACTGACCCAGATCCCCCCTGCCATCAGCAGAAAAACCACGAAGATCCACACTCTGAACTCCTTCATGCTCACCAGAAATTCCCACACCATGGCCACAGACATGACCATTCCCCCCAGGCAGCCTGCTATGCAGGGCAGAAGAAACCTCATTTCCTGGAGATTTTTTCCGTCATTGAAAGTCTCCCGCTCCACCCGCTGGAAGAGCATATGTGTCCGCTCCTCTTCCAGCCTGTCATAGTCCATCTCCTGTATCTTCCTGGCGAAGATCATGTGCTGGGACTGGTTAAAAGCATAGTTCTTCTGTGCGGCCACACTGTTCAGAACATTCCCCAGAAGATTCATGGCCAAATTGCCCAGGAGCATTGCCGTGGTGTATCCTGCCAGGGCTGCCGCATTCCTGGGCCCCTGGATCTCATCCAGCAGCCTGGCAGAGAACCAGATTCCCCAGTAGGGCATGCAGAACCACAAAATATTCTGGACGCATTCCACCGCCACGCAGGAGGCCGACTCCTTCCACATCAGCCGGAACGCCCTCATGTTCAGCCGGCAGACTTTGTCTGCCCGTTTCACTCTCTCCTGAAAGCTTTTTTTATCTGCTGACATAGCCGCTCACCTCCCATGCCGGATCCAGGCAGGATTGAAACTCTTCCATCCTGTCATTCTGATAATAGTGACTCTGTACCTCAAAAAGCCTGCTGTAAATGCCCTTTTTGTCCATGAGCTCCTGGTTTGTGCCTTCCTCCACAATCCGGCCCTCTTCTAACACCAGTATCCTGTCGCAGAACCAGGTGCTGGCAAGACGATGGGAGATAAAGACAGAGCTTCTGCTTCTTGTCAGCTCCTGGTATTGCTGGTACGTTTGACTCTCCGCTATGGCATCCAGAGCCGCCGTGGGTTCATCCAGAACCAGAATCGGCGCATCCCGGTAGATGGCCCGCGCCAGAAGAAGCTTCTGGGTCTCACCCCCGGACAGATTCACTCCGTCACGGAATATCTCCTTTTGAAGGCAGGTATCCATTCCTCTGGGAAGAGCACTCACAGCCTCCCACAGGCCTGCCTGTTCCAGGCAGCGCCGCACCCTATCCCTGTCAAGCTCCTCCAGGGAACAGGCCGCCACATTCTCCGCTATGGTGGCAGGTATCACATCCACATCCTGAAAAACTACCGAGAACAGCCTGTACCAGGACTCCAGACTCCACAGGGAAGAGGGTTGGCCGTCCACAAGAATTTCCCCGCCGGTGGGTTCACACATGCCGCAGAGCAGTTTCACCAGCGTGGTCTTCCCCGCCCCGTTCAGTCCCACCAGGGCAAGTTTCTCCCCTGGGTGCAGGGTGAAGCTCACATCCTTCAGCGTCTCCTCCGCTGTCCCCGGATAGGCATAGGACACATGGGAAAAGACAATCTCCGGCACCCGGCCCTGGTGCAGCATTCCCTCCCCCTGAGGGCTTCTGGCAGTGGAATCCGGTATATCCATCATTTTCCTATAGTCGGAGATGGACAACACAGAACTTTTCAGCCGCTCCAGGTGAGATGTCACCATGGACAGGGACTGGCTCAGGTTCAGAACCAGACCCACATACAGCACAAAGTCGCCGCTGCTGATCTTTCCCGCCCAAACCCCCTGGATCAGAACCAGATAGACGATCCCCTGCCGAAGGATTTCCACAGCCTGTCCTGCCCCGGCGGCAGCCGCATTCTGCCATAACAGCCTCTTAAACCATTGCCTCCGCTCTTTCATCAGCCTGCCGAACTTCATAAGAAGCCAGCTTCCGGCACCGTACAGCCGCAGCTCCTTGGCGCAGGAGAATTCCTTCAGTTTCCGGGTGATATAGTCGATCTTTCTCTCTATGGGCAGCCAGAAATCCCTGTGCTTCTTCTCCCATTTCAGAGACCGGAGCTTTACCCTGTAGTGGAGCCAGGCCCCCAGCCCCATCACTGCCACCACCACAGGGTGCAGCAGGGCAAGCGCGCCGGAGGATATGATAATCTGAATCAGCACCACCAGAAATTCAAGAGACGTGAAAATGCAGACCTTCACATCCCTGTCCCAATGCTCATAGAGCTCTTTTGCCCTCTCAACCTTTCCCTTGTATCCAGGATCCTCCAGGTTGCTGTAGGCGGTACGGCAGATCTTGTCCAACACCTGTTCCTCCAGTACATGCCGATATTTCAGGCAGGGATTATTGACCGCACTGTAACTCACTGAAGAAATCATGTTGAAAAGGGCGGCAAGAAATCCTACCCCTGCAAGCATGGCCACCAGCCTGACCATGGATACCTGTTCCACCACCAGATTCACAGCCAGTTTGGAAATATACAGCCCCACATAAGTCCCTGCCACACTCCCGGCCACGGCCATCACCGCAAAAAACAGGTTCCACCTGCTTTGCTGGATCCATCCCTTGTACAGATACCAGTAGTTGTCCAGGATTCCCTCTTTCTCTGGCTTATCTTTTCTCATTTTCTCCTGAATCCGTGAAACTTACTGTCCCAGCACATTGACAACAGCATATTTAACC
>OFGP01001277.1_pt1 | contig 19327 bp, 18 predicted proteins | sample 1521781 | NCBI WGS metagenome assembly OFGP01 (sample SAMEA3504113, study PRJEB24116) | mouse gut metagenome | biome: mouse gut; feature: mouse-associated habitat; material: faeces | place: Denmark | collected 2011 | reverse complement strand
AAAATAATATAAAATATTTTTATATTTTCTGCTTATTTAAATTTATTTATTCAGAAATAATGTTTATTTCCCATCTTGCATACAACTTCCCGCCAGGTTGCTCCGTGTATCCGCACATTCCGCATCCGTCTGCAACAGCCGAATTAAAAAAGCAGGATTGCACACCAATGTTGATGCACTCCCTGCTTTTAACGACTACTATATTCAAAATATCAGATTGAAAAATTCTTCACTTCCTCCTGTCCTTCACTTTACAATACACCACCGCCACCGCCGTACTCACAAATGTCGCCACAATCGCCGGCCCGATAATTCCCGCCGGATTCACGCTGCCATACTGCTACCGGTAAGCAATCATATTAACAGGAATCAGCTGCAATGAGGAAATATTCAATATCAAAAACGTACACATCTCATTGCTTGCAACGCGCTCTCCCGGTTTTCCTCCGCCTCCGGACACCGACGTCAGCGGTCTCTTCTCTCCCAAAGTCTCCCTGCCCCGGTCCTTTCCTCTCCTGCCATCTATCGACATATATGCCGGATTCCCCCTCTCCTCCTCCAATTTCGCCAGCTCCTCCATGGCTTCAGCCCCCTTGTGTCAAGTTAGTGACACGAACTTTTTAAAATCATCTATTGATTTACTCCAATTATAAATATATTAATTTCTGATTTCCATTATTACCTTAATACATTCATTGCAATTTTGACTTTTATCAACATTATATATATGACATGAAATTTTTTTCTTTGTTTCCAGCAATTCAGCTACACTGTTACTGTAATATCGCGGAATATAACCCAATACTTTTCCCGAACAATCCAACACTTGCACTGCATTTATATCATATTGGTTTTCTGAATCTTTTTTTAAATAAACTTCATCCCCTCTTGTAATCTCTATGGCTTTTAAGCAGTCGTCCCCTTCACAATTCAAATAATGCCTGACTCCTGCCACGAAAAAAATTCTCGTCAAATCTTTTTCATCATCCAGAATTGGATCAATAAATTCTAAATTGTCAATCGGAAGCCTTGCTCCGCTCCTTTTAAGCAATGCATACTCATCATAATCTTCTAATTCATACTTTCTTAAAATATCATTAATGTTTTTTCTTTTTTTATCCGGTAAGCGACTGGAAAAAACCGAAAAGAGTTTTTCATCTTCGTACTGCTTATTCAAATCCGGAAAGCATAGAAGCGGTGTGAATCCATCCTCAATTGCCGCTTTCACCTCACTGCAATACTGAAACTCATAGTGACTATTTCTCGTTAACTGACCAACAATGTATTGCCGACCGGATTGTCCTGATTTCCAAACTAAATACAGATAGTCTTTACCATCTTTATGGCTCATAATTTACCTCCCCATATACTTCCTTCAATAACTGTACTTTTGAAAAAAGATATTTTTTTATCAAGTCTATCTTTTTCATTGAAAGCTGTTCTATGTGTTTATCCATTATTATGCATATCTCATCCTCTGTCAGCAGTTCTTCAATCTTCTTTACAATGTTTACTGTCTGTTCAAAATAATTTTGGCGAATATATTTGACCACCTCTAAATGTGTGGGTTGTTTTGTGTCTTGACAGTTAATCCGAATAATCGACTTCGATTTCGTATCAACCAACGATTTCCATAACATTAAATCATTTCCCAAATACCGCTCAATCTTCGGTTCAGTAACATACGCGCAAAGAGAAGAACTATTATCATATAATGGACTTAACCGCATTTTTCCATTTCTACTGATTAACGCCCAGTTGCTTTGATGCCTGTCTGTATTTCCTATCAAAAAATCAAATATGCAAACAGGCAAGAAATCGTAAAACAATCCTAACGGCTCCAATGCTTTTTGAATCATTTCTAAAGAATATTTATCTTTCGTTTTCGAATCCATTAAAGTTTCAGTATCAAAGTGTTCATATTGCAGACTTATACAATAAATTCCTTCAATAAGAGTTTCCTCTTTATTGTCAACTATACTGTAACTCATAGAGCCTTCTCTGCCTTTATACAATCCAACTTCAAATTTAGCGCATGGAATTCCAATAATATTCGCCAAATCGTATGCTATACATTCTGAAACATGATCCGTTGTTGAAATATCTTTCTTGAATTTAAATAAGCCCGTTTGTCCTGTATCGGGATTTATCAGCCATATCTTTTCGCTGCGACCACTACCCTCCGGCGTACCTTCATACTCCTCCCAAAAAGAAAAATCTTTCATATACCTCTCCTAAAGTTCAGTGAGTTAATGTCAATGGCTGTTGTTCAACAATTCCATCCAGCATACTTAATTTGCGCAACTACATATTCCTCTACCCTATCATAAAAATACTGTGCATTTGATATCTGTTCTTCAACCTCTTTTTTCGATATTACAAAATAGTCATTATAGTCGCTATCGCTACGAATATCAAAGGCTTCTGATATTATATCTGACATAGATACATCAAATATCCCCGTTTTTATATATTCTTTACGAAAATAAGCTCCCACCGCAGAATGTTTCGAAAAGTCTATGGAACTTAATGCTAATACACTTCGCATACAATGGAAAACCGCATAATAAGAACGATTTGCCGAACCCTTGTAATCCGATATTTCTGTCAATGCTCTTGCCGATATAATACATTGTCTCGCTGTCTCTAAACGATATATAGATAAATCTGCCCTTGCTTTATCCATAAATATTCATGCCTTCCTTTTCGATACTTTGGTAAAATGGCTGGTACTTCATATTACTTTTATATTCATCATAGTTGCGTGCAAGGAGTGAAACCATAATATCATTTTTTAAACCAATGCGGCTTGCAATTCTACTGATTTCTTTTCGTCTTTCCGTTATTTCCTTTTGATTGCAATTCAATAAAATCATAATATCAACGTCTGATTCCAAGTTAAAATCCCCACGAGCATATGAACCATATAAAATAATACGTTGAATCTTTTTACCAAATAATTCTATCAATTCTTCATATACTTCAGACGTAATATTTTTTATTTTTTCTTCCATTTTTTAATACCTCATATATTACTTAAATTCCAATATCCCTCTATTTTATAAGTATATCCCAAAAAACTTTGCTTCTCAACACTCTTCCATAAAATACTAAAACGAAGAGCCCTCACACTCTCCGCCTCCCGTCCTTCACTTTACAATACACAACCGCACCTCCATGCTTACCGCTGTCGCCGCAATCACCGACCCGGAAATTCCCGCCGTCATACACCTATAAGCTGGTGTCAAGTTAGGACTAAAAAATTTTTAACTTTTTTCAAGTATCTGCAAATTATTACTATACAGCGAAATGCTAGCTTAAAGCCCCAAGATACTTTTGATTTATGCTTTCATATGGTCATGCAATAAAAACTGTTTTCCCAAGAACCTTACTTTTCCCTATATGTATATCCGACAGGACATCCATTACAATAAGAATATTACCTGTCATAGCTTACTTTCACATAAACCTTATTAAGGCAAACTCCGCTAAAGTCAATCTTTGTCTATATCTCGTCTTTCCTTTAATTCATTTACACCAAATAAAAATTCTTTTCTAATTCTCTTTTATCAGCACAGTCTCTTTAACTCACTTGCTAAGCTTTTGTACTCGACATACTAAACCTCAGAATTGGTATCAATGTATAAGGACACCATATATCTATCTTGACATTCATATTCTCTATTAAATTCCATGCTTTTTATTGCCATATTCACATCAGCCCTTATCTCATTCCGTTGTTTCATTTCGAGTAGAATTATTTATTCTTCATAGTAAATATCCCCTTCTAATTCCATATTGTCATTGTATACCGGGCATATCATATTGCCCTGTGTAAACAACTTATCCTATTCTGCATTGCTTTCCTTATCTATGAACTCTACTGTATATGCATCTGAATCACTACTTTTTACAAGCATAACTCGTGTATCGTGTATGTTACTCAACTGATCCTTATCTCTTATCTTCATTCCTATATATAAATTTTATAATGCAAATTTATTATCTATTATTGCCATGAAGTGAACTCCTTTCTTTTTTCAATATATACCACTCAGGTTACAAATAGCCCCTATAAAAATCTTATTATTGGGGAAAAACATTGCTTTTCATCATCCTATCCTTTCATAAATTATTGTTTACTCTTATTTTTCTTCAAACAAAATTTGCATTCCTCTGCCCCTATACAACCTGACAAACCAGAAATTGTACATTCTACCCTTTGAATCTTGCCACGCCGAGTATATCTAATTAAATTTCGACATGAATCTTCCTTTGTAAGCAATTCCCTAGCATTTTTAGGAAGATAATATTCACAGGACATATCCGAAATAGTACATCGTGTCTTTGTCTTTTGATAAAGGCACAGACCTTTTCCATAATAGAAACACTTTTTTCCATTTGTTAAAACTACAAGCGACTTACCATTTTCAGCTTTTGAAATTTCTGTATTCTGCTCATTTAATAGCTCTTTTTCTACCCCTTCATCATCTAATGCTGTTCTTATCTCCATGCTTTGTTGCACGGCATCATTAGTTGAAGATTTCCTCTGAAATCCAGTTTCTTGTGGTATATTAACACTTTCCTTTTCTTCTTCAATTATCTCAACCAAATTAAATAATTCTCTAATTCGTTCTTTAAGAAAAACATCCCCTACACTCTTACCAACAATTGCTAAAGAAAAATACTTTGGAAGTGATTGTCTCTGCGATCCTACCGCATTTTTCTTAAAAGAATACATTTTATCTTCATTTCCAGGATATATCGCACCAACACCAATTATGTCCGAAAAAAACTTATCTTTTGAAGCCATTTGCGTACCATACTTTAATACCAATTCTGGAATATATCTTTTCTTAACATTGGAGGCATTTGAGTATTTTGCATCCAGAATGTAATAATAATCTTTGCCACTACTACATATCTTTATAACAAAGTCTGGAGTCCATCTATCATTCCATTTATTTTTTGTAAAATTATAACCTGTTGAATATAAATTGATCCCCTCATTTATTTTGTTTACCCATATAAACGGCTCATATAATAAAGTCAATTCACATCCATTACCATCAAATATATATTGATTATTAATGTCTTCTAAATCACCTTCTGGATCATATACAATTCTATTTGCTTCACGAAAAACATATCCACATAACAAAATTGCTCTTTGTAATTTTATCAAACAGAAATATTCAAATATTCGACTCAGTGTTTTTAGTTTAAATAGATAATTTAAGTGATCAAACGTATAATCCCCAAATTCAAACCATTTTACCATACACTCATAGCACAATCGGTAATGATATATTTGTTTAAAAGCATTTGTAAATTGTGGAATACCATAAACTGGCTCAACAGAACATGCAAATATCTTTCCATATTTATAATACATTTCCTGCAAAATAGCTTTTTTTTCGGAGAATCTTTGAACTACACCTTTATAGTAGATATATACACATCTACCTGTAAGTTCATGCGTATTTGGCAATTGTGCAATTATTGATTCTGGTATTTCTGCTAATTCAATTATTTTTTTATTAAAACCAAAAATTTGATTTTCAAGATAATCTACAACATTTTTCAAAAACCCAAGTATGATTTTGTTTTCATAAACGTCATAACAGTACTGGGATAAATATGTCTTAACTTTAGATGGTATATAATTTTGGTCATCTATAACTATTCCAGCATCGCTCTCAATTTGAACGAGATTATCTGGATTACATGCAATCCAACGTAAACTTTCCTGATCTATCATTCGCATTGCCCTTACATCAACAGTTGTGGCAACAGACTCAACAGATGCTATTTTATGATTGAAAAAATATCCATAAGTTTCTTCATATATCCTTATAATCTCATCAACTAATTTTAGAGTATTCCATATTGAACGTGCATCGTTTTTTATCAATCCAGACCTCTTTTTGCTTTGACTAAAGCAAATTTCCAAAAAATTGGGGAAATTTACCTCAATCTCTTCTAACATTTCTTCAACCTGCTTTGCAGTTTGCTTCGTTGTGGCAATTCTAAGAAAATCGGTGTAAAAAACTTTTCCTTCTCCCTCTCCATCATCTGTATAAGCGCTTATGTATGCCAAATCAAAACATCCACTAAATATCAAATCTGTTTCTGTTTCAAAACAATCTGTGCTGGAATTATAGTGTGTTGGAATAGAATAATCTCCTACATATAACTCAATGTTATCATGGTTTTCATTATCGCGTAATATTAATTTATATTGATAATTTTCAAAAAAGAGCAACTCATTATTTAGTGTTTCAAGAGACGGTTGTTGTTCGCTCATTAAAACTTCTGCAATAATACCATCTGGTTTTACAATGCTTAACTTCATATCAGCATCCTCTCTTTACTTACACACTAAAAAAACCATAAAATTCATGTTGAGATTTTTCTTTTATTCTGGAAATAATACTGGCACATTTATTTAATTGATTTTCTTTGCAAATATTCATTAGTCCGCTCAAAAATTCTCCATATTTTTTCCCATTTCCATTTATACATGGGAGTATCTTTTGAGATATAGCATAATCAAGCGCGATTTCTTTTGATGACATATATTCTTCTGCAACAAGATAATAATGAGTTATTGAATGGATACTTCTTGCACTGATTGTGTGACCACCCTCTTTCATCTTATCAATTATTCTATCCAAACGAGTTTTGGTAATTTGATTCATCTTTTTATCTCTGACATTGTGCCAATCAAATGCACGATTTAAAGTTTCTAACGATATTATTTCATTATTGTTCTCAATTGCAGAGTCTTCTATCAAACTGGTTACGATAGCATCTATTGATACTGGATTCATTGAAATAACCCATGCTCTATCAAGAAATCGTGGCGAAAGATCAACAGTTGTTTGGTCGTAATTAATCATCGCAAGGAACTTCAATTCCGCTCCGAATTCATACTTCTCTCCATTAGAATATAACACTACCTGATGTGTTGGATCATCATAGTAATAGTTAAAATGAGACCAATAAAATTCAATAGGACTCAAATTTGCTTCATCAAGTAATACGAAGTAAGGAGCTTCCACGAGATTATTTTTATTTTCCGCACTTAGCTGCTTCATACATTCCGCAAATTTAGGCTGCGTTTCTTCTATTTCTTTTGTTAAAGGGTTATAGTACCCAATAAGATCTTTTGAAGAAGTCCAACCTCTTTCAACCAAAATCTTTGCAAACCTAGAATCATAAAGTCCTAATGCTTTTGCTAAAAGCTTGCATAACGAAGTTTTTCCAGTACCCGGTTCTCCAGCAAATACAGTAATATAATTTTGCACAATACTTATCAAATAATTGTAAGCCTCATCTTTATTTACTATCCTTCCCGCTTCATTAAGTTTTTTGCATAAAGTTCCTACTATTTGTTCTGCCTCCAAATTATCTTTAAGGTTTTTTATTCTTTGCATATTTACTTCCTGTAATTCTTCCTCAGGCATTTCAAGCTGAGATACCAATAATTTTGTTATCTCCGTAGTTCTATTATTAGCGGCCCACTCAATTATTCTTGCACTTAAATCATTAGCTACTGTTGCATAATCATTCTTAATCGAATCACAAGCTCTTTTCCATATATCCCTTTCAGCCTCAAATTTCTCACAGTCCTTTTTTGCCCTTTCTATAGCCTTTTTTACATCTTCTAATTCTTTTTGACTTTCTTCAATTTCTTGTTTCTTCTGGGAAACTGCTTGCTCCCCTAATTTTTCTAATTCTGTTTGCTGAGCATTCAGTTTTAGTTTTACGTCCTCAATTTCTGCTATCAGTTTATCTTTTTCACTTTGTAATAACGTTAGTTCTTTATTTATTTCCTTTGCTTTCTCTTCATATCGTATATCCTCACGCACAATGTTGTTTAATAATTCTATATGTGTCCTTAAATATTCTTCTTTATCTAACCTGGCATTAGGATTAGTTCTAAAATACTCCTCCATCAAGCGTACTTTATAGTCACTTAATTCTACCGAGGTTTGTAGCAATTCACAAATTCTTTGTAACCTTGAATCCGTTAACTGATTCCCCTCAGAAAAAGAATCTGCAATTTGCAAAAACTGTTCTCTTATTGCAGCCAAGTTCTCAATGCCTTCTGATTTGTCTAAAAGACTTTTCAAAAAATTAGCCAATTCTTCATTATCAAAATATTCAAATTTTTGAACAGGGTTTATCATATGCAATTTATCCCCATTATATATAAACTGCATATGATCACTTCTTTTTATCGAAAAATTACCGTCCAAAATAATTCTCTCTAAATCAGAAGATTTATAACGATTAATTAAACCACTATTCACAAATACTTTAAGTGTATAGTATGCTTCATCTCCATATGAGTCTTCGATATCAGATATCATAAATTCGAATGGGCCATAACAATCTTGGGCGTATCTCAAAATTATCAGTTTATTTGGCTTATGTTTAATTCTAATCGTCCTCTTAGCCTTATCATTTAGAAATTCTTCAATTGTATAGTCTATATCAATAACTTCAATAATTTCATCCCTATCAAAGTCTTCGATTGCTGCAAAGGAAATTTGATACTTATTGCTATTTTCGCCATACGGAGCATATCCAGGATGTAAATTCTTATTAAAATCTATTCTAAATTGCAATAGTCTATTTTTTATATCGGTTGTATCTCCCTCAGGTATACTAGAAAGAGATACTGTTCCACCGTTTGGAAATTCTGTCCACCGACTATCACCGACTTCTCTTAAACTGCCATCTTCCATGATTTCATATTGAGGGCGAATAAAACTCCGATTACCAAAAGCTCCTAAAAAATGCTTATACATCTTTTGTCTCCTTATTTTTTTAATTCACAATCAAATAATTTATAGCTTCATTAACCGCTGTATCATATCAGCCAAAATTCGTGCATTATCATCTGGTATACCATCAAAGTATTGTATTACCTGTCTTTGTAATATGGACAAATCTATTACCACCTTTCTTTATTTTTTACCTGTATATCCTTCTCGCATTTGCTGCCTTTTTATTTAAGTATACCCTAAAAGACCTCTTTCCTCAACACCCTTTTCCATTTGCGGTTGTGTCAAATAATTATTGCTAAATCACCCTTTCATTTTTCAAATACTTAAATGTAATATTAAATTCAACTTTATAAAAGAAATAAGTAGTATTTACCCTTTTCTGTAAGAGTAAATGCTACTTCCTTAACTGGTGCTTTCAAATTGGAAATAAACCCTTTACTTCAGCAAAACAGCTCATATCTTCCGCTTTCTATCCTTCCCCTTACAATACACCACCGCCACCGCCGTACTCACAAACGTCGCCACAATCGCCGGCCCGATAATCCCCGCCGGATTCACGCTCCCGTACTGCTGCCGGTAAGCAATCATATTAACAGGAATCAGCTGCAACGATGAAATATTCAATATCAAAAACGTACACATCTCATTGCTTGCAACCCGCTCTCCCGGTTTTCCTCCGCCGGAAACCAACGAACCGTCCGCCGCGCCTGCTCCTTTTCCGTGCGCTTTGCCTCTCCTGCCATCTATCGGCATATACGCCGGATTCCCCCTCTCCTCCTCCAGCTTCGCCAGCTCCTCCATAGCCTTAAGCCCGGCCGGCGTACACGCCCACCCCAGCCCCAGCACATTCGCAATAATATTCATGGAAATATAATCCTTTGCCTTATGCCCCTTCGGCAGTCCCGGAAACATAAAAGATACGAAAGGCGACAGCATATTCGTCAGCTTCAAAATCAGCCCCGAGCTCTCCGCTACCTCCATAAGCCCTACCCAGAACGCCATAATTCCCGCCGTAGCAATACAAAGAGACACCGCTTCACCTGCACTCTGAAGCGCTGCCTCCGTAACCTCCTTCATATTTCCGTTAATAGCCCCAAAAATAATTCCCAGCACAATCATTGCTGCCCAGATATAATTTAACATAATCCGCTCTTTTCGCTTTTTAGCATCTTATGCATAAAAATCCCAAATTATTTCCTATCGGAAAAATCCCTGCCTCTCACACCCTGTAAACAGCCTTCCGCTTCCGGCATCCCCTTACCGACGCATCCTCCAAATGTTCCCGGCGTATCCGTCAAATGCCCGCTTCATCTCCCTACAGAAGCGCCTGGTAAATTTCCCTCTTGCTCACCCCTCTGTCCGACGCAACCTTTTTCATCGCCTCTTTCCTGTCTAATCCCTGACTTTCATAAATCCTCATATGCTCCTCAACGGAAACCTCCTTCCAGCTCTCCTGCTCCCTTTCCTTCAAAATACTTCGATTCATCCCCTCAATTACAAGCACATACTCCCCCTTTGGCTCATTTTCTTCGTAATAGGCGGCAGCGCCCTCAAGAGTCGTAGGGAAAACCGTCTCAAACCGCTTCGTAAGCTCCCGGCACAGAGTTATCCGCCGCTCCCCCAACGCCTCGGAAAGCTCGGTCAGCGTCTTTTTCAGATGATGAGGCGCCTCATACAGTATAATGGTCCGCGTCTCCCCGGAAAGCTCCTCCAGCACAAACTTTCTCTCCTTTTTGTCCGCCGGAAGAAAGCCTTCAAAGCAAAACCGCCGTGTGGGAAGCCCGGAGAGCGTCAACGCCGTGATTAAAGCGCAGCACCCCGGCAGAGAGGTCACCGGTATCCCCGCTTTTAAACACTTATCCACCAGAACCTCTCCCGGGTCGGATATGGCAGGCGTCCCGGCGTCCGTAATCAGCGCAATACTTTTTCCCTCCATCAGCCATCCCACAATCTGCTCCGCCTTTTCCACCTTGTTATACTCATGATAACTGGTCATAGGCGTCCTGATTTCAAAATGGTTCAGCAGCTTAATGCTGTTTCTCGTATCCTCCGCCGCAATCATATCCACTTCCCGCAGCGTATCCAGCACCCGCGCCGTAATATCCCCCAGATTTCCTATGGGAGTGGCACACAAATATAAGGTTCCTGTCATTTTCTCCTTCCCCCTGCAAATTCCTTTTCCAAACCGGCCTTTCCCGCAAAAATCAATACCCGTAAATATCATAAATCTCGTCCGTATATACGCCCGGGCTCTTATAAACAATCAACGGCTTCTCCACCGTCATTCTCGCCCTTCCGCCTCTGTTCGCCCCGATTAAGACCATATTAGGCTCCTTATCCGCAAAGGGATACACCAGCTTCATCCGCTTAGGCTCAAGCCGGTACTGCCGAAGCAGCACAATAATATCCGCCAGCCGAAAGGGTCTGTGTACCATATAAAAATTCCCTCCGGGCCGCAAAAGCTTCGCGCTCTGACTTATTACATCCTCCAGCGTGCAAAGCAGCTCGTGTCTTGCAATGGCCTTCGGCGCGTCAGGATTCGTAAGCCCGTGGTGCTCCGTCATGTAGGGCGGATTACAGGTCACAACGTCAAAAGAAGCAGCGCCAAAAAGGCTGACTGCTTCCTTCATATCGCCTGTAACAATGTCTATTCTGTTTTCAAGGCGGTTTAATCTCACGCTCCGGCCTGCCATATCTGCGCTTTCCGGCTGAATTTCCAGCCCTGTCAGATGCGCCGCCCCGGTTTTGGCCGCCATAAGAATCGGAATAATTCCCGTTCCCGTCCCAAGGTCGAGAACCCTGTCCTTTTCCCCGGCGCTGGCAAATCCCGAAAGCAGCACCGCGTCCATTCCAAAGCAAAAGCGCGCCGGGTCCTGAATAATCCGGTAGTAATTCCTCTGCAAATCGTCCACCCGCTCTCCTGGGCGCACCAACGCTTCCGCCCCGTCCCCGGAGAAAAAAGCAGCTTCCTTCAACGCCTCAGTGCCTTTTTCCAAATATTTCTCAGAGCATTGTTCCATAATTTCCCTCATTCAGGCTCTGCTTTCGCAATCGCTTACGGAATTCACATTCCCTGTAAACAGTCCGTCTTATCCGTTTAAAATTCTGTGAATACACTCTAATTATCGTCAAGCTTCGACCTGGGTTCTTCCTTCTCAAGCTTCTCTAACTCTTTTAACTTTTCGTCCTGCACGTCCACCTTATTGTGCTTATGCTTCCGTTTGAAACGAAGCTGCTCCACACGGTACTCCTGGATTTCCTTCTCGTCCCCTACTTCCACGATAACCTTCACCAGCTGGCGAAGCACATTTACGCTGTGCACCTCGCCCTTTAATCCGTCCTCGGTAGTAACATGGTCGCCTACATTGGGAAGTCTCCTGTTTAATTCCTCGTAAGTGTCCTCCTCGTTTTTCAGGCAGCACATCAGCCTTCCGCACACGCCGGATATCTTGGTGGGATTTAAAGATAAATTCTGCTCCTTTGCCATCTTAATGGAAACCGGCACAAATTCCGACAAATGCCTGTGGCAGCACAGCTCCCTTCCGCAAATGCCGATTCCGCCCAATATCTTCGTTTCGTCCCGCACCCCTATCTGCCGCAGCTCTATTCTGGTCTTAAAAACGGCAGCCAAATCCTTCACAAGTTCACGGAAGTCAATCCTCCCGTCGGCGGTAAAATAAAACAGCACTTTATTGTTATCGAAGGTATACTCCGCGTCAATCAGCTTCATTTCCAGTCCGTGCTTGTGAATCTTTTCCAGACAGATTTTGAAAGCCTCTTTTTCCTTCTGCTTGTTACCGGCCTCCTGCTCATCGTCCCTCTGTGTGGCAAGACGAAGCACCGGCTTTAAGGGCTGAATGACATTGTCGTCCGGCACCTCCCTGATGCCTCCCACTACCGTCCCGTATTCTATTCCTCTTGCAGTTTCAACGATTACGTGGTCTCCCTTTTTAATATTGAATTTCAACGGGTCGAAAAAATATATTTTTCCGGCAGTCCTGAATCGCACACCAATTACTTTCGTCATAAATCTATAAACCTCACTTAATTTTCTTTGATTGTCAGAAGCAAAAGCTCCATGGTCAGCTCGAAATTCACGTTGGCGTTAAGCCTCTGCTTTGACTTCTCAAGCGCATCTATAATCCGTTCAATCCCCTCATAGGTGCTCTTGTCGGCCACCTTTCTGATATGCTGTATTTCCTCCCTGAAAATCAGGTGGTTAACGTCATGGGTGGCTTTAAACAACAGCACGTCCCGATACCAGATAGAAAGAATATCCATATAGTCGTTTACGTCGAATTTATATTCGTTTATCTTCTTTATAGCCGCTACAATCTCATGCAGCTCCATCTCGCCGATATATTTGAGCAGCGTAATGGCTTCTTCCTTGACCTTGTCAAACTCCTCGCTGTTTGCAAGCAGTCTCGCCTTTCCCACATTGCCTCTTGCAAAAGCCACGCAGATATCTGCCTTATAATCAGGAATTCCCATATTTTCCATCAGATATTCCTTAATCTGGGCGTCTTTTACGGGCTTCATGTTAAGTACAACACAGCGGCTTAAAATGGTGGGAAGAAGCGTGTTTACATTGTCTGTAAGTATAAGGATGACTGCATATTCCGGCGGTTCCTCCAAAGTCTTTAAAAGCGCGTTCTGCGCCTGAACCGTCATTTTTTCACCCTCGCTCACTATATAAATCTTTTTCGGCCCGCTGTAGGGCTTGATTGCCACATCTGTGTTAATCTGCCTACGGATATCATCCACGCCTATGGTTCCCGGTTTCTCATGGGTAATGAAAATAATATCCGGGTGGTTGCCGCTAAGCGCCTGCTTACAGGAATGGCATTCCCCGCAGGGCTCTACATCCTGCCTGTTTTCACACTGCAACGCCATTGCAAAGGTTTTGGCAATAAATTCTTTTCCGGCATTCCGCTCCCCGTTAATGATATAGGCATGGGATACCTTACCCGCCCTGACGGCGTTCTCCAAATGCTCCCTTAACTGTTCCTGACCTACTATATCGGCAAATCTGCGCATATACCCCTCTCATTCCGCCGTAAATCCGGCTTTTATCCCCCTCGTAATTTTAACCCTTCAAACACCGGTCAGGTCAAAATATCCAAAAGCAGTCCCCTGATTTCTCCTATCTTGGATAGAATCGCAAGATGGTCCTGCTCATCCTTCATAAGCTCCTTTGCCAGTTCATCCAGATTTTCGTCCACCAGCCTGATAATACCGTAAACCCTGTGCCTTCCCTTTCTGTCCAGAAAGTTCTCCCTGGAAAAGGCGTGGGAACGGCTCACCACCTCGTTCATAAACTCCTTGACAAGGCCTCTGTATTTTTTCATGTCTCTGATATCACGCTTCTTGGCCAGCTTATCGCCCTGCATGGTTATCTCCTCCATCAGCGCGCCAAGTCTTGCCTGCAGCTCCTGCTCCTCAATATGGCTGACCAGCGTAAATTTAAACGCTCCGTCAGATTCATGCACCGCAGCCGGCGCCTCCGGCGTTGTCACCGGCATTGCCTGATTCACTTTTATATCCATACAGACCACCTCTTTTCCATTAAGAACCCGGCCTGGCTAATTTTCTTCACATAGCCGGCTGGTTATATATTTTTCTATTTCTTCCAGGCAGACGCCTAATTCATTATTAAAAAAACGCCTGTCTACACCCGCTTCCCTTATCTTTTCCTCCGAAAAATCCACGGAGTCCGCCAGAAAACGTCTGCACATTTCCTCATATCCGGGAACATCTTCTTTCATCTCCCGCTCAAGGGCTCTCTTTAGCCTCACGCCGTCATCCAGTTCAAGGAGCACAGGAACCACCTTATCCCTGCCAAAATACCCGGCCGTTTTCTGATAAGACTCCAATGTCCCGATTACCAGGTAGTTTTCTCTGCTTAAGTCAATATTACCGTCGTCTACCATAAAATAGTACCACGGCCCATAATATGTATGATAGACGCGGGCCTCTATTACCCTGCCCTCATCCTCCAGCTTTTTGTAACCTGCCTCGTCCGTAAAATGATATTCCACTCCCTCTACCTCCCCGGCACGAATCGGCCGGGTTGTATAAGGCACTACTTTCTTTAAATTTAAAGACTTGCTTTCCAGTAAATGGGTGTAAACCGCATTTTTTCCAGACGCGCTCTTACCCATTAAGTATATCATTTTTCCCACAATAATCAAACCTCTACCACACGAATCATATTGGTATTTCCTGACACGCCAAGGGGTACGCCGGCCGTGAGCACCACCACGTCGCCCTTTTTGATATATCCCGCCTTTTCCGCTGCTGCTACTGCCACCTCAAATAAATCGTCTGTGGAACTCTCGCGGGCAATCCACAAAGGCGTCACTCCCCACAAGAGGTTAAGCTGTCTGCAGACCCTTGGGCTCACGCTGCACGCAATGACAGGGCATCCCGGCTTATATCTCGCAATCATGCCCGCCGTAAATCCTGAAATCGTCACCGTTATAATGGCGGCCGCCTTCAAATCCATGGCTGTCATACAGGTTGCGTGGGAAATTGCCGTTGTCACATCCGGGTTTCCCGAAAAGGCCCTGTTTCTCATTCTGCCCTCATAATCAATGTCCTGCTCTGTCCTCTCCGCAATTTTTGCCATGGTTTTGACTGCTTCCGTGGGATAGCGGCCTGCAGCGCTTTCACCGGAAAGCATAATGGCAGTAGTTCCGTCATAAATGGCGTTGGCAATATCCGTTGCCTCCGCCCGGGTGGGACGGGGATTTTTAATCATGGATTCCAGCATTTGCGTTGCCGTGATAACATGCTTTCCCATCCTCTCCGCCATCTTTATCATCCGTTTCTGAATAACGGGCACTTCCTCCATGGGAATTTCAACGCCCATATCGCCCCTTGCCACCATTATACCATCTGAAACGGTAAGAATCTCCTCAAGATTGCGAATTCCCTGCATATTTTCAATTTTAGCGATAATTTTCATGGTACTTTGCTGTTCATCAAGAATTTTTCTCACTTCAAGAATATCTTCCCTGCATCTTACAAAGGAAGCCGCAAGAAAATCAAATCCCATATCGCAGCCAAACATAATATCGCTTCTGTCAACATCGCTGATATAGGGCATAGACAGGACTGCTCCGGGCACATTAACGCCCTTATGATTTGATATGGGGCCGCCGTTTACCACCGTACATATAATATCATTTTCCTCAATTGCGTCCACTGTCATCTCAATCAGCCCGTCGTCAATTAAAATGGTGGTTCCGGGCGCCACGTCGTTTTTCAGATTTTTATAAGTGATTGCCGCTTTTTCATTATTTCCGGTCACATCTTCCGTCGTCAATATGAACCTCTGCCCGGAAACAAGCTCGGTTTTTCCGCCCTCGATATCCTTCAACCTGATTTCCGGCCCCTTTGTATCCAAAAGGGTAGCCACCTGCAGGCCAAGCTCGTTACTTACTTTTACTACCCTCTCAAATTTTACCTTATGCTCCTCGTGGGTACCGTGAGAAAAATTAAAACGGGCCACATTCATTCCTGAAAGCATCAACTCCCGTAATTTATCCTCGGCCTCGCATGCCGGCCCGATTGTACAGATAATTTTTGTCTTTCTCATAAAAACCATACCTTTCCCTAAATACTTTTCACTATTCTTATTTTGTTATCATTGATTCCCTGAACTGTATATCCGTTAATCATATATCCCCGGATTATCTCTGTCATCCTTCCGTCCAAAATTTCTCCCGGAACCAGCAGCGGAATCCCCGGCGGATAAAGATTGACAAATTCGGCTGCCACCTTCCCCTGCGCCTTTCCAAGCTCCGTTTCCTCGGACGGCTGTTCATATGCCTCCCACAAATCTAGCGCTGCCGCAGGCCTTAAGCAGAAATCGCTCCCGCATAACGATACGCCTTTGCCGCCTTTATCTGCAAATCTTTTCTGTAAGGTTTCCATCCGCACGTCAATTTCCATCAGGGCATTTGAAAGTCTGTCAAGTCCGCGTTCTTCATCCATCATCGTCAATATGGCAACAACATAGCTCCCCGCCGCCATTTCCATCTGCAGGTGATAATCGTCCCTTAAAATATCATAAAGCGTCTGCCCGCTCATAAAGGACTCGTCTGCGAATATTACCAGCTTCCCCGGTTCCGTCAGGGGGCATATCCGAATATGGCGGCAGTTTTCCGTCTTTTTTAAAAAATTCTCCCGCATAGAAAGCAGCTTCTCCAGCCTCTGATATCCTTCCGCTTCCGCCAGACGCACGGCTTCATCAATCCCCGCCATCAGCAGATAAGAAGGGCTGCTTGACTGATAAATCCGAAGATACCTTTTGAGCAGCTCTTTATCCGTGAGGTTTCCATTTCTGTGTATCAGCGCCGTTTGCGTCGGCGCCGGCAAGGTTTTGTGAACGCTGTGTATCACAATATCCGCGCCCTCGTCCACCGCATTTTGAGGATACATGGGATGCATTCCAAAATGAGCGCCATGAGCCTGGTCAACAATCAATGGAATTCCAAAGCCATGAACCAAATCCGCAATATCCCTGACATTGGAAATTATGCCTTCATAGGTGGGGGAGGTGATGACAACGCCTCCGATGAGCTCACATGCCGCTTTTCCCTGCGCCCTTTCGGCGTACAAAATATCTTCTATTTTTTCCGCGATATTTACGGCCAGAACAGGACCGGCAATACCATATCTGGCAATTTCCTCAGGATAGACATAATGCAGCTTCATTCGATTTAAAAAAGCCGCATGGTATACGGCCTTATGGCAGTTCCGGGCAATTATCAGACTGCGCCCCCGGCTGGCGATTGCGGAAATTGCGCTTAAAATACCCGCAGTACTGCCGTTTATCAAAAAATAAGTTTCCCCGGAACGATAAAGCTTTGCCGCCCGCTCCTGCGCCTCCTTAATTACAGACTCAGGCTGATGCAGATTGTCAAAACCGTCTATTTCCGTAATATCATATCTGTAAAATTCCGCAAGAGAACCGTTTACAGACTTCCTTTTATGTCCCGGCATATGAAACGGATAAAAATCGCTTTTACTGTAATCCTTAAGCTCGCCAAACAATCCGTTTTTCATCCAACCGTCCTTAGTTTTCCTCTTCTAATATTAGAAATATTACCTCTGCGCAGCCTCAACGTCTCTAAAAGAGAACAATATTTATCGGCAGTCGTTACAATCCATGCTTCCCGGCAGCGCGGCGGCACCACTGTAAGCGGCCACATATGCTTCTTTATAATATCCCTTTCCCGCCTCGTCAGATGATATTCCCTGCTGGCATTCCGCAGAGCAATTCCCGGATGATAAAAACCATGCAGCCTCTGATAATTTTTCCTTGTCTTATCATGCCAGTCATATAAAAAGTAATCATGCAGCAAAGCTCCTCTTATCAGCTCCCGCTCATTGCATTCGATACCCAGGAATTTACTTATCGCAATGCTCTGAGCCGCCACGTCAAGACAGTGCCTTTGTACCGGCATCGTACCGTGCTGAATATAATTTCTCGTACTGCGAAAATTTTCCGATGCCAGAATGTCGGATGCGTACTTCCTGAGCAGGTAATAAAATTCCCGCCTCCGCTCATACCGCTTTCTCAGTTTTTCAACATGCGCCTTGTACTTTTCAGATTTGTCGCTCATATTACCATCCTTAAAATATTTTCTGTTACGATTCAGGCTCCTTTGCCGCCTGCAGATATTTTGTTCATCACACATTTTGGCACTTTTCATTGCCACCGCGTACATTATAACATATAAAAAAGATAATTGTGTGTGGTACATTCATTTTGAATTATTCTTATTAAAATATTAATAAAATATTCAGTATTATTCTTCCAGAGCAGTTATGGCAATGACTTTTATATTTTCCATATTATCCCCGGTTATTTCTCCGTCAAAAACCACCTTAACTGCTTGTCCTTCCGCCATCTTTGCATTGTCTCCGGTATAAACGATTGTTTCAGGAGACAGCTTAAAGCTGATTTTCTGCTCATTGCCGATTTCCACAAAAAAACCGTTCTTACCCATTTCGCAAAGCTTCCCCTCCGCTACATAGTAACCATCCTCCGTGTACAATAAATCCTCGCCCTCATTAATCCTGAAACCTGCCTTTTCTTCCCCTTCATTGCTAATCATCAGACTGTTTTCCAATACCCCGGCACAGCCTGTCGTCAGACAAAGCAATGCAATGCATACAATAAATAAAATAATATACTTTTTCATAATCCTCTTCCCCTTATAAAAATTCCCTTATCAAAATACTATAAAGCTGCTAAAAAAGCAATAAAAACATACAAAAAACAAAAACACCGGATAAAGGTTTAAATTTAATGCCTTTCCAGTGCTTTTGTAAAATGAGCCACCCGGGACTCGAACCCGGGACAACTTGATTAAAAGTCAAGTGCTCTACCACCTGAGCTAGTGGCCCAAACTCATCATTATTAACATTCCCACAAATGAAATATTTTATGTTTCATAGTCATATAAAAAATGCCCAGAACCGGAATCGAACCAGTGACACGAGGATTTTCAGTCCTC
>OFGP01001275.1_pt1 | contig 19351 bp, 17 predicted proteins | sample 1521781 | NCBI WGS metagenome assembly OFGP01 (sample SAMEA3504113, study PRJEB24116) | mouse gut metagenome | biome: mouse gut; feature: mouse-associated habitat; material: faeces | place: Denmark | collected 2011 | reverse complement strand
TTTAAAAATATATCGGGAGATATATTGACAAATTTCAAATTTTGAGATAGGAGAATGAAAAAATGGACAAGGACATGCAGGAAGTTTTGAAAAAGGCGGAGGTGCTGATAGAAGCCCTTCCCTATATACAGAAATTTAACCGGAAAATTATCGTGGTAAAATACGGCGGCTCCGCCATGAGCAATGAAGAATTGCAGAAAAATGTAATCAAGGACGTAACGCTTCTTAAGCTGGTGGGCTTTAAGCCCATTATCGTGCACGGCGGCGGCAAGGAAATCAGCCGCTGGGTGGGCAAGGTCGGGAAAGAGGCTGAATTTGTAAACGGCCTTCGGGTCACCGACGAGGAAACCATGGAAATTGCGGAAATGGTTCTCGGCAGGGTCAACAAACAGCTTGTTACCATGGTGCAGGAGCTGGGGGTAAAGGCTGTGGGCTTAAGCGGCAAGGACGGCGGAATGATTCGGGTGGAAAAGAAGTATTCCGGCGGACAGGATATCGGCTTTGTGGGCGAGATTACGGAAGTCTGCCCCAAGATTTTATACGACCTTCTGGAAAAGGATTTTCTGCCCATTGTTGCGCCAATCGGATTAGACGACGGCTTCCGTACCTACAATATCAATGCGGATGACGCCGCCTGCGCCGTTGCCAAAGCGGTGGGCGCGGATAAGCTGGTATTTCTGACGGATATCGAGGGACTTTACCGGGATATCAACGACAAGAGCTCCTTTATACCGAGAATTACTACCTCCGAGGCGGAGGAGATGATTGCCGGAGGAATCATTGGCGGCGGCATGCTGCCCAAGCTGGGAAACTGTACGTCGGCGGTGAAAAACGGCGTCAACAAGGTACATATTCTGGACGGACGGATTCCCCATTGCCTGCTGCTTGAGATTTTTACCAACGAAGGCGTGGGAACCATGATACTGCGGGACGAAACGAAATGAAATGGGATGAAGTATCACTAAGGCTGTAAAGGACACAGCCTTAGTGATGCTAAGTCATCTCGCGAAAAACCGCGGAGCGGTTTTTCCAATTTAGACCAGACACAGGGTGGGACGATAAACAGGAGAATATGATGGAAAAAATGACACAATCACAGTATATAGAAGAAGCGGAAAAGGCGCTGCTGCACACCTATAACCGGTATCAGGTGGTTCTGGATAAGGGCGACGGCGTGTATCTCTATGACATCGAGGGCAAAAAATATCTGGATTTCTGCGCGGGAATCGCCGTGTTTGCCCTGGGGTATCATAATAAGAAATATGACGATGCGCTGAAAGCGCAGATTGACAAGGTGATTCACACCTCCAACTATTATTACAACGTACCGGCCATAGAGGCGGCGAAAAAGCTGAAAGCGGTTTCCGGCATGGACAGGGTTTTCTTTACCAACAGCGGCGCGGAAGCGGTGGAGGGAGCAATAAAGGCGGCAAGGAAATACGCTTATTTAAAGGACGGAAGGACGGACCATGAAATCATTGCCATGGAGCATTCTTTCCACGGCCGTACTATGGGAGCGTTGTCGGTGACGGGAAATCCGAAGTACCGGGAGGCTTTTGAGCCTATGATAGGAAATATCCGCTTTGCAAAGATGAACGATTTTGAAAGCGTGCTTGCAAACGTGACGGAGAAAACCTGCGCGGTGATTCTGGAAACGGTGCAGGGCGAAGGCGGGATTTTCCCGGCGGAGGAAGGTTTTTTGAAAAGCGTGAAGGCCCTCTGCGAGGAGAAGGATATTCTTCTCATACTGGACGAAATCCAGTGCGGCATGGGTCGGACGGGGGAAATGTTTGCATGGCAGAGGTACGGGGTAAAACCGGATATCATGACTACTGCCAAGGCTCTCGGCTGCGGCGTGCCGGTGGGCGCGTTCCTCATGACGGAAAAGGTGGGAGCGGCTTCCCTCACAAGCGGCGACCACGGAACCACCTACGGCGGCAATCCCCTGGCGGCGGCGGCCATAAATATTGTGCTTGATTTATTTGCGGAGAACCATATAATAGATAATGTGAAAGAGACGGGGGCTTATCTCGCCACGCGGCTTGACGCTCTGGCGGCGCGTCATGACTGCATTTTGGAAAGACGGGGGCTTGGACTGATGCAGGGACTGGTATTCAAAAAACCGGTGGGGCCTGTGATTACCCGGGTGCTTGAAAAGGGACTGATTCTGATTAACGCAGGCGCGGAGATTATTCGTTTTGTACCGCCTCTTGTCATCACGAAAGAGCATGTGGATGAGATGACAGGAATTCTTGAAGAAAGCATCGAGGAAAAATAATGGGTTTGAAGCAACGACTTACGGCAGTGGGTATCATTGCCATAGCCGCGGTGGTTACCTTTGGTATTGCCAGGAGTGGACGGCAGATTACGCAGCAGCAGGAGGAAACAATATTTTCAGGAGGAAAGGAAACGCTTTATCTGTGGTATACAGACGAGGCGCTGACGCCCTACCTTAGCGGGGCGGCGGTTACCTATAATGAAAATCACGATATCAGAGTGGTTCCGGTGCTGGAATCCGGTCTGGAATATCTGGAAAAAATTAACGCGTCGTCGCTGGAAAGCAACGCACCGGATTTATATATTTTAAGCCATGATTCCCTTGAAAAGGCATATCTGGCGGGGCTTGCCGGCGAGGTGGCGCCGCCGGATAGTTTTTCCATGGAAAATACTTATATAGATACGGGGATAAAAGCGGCTACCTATAAGGATAAAGTAATCGCATACCCTTTTTATTTTGAAACCAGTTCCTTTTTGTATAACAGAACCTATCTGGAAGATATGGCACGAAAAGGGCTGGAGGCGGAAGCGGATGCGCTGGAAGGAGAGCTGGCGCAGAGCCAGGCGGACGAAGCGGCGGCTTCCGGCACCATCGGGGCTGTGGCGGAGGAAATCGACACCATGGGAAGCGAAAATACAGTGGACCTTGGGGCGGCGGCCGCTGACAATGAAGCCGAAAGCCGGTTTACCCCGGAACAGATTGAGGAGAGGATGAGGGAAATCCTTCCCGCCACCATCGACGATATCAGGGAATTTGCCGATAATTACGATGCTCCCGAGCAGGTGGAGGGCGTTTTTAAGTGGGATGTCACCGATATTTTTTATAATTATTTCTTTGTGGGCGGCGCAATCGATATGGGAGGCGAGGCCGGTTGGGATACGGACAGGATAGATATTTACAACCTTGACGCCATCCATAACATGCGTTCCTATCAGGAGCTGAGCCAGTTCTTTTCCATAGACACCAACGAAATTACCTATGATACGGTTCTGGACGAGTTTATGGCGGGGAAAATGGTCTTTACCACAGCCACCACAGACGCAGTGGAAAGGCTGGAGCAGGCTAAGGAAGAAGGGCTGTTTCCCTATGAATATGATATTGCCCCCCTTCCGGGCATCGATGAAAATCACGGCTCCAGGTCTCTTTCCATGACAAGCTGCGTGGTTGTCAACGGATACAGCGAGAGAAAAGAAGCGGCCAATGATTTTGCTGCTTTTGTGACCTCCGAGTATAACGACATTCTCTATGCCAGAGCCGGAAAGGTTTCCGCGGCAAAGAATGTGGATTACGATTATGCGGCTCTTGACCGGTTTGCGCAGGAGTACGAAAAGTCTGTCCCTATGCCGAAGATGCTGGAAACCAGCAATTTCTGGGTAAAGCTTGAGGTTTTGTTTTCCCAGGTGTGGAACGGGGCGGACGCCAATGAAAAATTAAAGAGCCTGTCCGAGGAGATGAAAACCCAGGTGATGGGGGAACCCTGTGAGGAGGAATACCTTGAGGAGCCGGAAGAGGCGGAGGAGGAAGACGGCGGGGAAGAATCCGAGGGCGGAGACAGTGCGGAAGAATAATAATTTTTCAGAAATTTTTCGGACGCAGAGACTTATGTTTTTACGTTTCGGACCTTAAAGAGAAAATACAGTTTTGAATAACAATCCGGTCATATGGGTATCATAAGCCCGGAGCAATTTACAAATATGCTCCGGCAAAAGAGGAAAAGGAGAGACTCATATGATTGGATTTTTTATTGCATTGATTTCAGGCGCCCTGATGAGCGTGCAGGGCGTGTTCAATACACAGGTGACCAAGGCGTCAAGCATCTGGGTGGCAAATGCCTTTGTGCAGTTTACGGCCCTTCTGGTCTGCCTTGGCGCGTGGCTCTTTGCGGACCGTTCCTCTTTCGGGGAGCTTTTTAAGGTGGAGCCCAAATACATGCTTCTGGGAGGCGCAATCGGAGCCTTTATCACCTATACCGTAATTAAAAGCATGGATATGTTAGGGCCTGCAAGGGCGGTCATGCTGATTGTGGTCGCCCAGCTTGCGGTGGCGTATATCATCGAGCTTCTGGGATGGTTTGGCGTGGAAAAACAGCCCTTCGAGTGGCGGAAGGTTATCGGTATGGCAGTGGCGATTGCCGGGATTGTCATATTCAAGTGGGAAGCGTGAGGGGGAAGCGGGAAACGTGACGGAGAATGCCGCCGGGCCGGGGCGTGGGCGGCAAGAGGCAGCCGCATTTTGGGCTCAGGCAGGAACAGAGCCGGCGCCGGAAATGCGGCAGGAAGCAGCGCCGTCGGTCAGGGGTCATAGCCCCGCTCTTATGGACGCGAAAGCAGGATTTTTTTCAGGCTTTCTTCCTGTCCGCGTTTTCCCTCCTGGGCAAAGATATTTATCCGGCAGATATCGCTGCTTCTGTCCTTAAAGGAGGGAAAGAGAAAACCGCTCTCCGGCTCCCCCGGCTCGTAATCCCCGCTTACCGGGCAGACTGCGCAGACCAGAAACTGGTAAACCTCCTCGGATTCCCAAAGGCTTTCCCCGTCGCCGGCTTTCAAAGGCACGTCGTAGCTGCCGTGAAAAAGATAAACCCCGTAGCAGCCGGCAGCCTTATATCGCTGTCCGAATTCCTCGTAAAACACGTCCAGCATGGCGTCGTTTTTCAGCCCGCATTCTTTCAGAGCCATAAGAAGCTGCCAGAGGCTTCCCGGCTTCCTGTCTTCTTCCCCGAAAATATATTCCTTTAGCTGTACATTGGTATCGGAAAAAGGGATTGCCTTTGCAATATTTAAGTTTGCCTGCCGTTCCCTGACGGACAGCTTCTGGAAATGCCTGTTAAAGGTTCCGTCCACAAATCCCTCATCGTCAAAGTATGCCCCGGCAATCCTGTCGAAGCAGTTTCTTTTCAAAGTCATTCTTCTGGTAAGCTCCAGCATATCGTCGCGGTTGATTTCGCCCATGGTTTCTCCATTTCTGCGCTGTTTTTTGCGCATTCCAATTTTGTGGATGCAGCGCAGACACAAAATTGCAGAGGAAAGATTTGAAAAATCTTTCACTCATTTCTCCATTTCTGTGCTGCTTTTTGCGCAAAGCCAACCTGGCTTCTCAAATTTGCGTCCTCTTTTTGCTATGCAGAATTATAGCGTATTTTCTGACGCAGGGCAATGCCGCTTCATTTCAAATATGATTTCCGCGCAAAATTTATGAAAATCAAGAGTTGAATGCACAGAAAACAATTTTCGGCTGAACATAATTGCAGTTGACGCCTCTGTTATACGCGTGTATAATGAGTTATACGATTGTATAATAAAGGAGGGCGTAAGATTGAAAAATAATTCGAAAAAACTGGGTGAAGCCGAACTGGAAATCATGCAGGTAATCTGGAAAAGCAGGGAGCCTGTCACTTCAAACTACATTTTGAAGGAACTGCAGGGGAAAAGAAAATGGCAGTTGTCCACCCTGATGACGTCCTTATCCAGGCTGTGCGAGAAGGGCTTTGTATCCTGCGACCGCACCACGGGAATGAATCTTTATACCAGCCTGATAGCGGAAAACGATTATAAAGCCACGGAGGGCAGAAGCTTTCTGAACAGGCTGTATGACAACTCCATACAAAATATGGTGGCGACTCTTTACGGCAGAAAGGCTCTCCAGCCTTCCGAGGTGGAAGAACTGAGGGCATATCTGAATGAACTGTTAAAGGAAGATTCGACGCAGGAGGAAGAATGACGCGCGGTAAGGCTGCGCGGAAATGAGGGGAAAATGATAACAGATTTGTTTGTTACGGTTTTAACAATTTCAATGACCACAGGCGTGCCCGTGATTTTATTGATGATTTCAGGGTCTTTTTTAAATAAACGTTATGCGGCAAAGTGGAAATACTGGATTTGGCTTTTTCTGGCGTTGCGTCTGGTGATTCCCGTAAACGGGCAGATGGCGGGCGAGCTGCTGGCAAAAGCATCAGAAGGAAAACGGCAGGCAGGCGAGGCTTCGGCGGATATGGAGGCAGGAGAAAGCCCGGGATTTCGGCGGATTGTTGTAGAGCTGCCGCCGCAAATGACAACGCCGATTTCCATTGAAACGGAGAAAAATGCTGCGGACATCACAATACTGGACATCCTGGCGGCGATATGGTTTACCGGGGGACTCATCTTTGTGCTGGTTCATTTGCTGAGCTATTGGCATTACAGAAAAGGGCTTATGAAGACTGGCAGGCCGCCGGAGGACGAAAGGCTGATGTATCAGCTTAAGAGGCTTCAAAAGGAGGCGGGGATAAAGAGGAAGGTATCTGCGATAGAATGCGGGGAAGCCCCCGGTCCGATGACTACGGGATTCTTTACGCCCCTGCTGATTTTTCCGCAGGAAAAATACAGTGATGAAGAATTATACTTCATTTTAAAACATGAGCTTTTTCATCTAAAGCGGCGGGACGTGTGGTTTAAGCTTTTGCTGGTAACTGCCAACGCGGTTCACTGGTTCAATCCGGTTATCTGGCTCATGCAGAGGGAGGCGGCTCTGGATATGGAGCTTTCCTGCGACGAGTGGGTGGTACGGGGGAAGGGAAAGGACGCACGGAAAGCATACACAGAGGTTTTGATTTCCGCGCTGCATAAAAAGTACAGTAGGAAAATTCCCTTTTCCACACAATTTTACGAGGGAAAACAGATTATGAAAAAACGGTTTAAAAATATTTTAAGCAGGAAAAAGAAGAAAAACGGCGCGTTAATACTGGCGGGAATACTTGTTCTGACGGCCATTCTGGGGGCGTTGGCAGGCTGCTCCGTGGGAGAAGATGGGGAGCGGAAAGAGGGAATTGTAATGGAGGGAATTGAAGTTCCCGCCGTTGTGCTGGATAAGGCAAAAGAGCTTGTGGCCGCATGGTATGACAATGCCCGGGAGGAGTTTGCCGACTATCATTATGAAAACTGGAGAATCCAGTCTCTGGCTCAGCGCTATACCTACGAGCATTTCAACGGAATGACCCTGCAGGTTTATCAGATGAATTACCAGTTTTTGTCCGGTACGCCCGAAAAGGTGGTTTCGGCGGGCGGTATGACAGTCGATGAAGAAGGCTGGGTTGTGCCGGATTATCCTGACAGCAGATTCCTGATTTTCCGGCAGGAGGGCGAGAGTCTTACTTTTCTGACGGAACTGTTTGAGAACGACTGTCTTCCGGGAGACGAACTGTTTACCGGTGACTTGCAGGGCGCATTGGAAGCCCTTGGCGTTATCAGTGCCGTGGAGAACGGGGAAGAAGATGAGAATGGGCAGGATATGAACGGGCAAAGCCTGTCCGGGGAAAGCGCCTCCGGGTCAAACGCGTCTGAGGAAAGCAGGGGAACGCTTACCGTATACCGGGAGGGGGAAGCGGATGAAATACCGGCGGTTCTTTATGCAGGGGAAGGGTACTCCATTTACCTGACAGAAGGAGACTGGCGCCAGGAGGCGGCTGACGAATGGGTGGCTGTGTATGACGGAGCGCCGGTTTTAGACGGACAGGTACGGCTTCGGATTCGCTCATATGAGGACAGGACAAGGGACGAGGCAGCGGACGAGCTGGAAAACGACGGCTATTCGCCGGAAGATTATGAGTTTGTCAGGCGGGAAGGAGGAATGGTTTACAGGGTAAGGCTTTTGGAGGACAGCGGCCGCGTGTGGGAAATCTTTTACTGCCATACGGAAGAAGCGGAGGAAGGATGGGGACAGGTGCTTAAGGTAATGGCGGATACCTTTGCGCTGTCTTTAGATTGACGTTTTTTCTGATGCCATATGGAACCGGATTCCATACCTGAGACTATATAAAAACGTAAGTTTGATTTTTAATAATTAATATTAAACAAAAGATATTTTTAATAATATTAATATTGACTTTAATATTATTAAAATGTATAATGTGGGTATAAAGAAAAGCATCTTATACCTGCACACATCGATCCGACAAGGCTGAGGCGCTGGTGCAGAGCAGCAGAAAGAGGGAAATATGAACGGTATACCCAAATGGATTGCAGAACTGCCGGAGGAGGACTTGAACTTTATCAAACGTTTTGTACTTTCCTCCGGGTCGCTGAAGGAGATGGCGGGAATCTACGGCGTAACCTACCCGACGGTCCGTTCGAGATTAGACCGTGTGATTAAGCGGATTATGTCCTCCGACGAGAAAGAGGAGGAGGCTTATATCAGCCTGATTAAGAAAATGGTGCTGGAAGAAAAGCTGGAATTTGACGCCGCCGCGATTCTGATTCGTGAGTATCGAAAGGAGAAACAAAATGGAAATGATGAATAATTACGGAGTGCTCAGCATACTGGCAGTAGGATTGGGGCTTATGGCGAGATATTTCCTTTCAAGGCTCTGGAACGCGACGCAGCCCTCCGTCCGCCTTGGCATGACGGCGGGGCTGTTTGCGGTGTATACGGCGGGAATTTTACTTATCCTGTGGCAGATTTACCGCTATATACAGGAAACGGGAGGCAGCGTACAGAGCTATCATCATCTGGTAATACTGACAGTGCTCACGGCAAATACCATTGTGATTTTTGTGGGAATCTTCTTTTACATTGTCCGGGGAAAACGGCTGCTCTCCGGCGCGGATAAAATGAAGCTGATGGATTTGTGATTTGTGTCTGACAAATCAGTCAATCAGGAAAAACGGAAACGGCGGCAAAGTATGTTTCTGTCCGTACAGTGCCGCTTTCCGGCCGCCTGATGAAAAACAACATATTCTATAAAAAAATTATTAAAAAAACGTCAGGAACTTGCCATTCAGTAAATATTCTGCTATATTGAATTCATCAATTCAAAGTGAATCTCTTATTTCTTCCATTCGTTATATGTGGTACATCAGCATTATATATGGAAGAAATCTGTATCGGCATCTCGCCGGAAATTCACGGAAGAAAAACTAAATGATAAAAGGCAGAGATGGAAATAACGGTGCGGAGGACAAGTCCGTGACGCTATTCATATATATCCAGTATACTCTGCCGGAAGGAGGAGGTATGGGATATACCAAAAAGACACTTCAGGAACTTGATTTGATTGACAACTTCCTGTCAAATGCAATCGCTTCCAACAGCGAGTTAAGCGAGCCGTTTTACCGGCTGCTTCTGTCCGTTCTGCTCGGAAAGGAGCTAAAAACAGTCCGGGTGCTGGCACAGCAGATAATTCCGGCAACAACGCCGGAGCTGCGGGGAATCCGAATGGATGTGGAAATTACTGAGTACGATAAGGGAAACATAACCGGCATATATAATGTGGAACCGCATCTTAAGGACGGGCTCCATCTGCCGAGACACAACAGGTACTATCAGGCAAAGATAGACGGCAGGTATGTGAAAAGGGGGCTTAAGGACTTTTCAGAGATACCAAACCTGTATGTGATTACGATTACAAATTATGACATATTCGAAAGAGATTACATGATGTACACATTCCGCAATAAATGTGAGGAGCTCCCGGATATAGAGTATGACGACGGCCTACAGTTTGTATATTTTAATACAAAAGGACAAAAAGGCGGTAGCCAGGCGATAAAAAATATGTTAACATATATTCAAAATAGTGACAGTAAAAATGCGGTGGATGATGCAACCAGAAAGATAGATTTCTATGTGAACAGGGTGAAGAGTCTGCCGGAAGTGGAGGCGGGATATATGACACTTGGAGATTATTTTGACAGTATGCTGGACAGAGCCAAGGAAGAAATGGCGGAAGATGTGAGGAGAGAAGTAACAGAAGCCGTAAGAAGAGAAGTAACGGAAGCAGTAAGAAAAGAAATTGCGGAGGCGGTAACCAAAGAAGTGACCGAATCGGTGACCAAAGAAGTGACGGAGACAGTAACCAAAGAAGTGACGGAGGCGGTAACCAAAGAAGTGACTGAATCGGTGACCAGGGATGTAACGGAAGCAGTTACCAGAGAAATAACCGAGCAGAGCATAAAAGCCATCGTGGAAATATTTCAGGAGCACCATGATACAAAGCAAAATGCGGCTGCCGGGCTTCGCAGTAAGTTCCCGGAATATGCCGGTCAGGCGGAGGAACTGGTGGAAAAATACTGGAAGGACAGCCTGTAAATGCGGCGGCCAATGCCATTTGTACATCTGGCTAAAATTTAGCTTGTAAATCCCGCAAATTTCCATTACAATGAAATAGTATCGTTGCAGGGGGCTTTCTGTCTGACAGAAAGGAGTAACGATGAAGAAGAGATTGAAAATTATGAAGGTGACGGCAATAATTTTGGCGGTTACTTTTTGTACGCTCTTGGGCTGTGAGAGAAAGGAAGCCGGAGAGCTTCTTTTGCCGTTGGAGGAAGCCGGAGAGTCAGGTGAACGACAGGCAGGGGAAGAAAGCGGGAAAAGCGCCGGTACGGCGGAAGGCGATTACGGGATGATAACACCGGACGGGGCGGCGCTGACGGAGGGACAAAGTACAGCGTCGGCCACAGAGGCAATTCAGCCGGATACGCTATCAGCCGGTATGCCCGCACAGCCGGCGAAAGAAAGCGCGCCGGCGAAAGAAGCGGAAACGGAAGAAGCTTTCTGCGTGGTTCATGTCTGCGGCGCGGTAAGGGAGCCGGGCGTTTATGTTATGGAAGCGGACGCACGGATTTATCAGGCGGTTGAAAGGGCCGGGGGCTTTGATGACGGCGCAGATGAAAACTATTTAAATCAGGCGGATTTGCTTTCCGACGGAATGAAAATTTACGTGCCTACCAAAGCGGAGGTGGAACAGTCCGGCGGGGAAATCGAATGGAAAATTTCCGGGGAAACCGGCGTTTCCGGTACGGAATCCGCAGATGCAGAAAACGGGAAGCAGAAAAATACCCCGGGCGGAAGCGCTTTGCTTATCAATATCAATACAGCGGGAGAAGCGGAGCTTTGTACGCTTCCGGGCGTGGGCAGCAACAAGGCGAAAAGCATTATTGCCTACCGTGAAAAGAACGGCGCTTACCGGACAATTGAAGATATTATGAATGTTGAAGGGATAAAGGATGGCGTCTTCCAGAAAATAAAAGACAGCATCACAGTGTAGCGGCATTCGCCAAATGTATCAAACGAAGTTTGTATTGCTTCGCAGTCGCCTGGCTCATTGCCCGCGGAAATAAAAATGGATGGTGTGGATATATGGCAAAAAAAGTGCTGGTAGTAGATGATGAAAAGCTGATTGTTAAAGGAATCCGTTTCAGTCTGGAGCAGGACGGAATGGAGGTTGACTGCGCTTACGACGGGGAAGAGGCTCTTGAGATGATAAGGAACAAGGAGTATGACATCATACTTCTTGACGTGATGCTCCCGAAGCTCACAGGCTTTGAGGTCTGCCAGCAGGTCAGGGAATTTTCCAGCGTACCGATTGTCATGCTGACGGCAAAGGGTGAGGATATGGATAAAATTCTCGGACTTGAGTACGGAGCGGATGATTATATTATAAAGCCCTTTAATATTCTTGAGGTAAAGGCAAGACTGAAGGCGATAATAAGGCGTACCTCCCCGAAACCGAAGGAAACGGCCAGGTTCATCGAAAACGGCGATATGAAGCTTGACTGCGAAGGACGGAGGGTTTACGTGGCGGGGAAGGAAATCAATCTGACCGCCAAGGAATTTGAGCTTTTGGAGCTGCTGATTTTAAATGCAAACAAGGTATACAGCAGGGAAAATCTGCTGAAACTGGTATGGGGCAGCGATTATCCCGGCGATGTCCGCACGGTGGACGTGCATATCAGGAGGCTGCGGGAAAAAATCGAGGAAAAACCTTCCGACCCCAAATACGTGATTACCAAATGGGGCGTGGGCTACTACTTTGCGTAGCTCTGTGACAGGCAGTTTGAAAAGATGGCAGATAAAATAAAGACAATTCTGAAAAAGTTTAAAATATGGCGGAGCTTTCAGCTCCGTCTGCTTATCATTGTGTTTCTTATGGGGATTATTCCCAGCATCATCATGCGTGTGGGCATTTTGGAGAATTACGAAAGCCGTGCCGTGGATGTGCGGATTTCCGACGTGCAGACGCAGCTTCGAATCATTGCAAATCACCTGATTACCTATAATTACCTGCAGGACACCTCCTCGGAGGTGATTGGAGCGGAGTTAGAGCAGCTTTCCAATCTGTATAACGGGCGTGTCCTGATTATCAACGGAAACTTAAAGGTGGTTAAGGACACCTATGGAATCAGCGACGGCAAGACGATTGTTTCCGAGGAAGTCATCCGGTGCATAAAAGGGAAAAACACCGTCAATTATGACTCCGTCAACCGTTTTATTGAAATTACCATGCCGATTGTGGAGACGGTCACTATGCCGGACGATTCCGGGGAAGGGGCGAAGGAAAAGGAGCTGGTGCGGGGAGTCATGCTCACCAGCGTTTCCACGGACAGCATTGCAAACACTCTGGATATTTTAAACCGGCGGGCAATCATCATGGGAAATATCATGTTTATTTTCATTTTTGCCCTTGCCATGGGACTTTCGAGGATACTGGTGCGCCCTTTTGAGCGCGTAACGAAAGCCATAAGCGAAGTGAAGGAAGGATACACGGACGAGCCGATATCGGTATCCGATTATCTGGAAACCGAGCATATTGTGGACGCCTTTAACAGTCTGATTAAAAGGATGAAGGTGCTTGACGATTCCCGGCAGGAGTTTGTTGCCAACGTGTCCCATGAACTGAAAACGCCGATAACCTCTATCAAGGTGCTTGCGGATTCCCTTCTTGCCCAGGAGGACGTCCCGGCCGAGCTTTACCATGAGTTTATGGAGGATATCGCCGAGGAAATCGAGCGGGAGAATAAAATCATCAACGATTTGCTGGCGCTGGTAAAGCAGGATAAATCGGTGGCGGAGCTGAATATCAGTATGGTGGTCATCAATGAGCTTGTGGAAATTATTCTGAAAAGGCTTCGTCCCATTGCCAAAAAAAGCAATGTGGAGGTCACGCTGATAAGCAAGCGGGAAATCGTGGCGGAAGTGGACGAAGTGAAGATGAGTCTGATATTGACTAATCTGGTCGAAAACGCCATCAAATATAATAAGGAACAGGGAAAGGTGGAGGTTTTGCTGGATGCGGACCATCAGTTTTTCACGGTTCGGGTGAGGGATTCGGGCATTGGCATTCCGCCGGAAGCTCTGGGGCAGATTTACGAGCGGTTTTACCGGGTGGACAAGTCCCATTCAAAGGAAATCGGCGGTACCGGTCTGGGTCTTGCCATCACAAAAAGCGCCGTACAGCTCCTTCGGGGCTCCATTAAGGCGGAAAGCGTTGTGGGAGAAGGCACCGCCTTTACGGTAAAAATACCACTGACCAGGACTTTGGTGTAAAAGGAGAGGAAATGATGCTGAAAAAAGCGGAAAAAATCATTTTCCTGATTTTGTTTACCGCCGCCCTTATCTGTGCCTGCGGGCGGCAGCAGGAGGCAAAGCCGGGAAAGGTTTACAATGTCTATTATGTGAATTCTGATGAAACGGCGATTGTCCCTTATGAGTATGTTACGGAAACCACGGACAGGGGGGCGCTGATAGACGAGCTTTTAGAGCAGCTTCGTACAGGCTCGGAGCGGTTAAAGTATAAAGCGCCGCTCACGGACAAGTTCACGCTGCTTGACTGCGTGGTAAACGAGGACCAGCTCACCTTAAGCTTTGACGAAAATTACGCCTGGCAGGAGGTCACCACGGAGGTGCTGGTTCGGGCGGCCATCGTCAGGACGCTGACCCAGATTGACGGGATTTCCTATGTGGCCTTTCAGATTAAATCGGAGCCTTTGGTTGACGCCTACGGCATGGTAATCGGGAATATGAACGCCGATATGTTTATCGACAACGCCGGTAATGAAATCAACACCTACGAGAAGGTGAAGCTCACGCTGTATCTGGCAGACGAGAGCGGAAGCAAATTAAAGACAGTGAGCAGGTCGGTTGTTTACAACAGTAATATTTCCATGGAAAGGCTGGTGGTGGAACAGCTCCTTGCGGGACCGGGCGAGGGGGAAAAGGCGTTTCCCACCATCAATCCCGATACGAAAATCATCAGCGTCAACGTGAAGGACAGAATCTGTTACGTGGATTTTGACAGTACCTTCCTGACGCAGATTTATAATGTGACTTCGGATGTGGCAATTTATTCCATCATTAATTCGCTGGCGGAGCTTTCCAGCGTAAATAAAGTACAGATATCCATCAATGGAGATACCAACGTTAATTACAAGGAAAACATCAGTCTCTCCACAGTGTTTGAGAGAAACCTCGAGCTTGTGGGGGAGTGAAAGATTTTTTAAATCTTTCCTGTGCAGGTTTGTGTCTGCGCTGCATCCACAAGCTTAAGAAGCCAGGTTGACTTTGCGCAACATAGCAGCGCAGAAATGGGAAAAATATGCATTTACAGAAAAAAACAGGACTGCCGAAATGTGTGAAGCGGCGGCCGCTGGCGTTTATCTGCCTCGCAGCGGCGCTGTGTCTGTTTCTGGCAGGACAAATCAGCCCGGATGATGCAGGGCAAAGCGGCGGGGAAGACGCGGCAACGGCAGCCGCCAAAGATACCGCTGGCGGAGGCAGTTTGGGAGCCGCAGATAGCGCCCGGGGAAACCGGGAGGACATATATGAGAAGTGGAGCGGAGAGCGGGTTACACTTACCGGCAGGGTTTATAAAAAGGAAACTTCCAGCCGGTCAGACGGGCCGGTGTCCGTGATTTATTTAAGGCTTTCAGGAAAAGCGGAGGCAGGCGGCGCGGACGGGGAAAGGGAGACGGAAACAGGACCGCCGGGGCAGCGGGTCGTCTGTTATCTGGCTGCCGGGCAAAAGGAGCCGGAGCTTGGCAGCACAGTAAAGCTTTCGGGAAAGGTCAGAGCCTTCGAGAGAGCCACAAATCCGGGGCAGTTCGACGCATATTCTTATTATCAGATTTCAGGAATTTCTTATCGCTTAAGTCAGGCGGAGATTTCGGCAAAGACAGTAAAATATAACAGACTTATGGAAGCACTTCATACTTTCAGGGGATTTTTGTCCGCGGAGATTTCAAAGGCCCTTCCGCAAAAAGAGGCTTCCGTGATGCAGACCGTGCTTTTAGGGGAAAAGGGAGGCATGGAAAAGGAGCTGAAGGCTCTATATCAGAGAAACGGAATCGCTCATGTACTGGCAATATCAGGCTTACATATTTCCCTTCTTGGAATGGGAATCTACCGGCTTTTTCGAAAATGCGCAATTCCTATGAAGGCAGCCGCCGGATTGTCTGCGGCTTTGATGTTTCTTTACGGGGCAATGACCGGCTTTTCCGTATCCGCGGTGAGGGCGGTTTTTATGTTTTCCATTCAGATGCTGGGAATCATTCTTGAAAGAACCTACGATATGGTGACTGCGGCGGCTCTGGCGGCGACAGTTATTCTGATAAAACAGCCGCTTTATCTGGGGCACAGCGGGTTCTGGTTCTCTTTCGGGTGCGTGTTTGGAATCGGCCTGCTGCTTCCGGCGCTTACCGAAGGAGGTCGAGGGAAAAGCATTCCGGCTTTGGTAAAGGGCTTTCTCGGGGGCGCGGGAATGACGGCGGTCACCTTGCCCCTTTATCTTAAGTTTTATTACCAGTTTCCGGTCTATTCGGTCTTTTTGAATTTTCTGGTAATTCCCCTCATGAGCCTTTTGATGGCGGCAGGGCTTTTGCTGCTCGTCTGCCGGCTTTTGCTTCCGCCGGCTGCAATTCCCTTTTCGTATTTTATCAAAGGCGTACTGCTGGTTTATGAGAAAGCCTGCGGGGTAAGCGAGAGTCTGCCCGGCCATCTTTTTACGCCGGGAGAGCCAAAGGACTGGCAGCTGGCGGTTTATTTCCTGATTCTTGTTTTTGTGATTTTTGTAAGGAAAAATATAAAACTGGCGGCAAGATGGGGGATGATTTTTGCGGGGGCTGCGATACTTATCATTCGTCCGGCGGGAGGACTTTTGCTTACTTTTCTCGATGTGGGGCAGGGGGATTGTATTTATATTGAGAACGAAGATAAGAGCCGGTATCTGGTTGACGGAGGAAGTTCTTCTGTGAGCGGCGTGGGCGAGTACCGGATTCTGCCCTTTTTAAAATCTCAGGGCGCGTCCCGCCTGGACGCTGTATTTGTGACCCATCCCGACGAAGACCACTGTAACGGAATCAGAGAGCTGCTGGCGGAGGGGGAGAAACAGGGAATCAGAATTGGCGCCTTGATTTTACCGGACATTGCCGGCAGCGCCCGGGGCGAGGCTTATCTTGCGCTGGAGGAGGCGGCAGGGGAGGGCGGCGTCCCTGTGGCTTATATCAGCCGGGGACAGAGGATTAAAAGCGGAGAGCTCTCATTACTTTGCCTGCATCCCGGAGAGGGCGTTTCTTCCGGCGAGCCCAACGAGTATTCCATTGTGCTGGGTCTTCTTTATAAAGGGTTCAGCGCACTTCTTACCGGCGATGTGGAAGGCGCCGGGGAGCAGCAGCTGACCCGGTTTTTAGAGGAAAACGGCGAATTTCAGGAGGTGACTGTTTTAAAGGCGGCGCATCATGGCTCCAGGAATTCTACAGGCGCGGATTTCCTTGCGGCGTCCCGGCCAGGGCTTGCGGTGATTTCAGCGGGCAAAAATAACAAATACGGGCATCCTCATGGAGAGCTGATTGAACGGCTTGAGGAAGGGGGATGCGTGATTTATGAGACCGCAAAGGACGGCGCGGTAACGGTACGGGCGGAGGGAAGTAAGGTGCGGGTAAAAGGTTTTACGGATTGATACCGGCTCAGCCGTGCCGTTTATATGGAAATCAATTTTCATATTCCGGGTACTTTTTTCAAAAAAGAGTGCGCGGCGGTAATTGCTGAATAATCGTATATCGTGTATAATAAAGATATTACAGCATGAGAGGACATCAGGATATGCAAAGGATACTGGTTGTAGATGACATGGCGACAAACCGTGAACTATTGCGAAATATACTGGAGGATGACTTTGCCATTGAAACCGCAGAGAACGGAGAGAGTGCGCTGATAAAGCTGCAGGAATACGGGGAGGATATGGCGGCGGTTCTTTTGGATTTACAGATGCCCAAGATGGACGGCTTTGCAGTCATTGCCACTATGAAAAGAAACGGGTGGCTGAATAAAATCCCTGTGCTTATTATCAGCAGCGAGCATGCGGCTGAAATTGAAAACGGGTGTCTGGAACTGGGGGTTTCGGATTTTATCCACAAACCTTTCGACGCTTCTATTGTCAGAAACCGGGTGAAAAACACGCTGGATTTGTTTGCCTATAAAAACCGGCTGGAAGAAACGGTGGAAAAGCAGAGAAAGACGCTGAGGCATCAGGACAGAATTATCCAGATACAGGCGGAGCGGCTCAAGGAGGCGGAGCCCTTTGACAGGCTGATGATGGAATACCGGTTTGCCATCATGGAGGTGGAGACAAGGCTGAAGGTGCTGAACGAGGAGTTTTCCCGGGAATATAAGAGAAATCCCATCGAATCCATAAGGAGCAGGCTGAAATCTCCCGAAAGTATTTATGATAAGATGCGGCGCAAGGGCTATCCCATCACAGTGGAGAATATCAGGGAGCATTTAACCGACGTGGCGGGCCTTAGGGTCATCTGTTCTTTTCCGGATGATATTTACCGCCTTGCGGAGCTTTTTACAAGGCAGGGGGATATTCTTCTGCTACGCAAAAAGGACTATATCCAAAATCCCAAGGACAACGGCTACAGAAGCCTCCACCTGATACTGAACGTTCCGATTTTTTTGTCCAATGAGCGAAAATATATGAAGGCGGAAATTCAGTTCCGCACCATTGCCATGGATTTTTGGGCAAGCCTGGAACATAAATTAAAGTATAAAAAAGATTTGGATAACGCGGAGCAGATTGCGGCCGAGCTTCGGGTCTGCGCGGACTCCATCGAGGCGCTGGATTATCAGATGCAGGAACTTCGGGACAAGATTGACAGAAATGAGAGAAACTATGCAGCGACTGGCGCAGGATATTAAAACAGGGCAGTTTGCCCGGGTGTATCTCCTTTACGGGGAGGAAGCCTATCTTCGGAAGCAGTACCGGGACAGGCTTAAAAAAGCCATCATCGGCGACGATACGATGAATTATCATTATTATGAGGGGAAAAATATCTCCGTCGGGGAAGTGATTGACCAGGCGGAAACGCTTCCCTTTTTTGCAGAAAGACGTCTGCTGGTGATTGAAAACAGCGGTTTATTTAAAAGCGGCGGGGAGGAGCTTGCGGAATATCTGAAAGAGCCGGCGCCCACCGCTTTCTTTTTGATGGTGGAGACGGAGATTGATAAGAGAAGCCGTCTGTATAAAGCGGTTCAGGCAAAGGGCTGCGCGGTGGAGTTTTCCGTCCAGGACGAGAGTACGTTAAAACGCTGGCTCCTTGGCATGGTAAAAAAGGAAAACAAGAAAATTACGGAATCGGCCCTCGACTTTTTTCTGGAAAAAACCGGCACCGATATGGAGAATATCCGTCGGGAGATGGAAAAGCTGTTTTGCTACTGTCTTGAGAAGGAGGCCATCACGGAGGCGGATATAAGCGAAATCTGCACGAAAAGAATTGGCAATCATATATTTGATATGGTTGGGGCAATTGCGGAAAAAAGGCAGAAAAAGGCGTTGGAACTTTACTATGAGCTGCTTGCCCAGAAGGAGCCTCCCATGAGAATCCTGTTTCTGATTGCAAGGCAGTTTAATCTGCTTTTGCAGGTGAAGGAGCTTAAGGGGAAGGGCTTTCAGAATAAGGCAATCGGAGAAAAGGTAGGACTGCCGGGATTTGTGGCAGGAAAGTATGTGGCGCAGTCGGGGCGTTTTCGGACGGATGAGCTTCGGGCGGCGGTTGAGGAGGCAGTTGAGGCAGAGGAGAATATCAAGACGGGGCGGATGAATGATAATATGAGCGTGGAGATGTTGATTGTGAAGTATAGTAGTTGAGGGGAGGAGAGGACGCCCGGGGACGGGTATTCGTCCTCCGTCGCCGCGCTTCCGCTCTACAAAAACGTAGCGGATGCTAAGTTCGCGAGCCGCTGCGCAACTCGCTCTCTAAGCACCGACGTTTTTGTAAGGGCTCCTACTACAATGTATTTATGGTTAGTATTCCTGACATCCAGCCAGGA
>OFGP01001273.1_pt1 | contig 19409 bp, 16 predicted proteins | sample 1521781 | NCBI WGS metagenome assembly OFGP01 (sample SAMEA3504113, study PRJEB24116) | mouse gut metagenome | biome: mouse gut; feature: mouse-associated habitat; material: faeces | place: Denmark | collected 2011 | reverse complement strand
GCGCGGAAGTCCGCCACGATGAAAGGCCCCGCCGTGACAGGGGCCACCACCTTCCCAATCAGATGCCCGAACCCGATTACCATCCCCACCGAGCACATCCCCTGAAGGCATAGATACGCTGCCGCGGCCATGACCAGCACCGTGGAGAGCAGACCTACGAACTGGCCTATGCAGATGCATACGATTCTGCGGCTCTCGTTCTCCCGCTTCGCGTCCTCCATCTGCCTGTTCTTCTGCCCGTGCTTTTCCAGGATGCTCTTTATGATGCCGAAGGATCTCACCAGGCGGAAGCCCCCGAAATCGTCCTTGATCTCCGCCATGTATTCTTCCGCGCTCCTGGCAAAGCGCTCCGTGCTCTTCTCGAGCGAGCCCGCCGTAAGCTTCGTCGTGCCCAGGGTGACGAATGCCAGGGCCAGCATCAGGACCAGCATCAGCGGCTGTACCGCGATACAAATCGCTGCCGCGGCACCAAAGGATACCACGCACTCCAATACGCCGATGATGTTCTCAAAGCAGACGCCCTCGAACAGGTTCAAGTTGTTGCTCAGTCCATTGATGTATTCTCCACTGTTCCCCGTGTCGAAGTCAGCCACGCTCCTGCCCATAATCCCCGAAAAGATATCTCCTTTCAGGCAGCATCTGGCATCTGCTATCAACGATGCCTTGTGGCAATGGTAGCCCATCATCAGCAGGATGTAGATTACCGTATAGGCGACGCCCCCGGCCAGAGCCATGAGCAAATCCCTCCCGCTCTTTCCCACGCTGTCCACCAGGCTGCTCATGACCAGCGAAAAGAAAACCCCCGCCACGCCTTCGGCCACCAGCAGTATCATCAGCAGGGCTAAGCTTCCCTTTTTCTCTGTCATATAACGGTACATTATCCGTAGTTCCCGCTAGTTAATTCCCTCTACATTCTAGCACGCTCATCCTCTGTCGGAGTGTATGGTATCTCCTCAGGACATTTGATCTTAAACTGCTTATATATGTCGTTCATCTTTTTCACGGGTTCGCTTGTGACCAGTGAATCAGGGTATACGAGCGCCCCCTGGTGGCTGAGGACAGAGAATGCCTCTGATACGGAGATGCCTGTTTTTACCAGACGGTCCTGTAATACCTTCAAGATTGCCGTTGAAAGGAGGGTCATCATAAGGTGTCCCCGAAGGGTATCCTCATTGTGGATGTCAAGCGGGAGCATCTTCCCTTCTCCCTTTCCAAGCCGGAACACTTCCTCCACCTGGTTCCTGGTATAATACAGGGACAGGATGCTGCTTCTTGCCACTTCCCTGGACGAGACCAGCATGAACAGCCCGGCTTTCTGCATATGGCTGTAAGTCTCGTACGGGGATTCGTCCCCATCCTCGGCCCTGGCCGCGACTTTCCGCAGCTCCTTTGACTGTGTCGTAAGGTCAAGGCACAGGTAGCCATATGCCTTCCTGTCGGACTTGGTTCCCAGCATCACCACGCCCTGCCTTATGTAGTACAGCCCCCCGTTATGGCGGACCAGGTTCTCTTTTGCCTCCAGCCCGGCGCGGCACGTCTCCATGGTGTCCGTGAAGATCTTGTTGTTGCTATGGACCCGGGTCACGAAGGGGACCCCGGCCTCATAGAGGGCATCTGCGTTTTTTCCATTATAATAGCCTGCGTCCAGGAGGGCGAAGCTGACATTGACGCCCATACCCTCCAGTTCCAGCAGTGTCCGCCTGACTGTCGAGGCATCCACCACGTTGCCCGGCACATACCGCATGAAGAGCGGCAGCCCTGTCCTCTGATGCACCACGTATATGACCCTTACCTCATTGCTGACAATGCCATTGTGGCTGCTGACTGCTGTCAGGGGCATCCTGGCGCAGTTGGGGAGGCCGGTGCTGTCTATCAGGACCCCGCCCCCTTCCCTGCCGTCCGGAGCCATGCCGAAGCTGCCCTTCGTGTCATCCATCCTGCAGCCTGTGACGTACTCAATGTATTTATGGTAAAAGCGCCGCCTGTTTTCCTCCAGCCCTATCTCCGCCAGCGCTTCGCTGATCCTCTGGGAGGCCATGGCAGCATTTGGATAGAGGATTCTGGCATAGCTGACGCTGTACCAGAATGCCGCGTGGCTGTTCGGCTCCGGCGATGTGACATAATAGCACAGCAGCGCATGGAGCGTGTCCTTATTGGCGTACCCAATGGCATCCACTGCCCCCAGGATTCCGGTCCCACGGACGAAGCAGTCATAGAAAAAGATGTCGCCGAACTGGAGGACCAGCAGGGACCGCTTTTTCCGCCCATCCTTGATGTATTTGCCCCTCCTGCGCTTTGCAGGCTCGACGAAGTCGGCGGGGGCCGTCCCATACTGGCCGGTCCTGATGTCGTAGGTAAACACCCCGCGTTCCCTGTTACGGAAAATCCCCCGCTCCTTGTCAAGGACCCTGCCCAGGTTGATGGATTCGCCCTTGACGACCTTCGCCCCGTCCCTGACAGAGGATGTGAGCGTTGCGTATTCGTTGCCCTTCTTGATGCTGTATGCTATGTACATGGCATGCTCCCAATGTAGAAAGAATTAAATTTAAAATCTATCTACATTATATCACATTATGACAAAATGGCAAGTAGTAATGGGAAAACTTCCCATTATTTCAAGGCTTTTATGGTGCTGCGTTATTCTACCAGTTATGTAGAAGGAATTATGTAGCGGGAACTACGGATAAATCGGTGAGGGAGAGAGTGAAAGAGTACATTGCTTCACAAGATGGAAAGCAGTAATGCCCTAAAGATAAAATAATATGATGTAATCGAAATGTTAGCACTTGTGGCAACAGGGATACAGAATACTGCTGCTATAAGTGCAGTCGCGGTCATGCAGGGTTCGGAACAAAGCCATACATTCGGAACCAACTTATGACTAGAATGAAGATAGATAGTGCTAAAAAAATAAATTAACAAAACTGAATAACAAATATAAATACATAAGGCACTGCTGTAGATATCGGCAGTGCCTTTCTGAACGATAAAAACTATTCGCATGAGGTGATTGGCATTATCAAAAATAATATAGAGACGAATTATCTGCAATATGCCCAAGGCAACGACATATTGCGGTTCATCATAAACAATGGTATGATAGACATAGGCGATGTACAGGACAGCATGGAAGCTATGAAGAGAGAAGAGCTGCTAAAGAAGCATCCGTACAAGATATGGCAGGGAAAAGAAGGGAAGTGGTACACATATCTCCCTAACGAGAAGAAAGGGAGGAGGATGGTCAAAAGAAGCACGCAAAAAGCAATCGAAGAGGCAATCGTGGCATACTGGAAAGTGGAGGCAGAGAATCCCACAATCAGGGAACTTTTCTATGAATGGATGGAGAGAAAGCTGGAATATCAGGATATCTGTGTCGGAACATTCAATAGATATGAAAAAGACTTCAGAAGATTCTTTGAAGACGAATCCAAGTTTTCCGAGGCGAGGATAAGGAATGTTGATTCAAAAGAAATCGCCCCATTCCTGCGGAAAGCGATTGCCAACTATTCCCTGACGGCGAAAGCATACAGTAATCTGAGGACGCTTACCTACGGAATGTTCAAATATGCAAAGGAGAAAGGGTACATATCATGGAGCATATCGCAGACCGTGAACGACATGGAACTTCCGAGAAAGGCGTTCCGCAAGGTGGTAAAGGAAGACGATGAGGAAGTGTTCAACGATGATGAAATGGCGAAACTTCTGCAATACCTCACGGAAAAGCCGGACATCCTGAATCTGGGAATCATCCTGATGTTCTGCACAGGTGTCCGTGTGGGCGAACTGGTTGCAATCAAATGGTGCGATGTCACAGAAAATGCCATAAAAATCCGGAGGACAGAGATATCGTATAAGGACTGCGATGGCAGGAACGTATATGAAATCAGGGATTATCCTAAAACCGAAGCGGGGATCAGGACAGTGTTCGTGCCAAATGAGTTTTCCAGTATCCTAAGGCGGCTGAAGCTGTTGAGCGGCATCCAGGAATATGTGTTCTGGGAAGACGGGCAGAACATAAAGGCAATGCAGGTCAGGAAACGGCTGTACTATATCTGCAAGAAGTTAGACATAAAAAAGAAATCTCCCCATAAGCTCAGGAAGACATACGTCTCAATTCTTTTGGACAATGGAGTGGACAAGAGGCTGGTTCAGGATGTTGCCGGGCATGCGCAGATATCCACAAGCGAAAGGAACTACCACCGCAATAGGAAATCAGACCAGAGGAAAGAAGCGATATTGAGCGATATCCCGGAATTCAGGAATGCCAAACTTATGTTCTGATTACCTTTTTGATTACCTTTTGGTTACACATGCTCTGAAATGCCCTATTTTCAAGGGTTTCAAAAATTCGTGCGGGTTCAAGTCCCGCTGCCGGCAGTTCTTACAGGTGCTGAATTCCTTTGGAAATAAGGGGTTTGGCATTTTTTATATTCTTTTACAGGAAAGCAGCTCTCCTGTAGAAGAATATAAAAAATGCGCAACTCACAGAAATGAAGTTTATTACTCCGCAATCTGCTCGCGCGCATCCAGGCATTTAAGAACCTTTGGGGATAAATATCAGTATTCTCTTTCCTGCCAGTTATTTTTTGCCGTCAGCCATTTTTCCGGTTCTGCCTCCCATAGTTCATTGAGCCAGTCAATGGCCTTTCGGATGCCTTCCTCTGAAAAATCCGTCTCCATCCGCTGTTTTTTTTCTTCCGGAGTCGCGTCAAATCCATAAGGCGCCTCCCAGGCGATTACCTCCAGCTTTTGAATTTCTTTTGCTTTTTCTGCTCCATCTTCCTGTGGAAGTCCCTTTTTTACAACAGCAAACCGGAAGCGCAGTCCTTCATGGCTTCCGGTAAATGTTGTCTTTTTCAGATATGGAACTGACAGAATATCTTTGCGTTCTATCATAATATCTTCCTTTTTATTTCAAATTGTAATCGTTCAGAATATCAAAACAGTCAAAGGTGGCAAAATAATCCTTGGGTGTTTCTGCCCGCCGAATCAGCTGAGTGCTTCCATCCTCTTTTAACAGGATTTCCGCTGACTTCAGTTTTCCGTTATAATTATACCCCATGGAAAATCCATGTGCCCCGGTATCATGAATTACCAGCAGATCTCCCATATCAATTTTGGGAAGCATACGGTCAATGGCAAATTTATCATTGTTTTCACAGAGAGAACCTGTAATGTCATATTTGTGGTCACATGCCTGGTTTTCTTTCCCGGAAACCGTAATATGATGATAAGCCCCATACATGGCAGGGCGCATCAGGTTTACGGCACAGGCATCACATCCTATATACTCTTTATGGGTATGTTTCTCGTGAATGGCAGTGGTCACCAGACAACCGTAAGGCCCCATCATAAACCGGCCCAGCTCCGTATAAATGGCCACATCTCCCATGCCTGCCGGAACCAGAACTTCTTCATACACCTTCCGAACCCCTGCTCCAATGGCATAAATATCATTTGGCTCCTGGTCCGGACGATAAGGAATCCCAATTCCGCCGGATAAATTAATAAAGCGGATATCAGCTCCTGTCTCTTCTTTTAACTTTACTGCCACTTCAAATAAGGTCTTTGCCAGAGTCGGATAATATTCGTTTGTTACCGTGTTGCTGGCCAGAAATGCATGAATTCCAAAGTATTTTGCACCTTTTTCCTTTAATACTTTAAATCCTTCAAACAACTGCTCTGTGGTAAATCCGTATTTTGCATCTCCTGGATTATCCATAATGCTGTTGCTGATTTTAAACACGCCTCCCGGATTATACCGGCAGCTTATGGTTTCCGGGATACGGCCGATGGTTTTTTCCAGAAAATCAATGTGGGTAAAATCATCCAGATTGATAACCGCCCCGATGTCACTGGCAAACCGGAACTCATCGGCCGGGGTTGCATTGGAGGAAAACATAATGTCCTGTCCTTCAAAATGCAGTGCGTCTGCCAGCATCAGCTCTGTCATGGAAGAACAGTCACAGCCGCATCCATATTCTTTTAAAATATTAATAAGAAAGGGATTTGGTGTTGCCTTTACTGCAAAATATTCTTTAAAACCCGGATTCCAGGAAAATGCTTCTTTCAAAGCCTTCGCATTGGCACGGATTCCTTTTTCATCGTATAAATGAAAGGGAGTGGGATATTCTTTTACTATTTCATCTAACTGTTCCTTTGTCACGAATGGTTCTTTTTTCATACGCTCTGTCTCTCCTTATTTCTCGACTTTCCTCTCTGATTCGTCACGGAAACCAGATTACAGTTGCATGGAAGTTTATCATGCCTGCACGGAACTTTCCGGAACCTTTTCTGTTATGCAAATTCAGAAATACTATAATAGTTTGACAGAAAAATGTCAAGAAATTAATACTATTCGCAGTGCAGCACCGCTTTTCCTTCCGCTCTGGAAACAGGCACGTTGATCACCCGCTGGTTGGAACTTCCCCGCCAGTACAGTCCGGTATCTTTTTGCTCCACCTGAAATTCTCCGTCTACCAGTATGTCCACATACTTCATAATCTCAAGATCCGCTATGGTCTCCCACACAAATCCGGTATACATCCAGATGGTTTTTCCCGGAAATCTTTCCTTAATCTCTCTGGCCAGTTTCAGCACATCGGAACGATTTCCGGAATACAGAGGATCTCCTCCGCTGAATGTAATCCCTGAAATATAATCTCTGGCCAGTTCTGCAAAAATTTCCTCTTTTGCCTTTTCATCAAACAGCAGCCCCCCGTTGGGATCCCAGGTAATGGGATTCTGGCACTCTTTACAGCAATGGGAACAGCCGGACACCCATAAGACCACACGCAGTCCATCACCATTCAGCATATCGTCTTTTGTTATATCGTGATATCTCATAGATTTCTCCTTACATGCTTCTGCGCTCTTTGATTTCAGCCATTTTGGCGTCGTTCAGCCGGGTGTCGCCCTTTACTCTGGAATAGGACAGGTATCCGTTCATCCGCTCAATCTTAGTCAGGTTATGGCTGCCGCATTTGGGACATACATCCATTTCCAGCTCCTGATGTCCGCAGTCGTCACAATAGGCCAGGGACAGATTCACCCCTTCATAGAATCCCATATCCATCGCCCGCCTTACCAGGGTTTTCACTGCTTCTTTATTATAGTCAATGGGATACTTCACATACTGAATTTTGCCGCCGTTGCTCAGTTCCCAGAAACGATATTCCAGATCCTGTTTCTGTATGGGCGTAATATCTTCTGTCACATGGCAGTGGAAGCCATTGCTGACATATTCCCGGTCAGACACATTTTCCACAATACCGTACTTCTTGCGGAACTGCTTCACCTGCAGGCCGCAGAGGTTTTCTGCAGGAGTCGCATAAATAGCATAAAGGTTTCCGTCTGCTTTTTTAAACTCCGTAATTTTCTCATTGATGTGCTCCAGCACTTCAATGGCAAACTGTCCGTCCTCCACCAGGGATTTTCCATTATAAAGCCGCTGAAGTTCGTTAAATGCAGTAATACCGAAAGAAGCTGTGGCTGTCTTCAGCAGAGGCTTGATTTTATCATGAATACCGAGATGTCCTCCGTAAAAGCCTCCCTCACAGTAAGCAAGGGGATTCGTACTTGCCCGCATTTCTCCCAGATAAGCATAGGTCCGAATATGAAGCTGCCGGATTAACTCCAGATAATAATCCAAAACCTCATAAAAATCCCGGCTTTCCTGTCTGGATTTTGCCAGAATCATAGGCAGATGAAGGCTGACCACGCCAATGTTGAACCGTCCCACAAACACAGGATGGTCTGTGTCATCTGCAGGATTCATACCGCCCTTCACATACCAGGGGGACAGAAATGCCCGGCAGCCCATGGGGCTGATGATTTCCCCATACTGCTTATACATGCTGGAAATATAGCCTTTTCCCGTAAGGCTCAGCCAGTCAGGATACATGGTTTTCCGGGAGCACTCAATCCCCGCTTCAAATACATCCTCAAGTTCTTTTCCCGGTCCATGAAGATTTTCATCATAAAGAAATACCAGTTTGGGAAACAGCACGGGCTTCCTGCACCCTTCTTTCCCCTGCCCTTTTCTTCGTACCTCCAGCATGGCAATGGAGGCCATTTTTGCAAATCTTCCTGTGCCTGTCCCAAATGTCATGGTAATAAACGGATAATCCCCACGGCTGGAAGACACCGAATTAAATTTGTACTCCCATCCCTGGACGCCCTGTTCCAGATCCCGTGTGATATCCTTCATGGTTTCCTCTTCTGCCCGTTCCTCAGTCAGGCCAAGGCCGCGATATTTTTCTTTGTATTTTATGTAGGATTTTTCCGCATAAGGCTCTAAAATCCGCTCCACGCCAGGCACGGTAAATCCACCGTACTGCTGGCTTGCCGCGCTTAATACAATATCCCCGATAACATCAAAAGCCACATCCAGAGTTTTCGGCTCATTGTACCAGAGATTTCCCATCTCAAAACCGCCGCGCAGCACATTTTCCACATCAAACAGGCAGCAGTTCATGGTATCTCTCCTCGCAGACATGTCATGAACATAAATATAACCGTCCCGGCACGCCTGAATTTCCTCTGTAGTCATAAAAAATTTCTGGTACAGTTCTTTATTTAACTGATTAAAAATCAGACTCCGCTTGGTGGACACCAGTGCACTGTCTGTGTTGGAATTTTCTTTATCCCCTATGTACATAATAGACTGGCTTTTTTTATAAACCTCATCCAGCATCTGTACAAAATCCTGCTTATAATTGCGGTAATCCCGGTAACTTTTTGCCACCACCGGATTGACCTTTTCCAGTGCACCTTCCACAATATTGTGCATCTGAGCTATTTTTACTTCCTCTATGCCCATGGACTCTACTTTTTCCTCTACAAACTGGCAGATAAATTTTAATTCTTCCTCTGTAAATGTAATCAGTGCGCGATAGGCAGACTTGTTTACCGCAACCACCACTTTCTGTACGTTAAAATCCTCCCTGGTTCCATCCTTTTTGATAACCTTAAACGTTTTATCCATTCTTTCTCCTCCCGTTCATATCCGGCAAACCAATATATATCTTGTTAATTTTTCTTATTTTCATACCATATCTTGTGTTATGGTGTATATCTTATCATGCCATTTTAAAGAAGTCAATAGATACGCATGGACTTTTTGCTCCGAACATGCTACAATCATTTTATCATTAAAATAAGGAGGTGAGCAAATGACTGAAAATGAAAAACTCGATCTGATTCTTTCCGAATTATATGAAATGAAAGGTGATATACGGGAAGTAAAAGACGACGTACAGACTTTAACATCTGATGTGCAGACTCTTAAATCCGATGTGCAGACTCTCAAGTCTGAAATGCAGACTCTCAAATCCGATGTGCAGACTCTCAAATCTGAAATGCAGATTCTCAAATCCGATGTGCAGACTCTCAAGTCTGAAATGCAGACTCTCAAATCTGATGTGCAGGTTCTCAAATCTGAAATACAGGATATATGGGTGCAGATACACGGAACACAAACAGATGTACAGGGTATGAAAGCGGAAATAACCGGGATGCAGACGCATCTCAGAAACATCGATGCACGTCTGGACAGAATCGAAAACATTGTGGGCAGAAACTACACCCTGACAGAAGAATTCTACGTTTCACAGAAGGAAACAAACGTGGAGTTTCAGGCAGAATTCCGCATTATACACGGAACCCTTGACATGCATGCAAAGCAGATTTCCCACACTACATCCATCCTTAAAGATTATAGAATATCATAGTCTTTTCACTGTGTTCTGAAACTCTTATCTTTTTTATCTATAACAATCCATTTATTTATATGCCGCTTCAGTCTGAGAATATACATCTTTGCATAAAATCTGTTCTTTAGCAGAAATTCCTGATGATTCCCCAGTTCCATACTTTCCACATCCTTCATCACCGGAAGTACACCCACAAATGAAATGCTCTCATCCGGAATCAATACAGATTTCCGTCGTCTCCTTTTCCCTTTTCCTTCAGAAACACACATGTATTTCCTCTGTCCCTGGCACCGGCTTTTCCCTGAAGATAAACAATATCCGGCCTTCCACCGTTACAATGGAAAAGGCCGGATATCAGATATCCTGTCAGTATACTCCTACAGATATTTTTTCAGAACTTCTGCCTTGTCAGTTGCCTCCCAGGGCAGATTCAGATCATTCCGTCCAAAATGTCCGTAAGCTGCTGTCTGCTTATAGATGGGACGTCTCAAATCCAGCATTCTGATAATCCCCGCCGGACGAAGATCAAAGTTTTCGCGGATGATTTCCACCAGTTTTTCATCAGAAATCTTTCCTGTTCCGAATGTGTCCACCATAACAGAGGTAGGCTGTGCAACACCAATAGCATAGGACAGCTGAATCTCACATTTGTCCGCAAGTCCTGCAGCTACAATATTTTTTGCAACATAGCGGGCTGCGTAAGCTGCAGAACGGTCTACTTTGGTACAGTCCTTACCGGAAAAAGCACCGCCGCCATGACGGGCATATCCGCCATATGTATCCACAATGATTTTTCGTCCCGTGAGGCCTGCGTCACCCTGGGGCCCGCCGATTACGAAACGTCCGGTGGGATTGATGAAAAATTTCGTGTCTTCATCTACCAGTTCCTGAGGAAGAACAGGATCAAATACATATTTCCGGATATCTGCATGAATCTGCTCCTGGCTTACCTCCGGGTCATGCTGAGTGGACAAAACCACTGCCTCCAGCCGTCCTGGCTGCCCCTTCTCATCGTATTCCACAGAAACCTGTGTCTTTCCATCCGGTCTCAGGTAACTCAGTGTACCTTCCTTACGAACCTTTGTAAGCTGAAGAGCCAGACGGTGTGCCAGAGAAATGGCATACGGCATCAGCTCCGGTGTCTCATTGGTGGCATAGCCAAACATCATGCCCTGATCTCCTGCCCCAATTGCTTCCAGCTCTTCCTCAGACATTTTATTTTCTTTTGCTTCCAGCGCTTTATCCACACCCATGGCAATATCTGTGGACTGTTTATCCAGCGCAACCATAACCGCACAGGTATTTCCGTCAAATCCCATGGCACCATCCGTATAACCAATTTCCTTTACGGTATCTCTGACAATCTGGGGAATATCAATTTCTGCTTCTGTGGTAATTTCCCCCGTTACAAGAACAAATCCGGTACATGCTGCAGTTTCACATGCTACCCGGCTCATAGGATCTTTTGCCATCAATGCGTCTAAAATCGCGTCTGACACTGCATCGCATAATTTGTCCGGATGTCCCTCAGTTACCGATTCTGATGTAAATAATCTTTTTTCCATTTTTCCTCCTGTTTGCTGTGCTTTGTACAGTTATATAGTAATATTTTCTTCCTGTCCGGGTGCCCGTTTCCAAACAAAGCGGACAAATCCGCAGGGGCTCCCTGAATCCCTCATTCCTGAAGGACCTGGCTGCTTTGCTGCGCCGTTTTAAGAGTTTTTTATTCTACAGGAAATCCAGAGGAATTTCTTAATAGAGATTAGGATGTCAAAAGGGTGCGACGCACCCGCTCTATACCATATATTGATGTGAAAATTGATTTGCAATAACAATATATGGTATGAGCGTAGCACCAAAGGTGCTTTTGACACCCTAATCTTAATAGAATAAAAAAAACCGCTTATCAAATAAGCGGACTCGACTCTTCCAAAAGATTATCAAATCCTCTTATTGTTCGATTACTCGCTCAGGTTGGCACCTTCCGTAGAGGGGTTGCCGTGGCTTCACAGGTCCTATGTACCTCCACCACTCTGAATAAGAGAAATTAATAACTGACGGAACTGACACTCTCCCATCAGTATGACAATATTCGGTTTTTAATCTTTCTTCCTCATTAACATACTACCTTTTTTTTATTCTGTCAAGTATTTCTTCCTTGACAAATGTTGCCTTTATTTTTATACTTAGAAAGTAGTTTGAATTTATATGTTTTACGGCATTTAAATAATGCAACAGGGGGAATCACAAATGAAGAATTATCCTATCAGAGATTTACGTCCCGGCATGAAGATTGCAGAACCGGTGTACACCAAAAGCGGACAGATGCTTATGGATGTCGGTACTGTTCTGACTTCTGCATTAATTGACCGTCTTTCTTATTATGGGATAGACTCTGCCTCTGCAGAAGTTCCTGTCAGTATCCGGGAAACCCCGGCAGCAGAGCAAAAAACATCTGTCAGTATGCCAAACCGCAGCCGGGCTTCCAATCCTTCCTATTCTCAGAAAGTGAAATCCCAGCCGGAATTTATGGCATATCAGATTGAATATACAAAGGAAGTAAATTCCATCCGGAGTTTACTGGACGGCATTATTCAAAATCCGGCACAGCCCCCTGATATCGGTCAGATTCTGAACGAATGCTCCAGATTAACTTCTCTGACTAAAACTACCGTAGATTTATTTGATAAACTGCACAATATGCGGCTGGATGATGACAGCGTATATTCCCATTGTCTGAACGTTGCACTGATCGCCCGGCAAATGGGGAAATGGCTTTATTTTTCAGCAGAAGATATGGATGTCCTGACTCTGTGCGGCCTGTTCCACGATATTGGCAAAGTTCAGATTCCGGATGAAATCCTGAACAAACCCGGCAAATATACAGATGAGGAATTTGCTCTGATTCGCCAGCATCCTGTAACCAGCTACAATCTTCTGAAATATCTGCCTCTTGATGAACGTATCAAAAATGCTGCTCTGATGCACCATGAGCGCTGCGACGGCTCCGGTTATCCTCAGAAATTAAAAGCTGACCAGATTGATGACTTTGCAGAAATCATTGCCATTGCAGATGTGTATGATGCAATGACTGCAGCCCGCTCCTATCGTTCTCCTTTGTGTCCTTTCCAGGCAATTGACATGTTTGAGAAGGACGGTCTTCAGCTATACAGCCCGAAATACATTCTTACATTTCTGAATCGTATTGCAAATACTTATCAGAATAACCGGGTATTGCTGAATAACGGACAAAGCGCAAATATCGTTATGATAAACTCCAAACACCTTACCCGTCCCATGATTCAGTTAGATGACGGTTCGGTGGTGGACATGCTCAATCTTCCGGAGTGGGAAATCATCAAAATCATATAAGAATCAGAAATTCAACAAAAAGCTGCTGTAAAATACGGGAATATTTTCCGGAAATATCCTGTCTTTTACAGTAGCTTTCCTAAACAGCAGAATTTTCTTCTGCCATAACAATACAGGAGGGAAAAATTTTGGATAGAGAAACCGTTATCGTCCTTGATTTCGGCGGACAGTATAACCAGCTCATTGCCCGGCGTGTACGGGAATGTAATGTGTACTGTGAGGTAAAGCCTTATACCATAAGTCTGGACGAAATAAAAGCCATGAAACCAAAAGGCATTATTTTCACCGGAGGGCCCAACAGCGTTTATGAAGATACATCCCCCAGCTGCTCCAGGGAAATTTTTGAACTGGGAATTCCTGTGCTGGGAATCTGCTATGGCTCTCAGCTGATGGCCCATTTACTGGGCGGTACCGTAAAAACCGCACCTGTCAGTGAATATGGACACACAAAAGTGTCGGTCGATACCACAGATATTCTGTTTGAAGGCGCATCTTCTGAAAGTATCTGCTGGATGAGCCATACGGATTACATTGCTCAGGTACCGGAAGGATTCCGGATTACTGCGCATACTCCTGTCTGTCCGGCTGCCGCAATGTCATTTCCGGAAAAGAAACTGTATGCAACTCAGTTTCACCCGGAAGTTATGCATACAAGAGAAGGCATGAAAATGCTTGAAAATTTTGTTTTTAACGTATGCGGCTGTATCGGAGACTGGAAAATGGATTCTTTTGTGGAAACCACCATTCAGAGTCTGAAGGAAAAAATCGGCAGCGGCAAAGTGCTCTGTGCCCTTTCCGGCGGAGTGGATTCTTCCGTAGCTGCAGTGTTGCTTTCCAAAGCAGTTGGAAAACAGCTGACCTGTGTTTTTGTGGATCATGGTCTGCTCCGCAAAAATGAAGGAGATGAAGTAGAAAAAGTATTTGGGCCCAACGGGGCTTATGAGCTGAATTTTATCCGCGTCAACGCACAGCAGAGATATTATGAGAAGCTGAAAGGCGTCACAGAACCGGAAGAAAAACGTAAAATTATCGGCTCAGAATTTATCCGTGTATTCGAAGAGGAAGCAAAAAAAATCGGTGCTGTGGATTTTCTGGTACAGGGTACCATTTATCCTGACGTAATAGAATCCGGCCTCGGAAAATCTGCCGTCATCAAGTCACACCACAATGTGGGCGGCCTTCCGGATGTAGTTGATTTTAAAGAAATCATAGAACCTTTACGCATGCTTTTTAAAGACGAAGTACGAAAAGCCGGACTGGAACTGGGCATTCCCAAATATCTGGTATTCCGTCAGCCATTCCCCGGCCCCGGACTTGGCATCCGCATTATCGGAGAAGTGACAGAAGAAAAAGTAAAAATCGTGCAGGAAGCTGACTATATTTACCGGGAGGAAGTTGCAAAAGCCGGACTGGATGAAAACCTGGGCCAGTATTTCGCTGCACTGACCAATATGCGTTCTGTAGGTGTTATGGGCGACTTCCGGACCTACGATTATGCAATAGCTCTCCGTGCTGTAAATACTTCTGATTTTATGACTGCAGAAGCTGCCCAGATTCCCTGGGAAGTGTTGCAGAAAGTTACCAACCGAATTGTAAATGAGGTAAAAGGGGTTAATCGGGTACTGTATGACTGTACCGGAAAGCCGCCAGGGACAATCGAATTTGAATAACAGACATTTCACTCTGAAACTCCTTATAACAGGGAGTTTCAGAGTTTTCTTTTTTCTGTGAGATTGATATGAGATAAAAAAAATCAATTTTCCATAATAACCTCAGGCAAAATTTCTTTACGATACCTTTTCATTCCATTTCTCCTTTAACTCTTACAGCCCCCAAAATGTCTCCTCCTCTTTAATGTGACTGTTTCATCTTCTCTTCCAGCCACTGCTCAAAATCACCGTCTGGATTCCATTCTGAATATGCTATTTTCACATTTTTATGAACTATTTGTGTATTGGGATGTTTTTTTCCAAGTCTTAACATACAAATTCTATATGCTTTAAGATAATATGATAATGCCTCCTCATTATTTCCCTGGCTTGTATACACATATGCCAGATTGTTATAACTGGCGGCTGTATCCGGATGTTCCTCTCCCAGCACCCTCTCACGTATCTCCAGCGCTTTTTCATACAGCTCTTCTGCTTTCCCGTACTCCCTCTGGCTCGCATACACATATGCCAGATTGTTATAACCGGTGGCTGTATCCGGATGTTCCTCTCCCAGCACCCTCTCACTTATCTTCAGTGCTTTCTCATACAACTCCTGGGCTTTCCTATATTCCGCTATGTACTGCAATAAGTGTGCAAGAGCAACTATAATTTCAATCTGTTCCAAACCATCTCCCATATTGACTTTTTTAATAGCATTTTCTGCAAAAGGAATGTACTGTTGGCATTCCAGGGGTGAACCATTTTCCGGTATTTCAAGATATCTTGTGCATGCTTTTATGAATCCAGCATGGTTTTCAAACTCCGGTCTGTTTTTTTCATAAATAAACTGCCCAAATACCGGATGCAGTGTATAACTTTCCTGCTCCACGTCAAACTCCAGCCATCCCTTTTGATACAGTTCAATCAGGATATCGTCATCCTCACTTGCACCAGCATCTGCCAATAGCCATTCATTGCACACATCTACTGCCAAAGGAACATACGGAAACACAGAGAATGCCTCCAGAATGTTTTGCTCCCCTTCTGTTAATTCAGACAAATCATATAGCACTTCATATGATTCCTGAATATTGACAAATTCTTCATCCTTATGGAACGCCAGTTGGAAACCCTTTTTCTCCAACTCTTCTCTAATCCTTTTCACCGCCCATAACTTTGTCCGTGCCAAATGCGCCAGAAGCTCAACTGTAATAGTATGCCGTCCAGCCAGGTTATCTATGACATATTCCAAATCCAGAATTTCTTCTGGTTTTATTTTTCTTCCACAACCTCCAAACCGAACCTTCTCATAAATTTTTTTACACTGCTGAATATCCAGGAAACCAATCCTATATGGTTCGAATCCATCACTAAGCGAAGCCTGTCTGGAAGTAAGGATAACCGCCCCTGGTATACCATTTAACCGTTGCAGGCCTTCATCTTCACACATGGGCTTATCCACGTTATCAACAAACAGCAGCAACTTTCCTTCTGATGCCAGATATTCCAACTCCCTCCACGCCGCCTTCTGGTTTTGCTCCGGACTGTCCTGCTGTTTAAATTTCAAACAGCTCTGCAGGCTGTTATCCATATCCCCGCTATATTCAATATACCCAATATGCTTGAATGGCCCACTTCCATCCTCTGCATGTTTATTGAGATATTCTTCAAACAGCTTCCTGCAGATATGTGTCTTCCCGATCCCTCCCATACCGCTTACCAGAACAGACTTCCTCCCTTCCTCTATCTTCTGGCGCAACTCCCGTAATTCTGTTTCACGCCCGGTAAAGTAAGACACTGGCTTTATATTTGCATTATGGGTAACAACAAACTCACGCTCCGAATCCTGAAACATTGTGATATACAAATCCCGGCCCGCATATGGCCCATAAAAATTACTGTCTCTATTCTTGTTTACTGTTTCCGGTCCCATTTACATTATCCCTCCCCGCATATGAGCCTCGAAATGTGCTCTTTGAATTTTTATTGGTAACCCTCGAATGGTCATCCTGATTGTCGCAGTTAAAATTCTTTGATATCTTAACCACCTTGCTGGCTGTAAAGACAGATACCAGCAACCCCGCGACGGAGCATACCCCGCAAATAATATTGAATATATCCATCATTCCCACTATGATTCCCCCTTATCATCTTTTATCTTGCCTTTATTATAATATCTGTCAATCCATTAAGCAACCTAAATCTGAACTGCTTCCCGTCAAGCAGACAATTAAAAAATAAAAATTTATTCCTGCCACCAGACGAAAACTGGTGGTTTGATTTTGCCCCTCCAAAGGGGCGTTGTTACTGCCCGCCTCCAAAGGGCGGTGTCGCAAGCATTGTTACTGGTCCGCCTATAAGGCGGTACTGCCACACTCAGATGCACATAGTCCATACACTGCACCTGCAATAATATCTATATTTTTATATCCGCACAATGTACGGATGATCTCCCAGAATTGAGTGCCAACTTTTTTATACCGCATCAACATTGATTGTGGAACAGATGAATCATACACAAGGTTACGGAAACAGCTAAAGGCGGAAATGCCCTAAAATGGATAGAGAAAATAAACAATGTACAAACGTGTGCAAGGGGGATTGTGGATAAAGAAATTATTTATCAACAGGGAAAGACGCACGACGAAAAGCAAATCCAAAATAACCTGCTTTTTACTTTACAATACAGATTGCTGATGTATAATGAAAAAATAAACATAAAGTTATGGAGGAAAATATTATGTTAAGACCTAAAGAAGTAGTGTGCAAATGGGTGGATGCGTTTAACAATCATGATGTAGAAGAAATTATAAGCCTTTACCATAAAGATGCAACAAATCATCAGGTAACAAATGATCCTGTTGCAGGAATGGAAGCAATTCGAGAAATGTTCATAAATGAATTTGCTACTGCAGATATGACAGCTATTGTAGAAAATATATTTGAGGATGGACAATGGGCAATCTTAGAATGGAAAGACCCATTAGGATTAAGAGGTTGTGGATTTTTTCATGTTATTCACGGAAAAATTTTGTTCCAACGGGGTTATTGGGACAAACTCTCATTTTTGAAGCAGCACAACCTGCCTGTCGAATAAATTTTTCGCTTAAACCAAAAAATATTGCAGAAACGTTTACCTTTATCGTCAAATTAACAGTTCTTATGACAATGTCCGGTGCGGGATGTGGTACATATTATTTGGCGGTTGCTGTTTTGCTCCTGTATTCGGCCTGCTATCTCATGAGATTATTACATTAAAACGGTACAATAAAGAATGAAGGTTTACTTGATTTCCTCAGCAAAACCTCCTGTAATTTGAGTCGGAGCATGTTGCTATTATCCACAGTCACAGGGCGAGCATTATTAATACCGATAACAAAATGATAACATTCTCTCATATAGGCAGAATAATATAGATAGTTCAAAGTAAATAACAAATGTACTAAAAAGGTTTTCTATGATAAAACCTGATTATCAAAGGTGGCCTTTTATTATGGCAGACAAAAAGAAAAATGTGTACAAACCGATACCGATGACAGCGGGAAAGAAAAACCTTATTCAGGGACCTTTAACCTTTGAAGCAACGAAAAAGTGGACGATACCGATTCGGAACCGGGGAAAATTGAAGGGCGAATTATCCATCATACTCCCGGACAGACCATCGAATTAAGATTCACTGCACTATTGTTATTGACAGAATTTATCATAAAAATTATCGTAAAGAAGGACGGAAAACCAGAACGGTCGTCTATCCTTTCGAATAACTATCACGGAAGAACTTCATTTACGGAGAAAATTTAAAACTGTCTGTAAAGTTTTCACATTTTACCTGAACTATCCACAGGCCTGTCAAAAATCCCGCTGGTCATTGAGGTACCGAACATATATTTCACATCATATCGGCAGGAAAATCCTTACTCTTTCTTTCCCCGCTCAGAATTTTTCTGTATAATCTTATCCAGCTGAGCTTCCACAATTCTGAAATGCCTGTCAAACGCTTTCATGGCCTCTGCCAGATTCCCTTCCAGCAGCGCATGATAAATTCCCCAGTGGGAACGTCTCAGCAGTTCCGCCCGCATCTTATTGGTCAGTATTTTTGTCCGGAAATTTTCTATAAACTGATCCAGAAGATTATCCAGCATGGAATTATACAAAATCAGCATCCTGTTATGAGAACTTTTCACCAGTGTATGGTGGAATTCCAGATCCAGTTTTGCACTCTCCCTGGAGCTCATAGGCTGGTCCATTTTCTCTAAAATCTGACGCATTTCTTCCAGTTCTTCCTGAGTTGCTGTCTCTACTGCAAGTCTGACCGCTGCATACTCATATCCAATACGGATATGAAAAATTTCAGCATAATCTATATCCAGCAAAGCCATTACCATATTGACAGATTTAAGCATATATTCCATAGGGTTACATCTTACATAGTTTCCGCTTCCCTGCAGACACTCAATCAGCCCGGTGATTTCCAGCATATGCATAACTTCCCGGATAGAATTGCGGCTGACACCCAATTGTTCCGCAATTTCACGCTCTGTGGGAATTTTATCATTTAATTTTAATTTTCCGGACAAAATCTGTTCCGAAAAATATTCAAATACATATTCGTAAGTTTTTTTTCCATTTAATCTGGGATTATCCATTTTTGCGCCCCTGTCATCTGACTCTT